>Ga0315294_10005705_pt1 | contig 13658 bp, 12 predicted proteins | sample YL17G13_40_MG_FD_203626 | JGI IMG/M metagenome (GOLD analysis project Ga0315294, IMG submission 203626) | Sediment microbial communities from Yellowstone Lake, YNP, Wyoming, USA - YL17G13_40 | ecosystem: Environmental > Aquatic > Freshwater > Lake > Sediment | place: USA: Wyoming | collected... | reverse complement strand
AATTGATAGCGCGGCTGTGCTCTCACCCAGGGTGTATGAGATACGTCGCCGGGACAGGGAAAATCTTCTTCGGGAGGGCAAGAAACCTGAGGATTATCCAGACGGCACTCCCGCCATAACCATGATGGTCATTGATGAGATTAAACCCGACTATATCATCACGCGCCGGGAATTCTTGTTCCTCGGCACGATTAAAGACGACCCGCATTTTAAATCTTTGTATGAGGAAATAAAAGATGCCTGTCTGCCCTTTCTTGACCAATGGGCATTCCGGCGAAAAAAATCCGGTTGATAATCAGAGCGATAAATTGTTTAACAGGGATATACAGGATGAGCAGGATATAATGATACAAATCCTGAATATCCTGTCCATCCTTGTTAAAATTTATTAAACTATTAAATGCTCAAGACAATAAGAACAATATGGTTTGAGGCATAAAATTATAGTTTTGTCTTGAAGGTGTATGAAAAGTGATTGACTCCGTTGGTGGGATTGAATAAGCATTATTTTATTGCGGTTAAACAATTTCATACAGGAGGAACCGGACATGCAAGAGGCGCTGGGGATGATTGAAACAAGGGGTCTTGTGGCATCTATCGAGGCGGCGGATACGATGGTCAAAGCCGCCAATGTGGTGCTTGTGTCGTATGAGAAGGTCGGGGGTGGTCTTGTGACGGTGCTTGTGCGGGGAGATGTTGCGGCAGTGAAGGCTGCCACGGATGCCGGCGCTGCCGCCGCCCGAAAAGTTGGAGAGCTTATCTCAGTGCATGTGATTCCGAGTCCCCATGAACAGCTGGAGGATGTCCTCCCGATTGCGATGCCTGCCGCAAAGGGAACTAAGCAGGGCAAGTAATCCTTATCTCTCACCGGATATTAAAGGTGGAGGAGTCGTCAGTGAATAATATCCCTTTAGCGGAGAATGCTGGCGATTCCTCATCATTATTTCCCCCATCAAGCGATGCTAATTGCGGATTGCCCCGGAGGCAGCTTTCGCGTCTGGACGGCCTATTTCTCATCATTCTTTTTCTTGCGGCATTTTTTCTGGTCGTTCTGACGGGCAGGGGGCGCTACGGTCTTTCCTGGGATGAGGCATATTTTCACAACCCATCCAGCACCGCCGCCACGTGGCTCTTCCGCCTCTTCTTTGCCTCCGAGCGCCCTGTCTCCGCCGGTGAGATTGATGCCGCATGGTCGGAAATAAAGGAGCTTCCCTCCGTTGTGAAACTCTGCCTTGGGACTTCGAGCATCATTTTCTGCGGGTATATAGACAAACTTACCGCCTATCGTCTTCCCGCCGCCGCTTCTTATGCCCTGACGCTTGTCCTTATGTATATTCTTATTTTTCAGCTATTCGGGCGTGGAGCCGCCCTCATGACAACCTTCTCTTACGCCCTGATGCCGCGCATATTTGGTCATGCCCATATCGGCGCATCCGAGTCCATACTTGCCCTTATGACGCTTTGTGTGGTATATTGTTTTCTGAAGGGATTGGATAGTCCATGGTGGAGCGTGCTATCGGGCGTAGCTTTCGGGCTGGCGCTAAACACAAAAATCAATGCCATCTTCCTCCCGCTCATCCTGTTGCCCTGGGCGCATGTTTATTATCGGAAAAGATATGCGAACAATTTTTTTGCGCTCGTCTTTCTCTCGCCTGTTGTGATGGTGCTGACCTGGCCGTGGCTCTGGCACAATACCATCCCGCGCCTGCTTGAATATTTTTACTTCTTCGCGACACATCAGTTCACGGCGGTTTTTTATTTCGGGCAAAAGTATAATTATGGCTCGATTCTTGCCCCGTGGCATTATCCATTTGTGATGACCTTTTACACCATTCCGCCCCTGACTTTTTTCTTCATCCTTGTGGGTGTTGCGGCGGCGGTTCGGGATATCCGTCGTCGCCCTCTCTCCGTGCTATTCCTCTGGGGCGCTCTCATGACGCTTGCCATTTCCGTCATGCCCTCATCGCCCAAATATGACGGTGTGAGGTTGTTCATTCCCGCCTTTATTTTCATGGTGCCGCTGGCAGGGATTGGATGTGCCGCCATCTATGAGCGTCTTCCGAAGGGTGGGGTTATGCCCTGTGGCAAAAGCAGGCGCAACCTCATCATTGCGGCGTGCATCATCATTGTTATTGCGGGCGGCATCACTGCCGTAATCCGGAGTCATCCTTACAGTCTTTCCTATTACAATATTTTTGCTGGTGGCACGCGCGGCGCATACAATAAGGGCATGGAGACCACATTCTGGGGCGAGGCTGTGAATGATGACGTCCTGAGTACGCTGAATGAGTTGCCCAAAGGGGCGCGCATCAAGACACTTGCCCTGCATGAAAAGGTTTTTGACCTCTTGCAGGAGTGGGGTTGTCTGCGCGCCGACCTCCGTATCGACAAAGGCTTGCCACCCTATGATTATCACATACTGCTTGTGCGGAAGGGATTTTTTGCGCGACCTGAGTGGTGCCTGTATCTAAAATGGCATCCGCTGAAGGTCTTTGAACATCGCGGTGTCCCGCTGGTAATTCTCTTCAAGACCGGCCCCGAATTTGAGCAGGCTTGGCCGAAAATGGTGCCGTGAGGTAATGATGCCTCAAAAACCAAAAACGAATAAGCGACGCCCAATCATTGCCCTCCTGACGGATTTCGGGGTGCGTGATTGGTTTGTTGCCTCAATGAAAGGCGTCATCAAGGGCATTGCGCCCGCTTCAGAAATCATTGATATCGCCCATGAGGTGGAGCCGCATAACATCGCATCAGCCTCATTTATCCTGCAGTCCTGCTTCCGCGATTTCCCGGAGGGGACAGTTTTCTGCGCTGTGGTTGACCCTGGCGTGGGGAGCGCACGGAGGCGTCTTGCCGCTACAGACGGCGCCTATTTTTTCGTCGCGCCGGATAACGGGCTTCTATGCGGCGTGGAGGCAGTCTCCGAATCCTTTCTGGTTTATTCCATAATGAACACAGGTATCATGCGGAAGGGACCGGGAACGACTTTTGAAGGACGCGATGTCTTTGCCCCTGCCGCCGCCCATCTCGCCACGGGGATGCCCATTGAAGCACTTGGTCCCCTGTGTAAGGATATGAATCGCCTCGATTTATACACTGCGGAGAGGGATTCGCAGGGCAAACTAAAGGGGCGGGTTATTTACATTGACCGCTTTGGCAACCTGCTCACGAACATCATGCCTGATGACCTCCCGGAAGACGTGAGTCCCTTATCCATCGTCATTTCTATCAAAGGGCGCAGAATACGGGGTCTTCATGAGAGTTACGCCTCCGTGAAGCCCGGCGCGCTCGTGGCGTACTGGGGCTCCACCGGTCGCCTCGAGATTGCAGTGAACTGTGGCAGCGCTGCAAAAATACTTTCCGCACGGGCGGGGGATGTAGTCACCCTTTCTATCCGGGTATGAAAAACCCTGAGCGAGATTCGGAAATCTCCACCTTTCGGGAGATATTATAATGTCCCGGACACTGGATAGTCATCTTGATTTTCTCACATGCGCCCGCGTGACACAATTGCCATATCCGGCAGACATCACGCCACAGGATGCGGAACGTGAAATCGAACAACTTACCTCAGACGGCATCAATATGATTCTCACCGAGGGACACCGCTATATCATGTATGACCTCGCAGACCCCGCTCATCCGCCCCGCTTTCACTTTATCCCTCAGAAGGGAGAGGCGAGTATCCGCGCAACAAAATTAATTACTGATATCTGCCACAATCGCGGTATCAAGGTTCTCCATCACGTGACATGCGCCTTCTGCACAGAGGATTTCATGCTTGCGCACAGGGACTGGACCCAGCGCGATGCGCGCTTCCCTGAAGAGCCGCTCTTTTTTGAGGAATACGGCGGCGTGTGGCTCCTGTGCCTGAATAATCCGGAGTTTCGCGAGGAGTTTTTTCGGACGGTCATCAGTTTTACAAAAAAAACCGGCGTGGATGGCTGGATGATTGATGAGGTGGAATGGCTTCCAACCTGGTTTTCCTGCGGTTGCCAGTGGTGCCGTGACAAATTCAGAAGGGAGACCGGATTTAACCTTCCCTCCGATGCCGCCTCTTCTGTCTGGGAGAATTTTGAAAATCCCGTCTGGCGCGCATGGCTACGCTTCCGCATGAAATCCGCCGCCGATTTCTTTGCCGACTTGAAGAAACGGATGGATGAGGAGACGTCCGGACAGGTCATTACCACCTGCCACGCCGGCGCCGGTGATACGTGGCTTGCCCAGTGGTGGGGCATGGATATTATAGATATGTCCCGCGCCCTCAATTATATCTTTTATGAGGCGTATGTCAGGAACGGGATGCCTTTTTACAGCTGGCGACGCCATCTGACTGAATTAAAATTATATTCCGCCGTTGCCCGCCCCTCCGGCTATCCACCGCTCACGCTCTTTTACCCCGGTTCACAGGAGGAGTCATACTTCTGCTGGGCGATGTGCGCACTTTCAGGACATCGCTTCTGGGCGTGCAATGACAGGTTGCGACATTTCCCACAGCGCTTTTTCCCCTGGCAGGGCACCCATGAGTCCCTTTTTGGAAGGCAGGAACCGCTGGCAAATGTTGCGCTTCTCTTTTCCAGACAGACCCGCGACGCTTACAGGGGGCGCGACACAGCTTTTTATATTGATGAGTGGGCAGGCTGGGCTGAAACATTGGTCGAGGCAAATATCCCGTTTGTCGTCATCATTGAGAATGACCTGTCACCGGAATATCTGGAAAAATTCAGCGCCTTGCTCCTGCCAAACGCCGCCTGTTTGAGCGAGCGCCAGTTGCATGTAATCATGGATTACATTGCGCAGGGCGGGAAGGTCATCCTCACTGCTGAAACCGGTCTGCGTGATGAGACCGGCGCCCCGCGGAATGACATCTCAATTATCCTTTCCCTTCGGGGGAACTGCCTTTATTTGCCGGAGATGGTCGGGAGGCGACATTTCCTCGGTTACATCAGGAACGGAATGGAGTTCATGGACCGCAGGGAGGGTGCGGCGGGGGAGATGATTGTCAGCGCAGTCCGAAGGCTGGCGGGGGATTTATTTCCGTGGGAGATTGAGGCGCCGGCTGGGGTTGTGGCAAACGCATTTCGGTGTGATGATGGCGCAGTGATTTTTCATGTGTTAAATTGTTCCGGGGCGATTCTGGATAACGGGGTTGTTATCACCGGTAACGATTATTCTGTGACATTTCCAGAGGTGAGAGATGTCATCATAAAATTGCGCAGATGCCCGGCTTTCAACCCGGAGGTGGGACGCCTTTACGCCGTTGGAAAGGCAAGATGCCAGAAGATGCCGCTCAATCTGATAGAGCCATATTTCATCCTTCAAATTCCCGTCTTGAAAGATTTTGCCATTATTGAAATTGAAAACACAAAGGTATGAACAAATCAAACATTGGTGAATCCCTGATTTTATTAATCAAGTATTTTTCCGGCTGCGTTTTTCCTTCCAGCCGATGCGGCGACGACCGCGCAGTGACTTTTCCTTCTTCTTTGTGATGGGGTCGGAGAATGGCTCGCCAAATACCACCCAGGGCGGAGGGGCAAACGGCGCCTCCTCCTGCGGCGGGAGTTGAGGGTTGGCGGCGGTTTGCGGCTTTGGCGGATGTCTCCTCTCACGTTTCGCCGCCGCCTGCTTAGCCGCCTCGCGACGCTTCCGCCTCTCTTCCTCATCACGCCGGCTGAGTTCACTCTCAAGGGAAACCAAATCTGTGCGCTCCGACCAATTGGGAAAGCCGTTAGCCAGTTCCTCCCCGCGCATGGCGACCTCATCGGCATTCATGAGTCCCTTGCGCCATTCATCCGGCATCCCCTCTTCACCAAAGCGCAAGCCCAGCAGTCCGCCCGCGAGCGCGCCCATTGCACATGCCTCCTTGCCCTGCATGATGACCCTCACAATGCCCTGCCTGAAGTTGGGGGCGGAGAGCGCAGTGTAAATCGCAAATGTCACTGCTGATGGGGCAAAATCCTGGTTTGGTGAGGAGATGGGGAAGGGGGGATTGAGGCGGTTTGCCTCGGCAAGGATGGTTTTCTGGACAAGTTCCGGATTTTTTTCCCGCAGGCAGGGGGAGAGAATAGAAAGCGCCTCGCTCATTTCATAATAGGTTGACGGCGTGAGGTCTCCGGGCAGATAGCGCCCGTATTCATCCTGAAGGACTTCTTCGCTTTTTTGTGTGAAACGCAGGAGATTTGTGGCAAACTCTGAACAGTTACGCATCACATTATCCGGGTTTCCGGCGAGGCTGGAGGCTGAGAAGGCATAAGCCGCCGCACCCGCAACGGCGCGGTGGTCGTTGCCTGTCAGAAGGGCGCATTCAATGGCGGCGCGCATCAGTGAGGTTTCATCATTCTGGAAATGGAGCGCAAGCGGCAGGATACGGCACGCCTCGGTTATGCCCGGATGGGGCAGGGCATTGCCAAGAGCCTCGCCTGCATGCTTCAGGCGCTCCAGCGCCTTGCGGAAATGCTCATTGATTCCGCGGAAGATGTCAGGCGTGCCCTCGCCAGCCGCCATAGACTTGAAGATGTCAAAGATATCCTTCAGGTTGTATCCCGCTGACAAGATAAGAGATTCGGCGGCAGTGAGCGCCTGCTGGGTCGGGAGCGAATAGAGACCTTTCATGCGCCAGTGGGAGGGCATTGCCTCAAATGCCACATCAGATTCCAGATAGTCATTGAGTGTGCCGAAGAGTTGAACAATGCGTGCGGGTTTAAGACCTTGCGCCGGCGCGCCCAGAGCATCGCCAATTGCCATCCCCAGAAAGGCGCCCCTGTATCGGGCTTGCTTTTTGTCACCCTCCATTATCATATATTTCCTGACATGGTGATTTTCATTGTGAACCATCCCGATATGACGGGAAGAAAATAAAACACCGCAGACTCATCAGAGGAATTTCCGCAGGACGCTGAAGTGAACCAGTTTCTCATAAGGATAAAGGCGCGACATGGCGAAGGACTTAATCGGGATGTGTCGCTCTTGAGCGGCGGCAATCGGGTTCAATCCCGCCATGACAATGACCCCAACCCGCCCCTGAGTGACCTGCGAGGCGGCAAGGGGCTGACCCGGCTTGCCGATGGCAATGATGCCCTTCAGGCGCGCCTTGGTCATATGCTCATGAAACCGTTCTATTCTGGGCAGACTGGTGGCAGGGACCTCCCGGAATCCTGCGCCAATCAAGCCGCGTCTCCCACGAGCCACCTGCCCCACCGATGTCATCTCGCCCCGCATGAAAATCTCAAGGGGGTCAATGGTTGTCCCGCTGTATTTGATGATGTGCTGAAAATACTGGGGACGCCCTTCATTTATTTCAAGGAGACCGCCGAAGATGGATATGGTGATAATCCCCGCCTGCAGAAAGATGCCATTTGCCGTGATTCCGCAAACTGTCCCGATGGCGATATCATCATCCGGCACACGCTGTCCGCAGAATATCTCCCCGGGCATCCCGATGGCGAGAAGCTCGCCATAACTTATGCCGGCGCTATAGGCGCGGAGAATCTCCTCCGCCGCCGCTGGCATGTATTTTTTCGGGATAAATGAGGTGTTCAGGACAATGGTGCCGCGTTGGCGGGATAGTGAGAATGTCATCTGGGAGGCAAGGGTTTCCGCCTTGACGTTCACAAATCCCCAGAGGGAGGCGGAGACATGCTCCGAGGCGACCTTCAACCCTTTCGGTGTGAGGCGCCTGCCCAGGCGTCCCAGATTTTCCGTGAGTCCCCGCTCATCCATATCATCAAGCAGGAACCGCAGGGTCCGGTCGCTGACATTGATGCCGAAATTGCTGAAGGCTGCCGCAAGACGTGTTGCACCTATTGGTTTTCCAGTCTGGGAGAGGATATTCAGGAGGATGCGAATTCGGTTTTCCTTTTTATCTTCCAAGGAGATTCACCCCTGTGAACGGAAATAACCTTCCTTATTCAGAATTGATAAATGTCTATTATCCGGCAGAATAATTGATGTCAAGGGCTGATGTTTCTTGATGGCACTGTTTTCAGGGAATGGGGGGAATGGGATATTTATTCAGGAAAAATTTCCTGAATAATGTGCCCTTTTGCCATTTTTAAGGCAAATGGTGTCAGACTTCATGTTTGGGGTTGCCTCTGCTATTCCTAATCCCCGATAAGAAAAACACTTTCGTTGAAATGTGTATATCTCATATTGCCCTGTTGATTTTATGAGGGGTAAATGTTGGGAGAATGAATGGGGGAAAACCATGTCTAAGGCATGTATCAATTCCGTTATGGAAACGATTATCCATCGCAACCCGCGCGAGTATGAATTTCACCAGGCGGTCAGGGAGGTTCTTGAGTCGCTTGAGCCAGCCCTTGACCGACATCCTATCTATGAAAAGCACAAAATCCTTGAACGTATCACTGAGCCTGAGCGGGTCATCATGTTCCGCGTGCCCTGGATTGATGACAGGTGTGAAGTCCGGATAAACCGCGGATACCGTGTGGAATTCAACAGCGCCATCGGTCCTTACAAGGGCGGGCTCAGGTTCCATCCGAGCGTCAATTTAGGCATTATGAAATTTCTGGCGTTTGAGCAGATTTTCAAGAATGCCCTGACTACCCTGTATATGGGCGGCGCCAAGGGCGGCTCTGATTTTGACCCCAAGGGAAAGTCTGATGGAGAGGTCATGCGCTTTTGTCAGTCCTTTATGATAGAGCTCTACCGCCATATCGGTCCTGCAACTGATGTCCCCGCTGGCGACATCGGTGTTGGTAAACGGGAAATCGGATACCTCTTCGGACAGTACAAGCGCATTGTGAATGAATTCAATGGCGCACTGACGGGCAAGAGCCTGAACTGGGGCGGTTCACACCTGCGCCCCGAGGCAACCGGTTATGGCTGTGTCTATTTTGCCCGTGAGATGCTCAGAACCCGTGAAGAGGAGTTCAAGGGAAAGGTTTGCACCATCTCCGGCTCGGGCAATGTCTCCCAGTTCACGGCGCAGAAACTCATCCATCTGGGCGCCAGGGTTGTGAGCATGTCCGATTCAGATGGCGTCATTTATGACCCTGACGGCATCAATGAAGAAAAGCTTGCCTTTATTTTTGAGCTCAAGAATGTCAGGCGGGGCAGGATTCGTGATTATGCCGGGCATTTCAAGGGTGCCACCTATAGAGATGGCGCCAAGCCCTGGGATATCCCTTGTGACTGTGCCTTCCCCTCCGCCACCGAGAACGAGATTGAAGAAGAGGATGCAAAGACCCTTGTCAGGAATGGTTGCTACCTTGTGGCTGAGGGCGCAAACATGCCCTGTATCCCACAGGCAGTCCATGTCTTTCAGGAAGCGAAGGTTCTTTACGGTCCCGGCAAGGCGGCTAATGCCGGCGGTGTGGCGGTCTCCGGACTTGAAATGGCGCAAAACGCACAGTTTATACACTGGAGCAGGGAGTATGTGGACGCCAAGCTTCAGGAACTGATGAAAGAGATTCATGATAATTCCTGGCGCACGGCGAAGGAATATGGTTGTCCTGGTAATTATGTGGCGGGCGCCAACATCGCCGGCTTCTTGAAGGTTGCCGATGCCATGATTGAACAGGGACTGGTCTGATTTGTTTAGTCCGTGGACATAACATATCCATTACTACTCAATTAATGCACAGCAGGTTTCTTCGAAGCGTATGGCAAAACGGCGCTTTCTGGCGAGGGCGACTACTTCTTCCGATGGGAAGGCAATGCCTTCAAAGCCGTGTTTCAGGGCAAGCATCTCCACCTTTATCTGATAAGCGCCCGCCGGTCTCGCACAGCCGAGATGAATAGGTGTTTCGGGAAATAAGCGTCGTGTCTCGGCGAAGAGGCGGTTCACCTTCCTGAGGGGGAATGGCTCTGCGTGAGCCAGCGGTGTTTTGGGCAGGGGCATCAGAAATACAAGCACAAGGGATTTCAGTCGATGTCCCCTCAGGAGATTAATCAGCTCAAGTTCACGCTCAATATCATCCTCACAACCGGCTGCGCCATTTCCCAGACCAAGAATGATATGCGGGGCGGCAGGTAGATGATATTCCTCCAGGAGGTCAAGCGAACCCCTGACGTCTTCTATAGTCTTGCCGGTTAAATGATACACCCGTTGTAATACATCCGTATCCACCACATCCACCATGACGGCGTCGATGCCTGTCGGGGCGAGCGCCTCCGCAAGTGGGCGGTCCACAAGTTTTGTGTGGACGGCGAGCCGAAGGCTGAGCTCTTTCCTTATGCGGCTGAGGGTTTGGGCAAATGGGATGAGAGGCACAATGCCGTTTGAATCGCATCCGCCGGAAATCAGCATCCCTTTTGTCCCACGTCCTGCCGCCTCAGAAGCCATCTTCCAGAGCGACTCTGGTGTTGGGGTGGCAATCATGCGCTCAATGAGTTTTGCTTTGCAGTGGTCGCAGAGGAGGTGACATTCCCTGCCCGTTATCGAGACGCCGATGAATGAACTCCCGCCACGGTTGGAATAGGCATCTGTGTGGTAATACTTGGTATTCGGGATGCTGAAGGTGACGGCGTGTTTGGCGGGACGCGGAGCGGAAACAATCTGGGTGCGGATTAGGGCAATGTCTTCACCGGTTGGTTCAAAGGGATAGTTGCGGAGTTCCGCTCCGGGCGGGGAGTTGCCGAAGGGGCGGTTGCAGTCCACCCTGCCTGCGCATCCCTTGCACCCGCGCGTCATAAAGGGCGCGCCGGAGTCTATAAGCCGGTTGAGGACGTTCTGAGGCGCGCCGAAATTCGTGATGCATCCTGTATTTTTGTCAAACCTGAAATTATCATAATGGGAATATCCCTCATCTACCAGATGGCAGGCAATCTGGATGCGGCGATAGGCATCAAGCGGCGGCTGAGGGGTGTGTTCCATGATGGAACCCTGCTCCGGATAGAAGGAAAACAGATGGTTCGGGCAACCGGCATCCCCCGCACGCTGGAAGATTCGGACGAGTTCCTGCTCTGTTTCGCCAAGACCGCAGATGAAATGCACCCCCACATTTTGTTTGCCAAAGATTTCCAGAGCCTGCGCAAGGCGACTCCAGTAAATATCCCACCGATGCGGTCCCTGCACGCCTCCGCCCCGCAGTCTGTCAAATAGTTCAGGCGTTGCGGCGTCAATGGCGACGCCGATTTTTTCAACGCCGGCGGAGCGCAGTTCCCGCAGGAATGTTTCATCCGTGACGGTGGGGGAGACAAGGACTGAGACGGGCTGTGGTGTTTCGTGGACAAGACGACCCGCTAATGTGAGGGTGTCATCACTTGCGCGGGGATGTGTGAGCATCGAGATACAGGTGCGTCTTGCGGTTCTGGATTTTTTCAGCCGTGCGATGATGTCATCCATCGCATGGACATGCCAGGGGACGCGGATGAAGGTTTTTTCAAAAGCCGTGCGGCTGCGGGAGAGTCCGCAGTAAGCGCAGTTCGCCCTGCAGCCATCCTCATAGTGAAGGAGGAGATTAACGCAGGTCATCTTTGCATCTCGCCAGAATCTCCCCGTGCGAAAACCGAGCGTCATCGCCGCCGCCAGTGAGATTTTGACGAACGTTGGGCTTTCCTGTTTCATCCGGCATTTCCAATGTTGAGTTTATTTTGGGAGGGACGAGCGCCAAAGAGTTTTGTCCCGATGCGGACGATGTTCGCCCCCTCTTCAATAGCCACTTTGTAGGTATCGCTCATCCCCATGGAGAGGAAACGCATTTCGACATTCGGGATGGCGGCACGGGCAAGGCGGTCGAAGGCATCTTTAGTGACGCGGAAAAAGGGGCGCGCCTCTTCAGGGTTTTCCGTGAATGGCCCCATGGTCATGAGCCCCTGGAGGCGGAGGTGTTCAAGTGTGGCGAGCCGCAGGGCGAGAGGCTCTGCATCCTCCGGCATGACGCCCGCCTTGGCGCTCTCGCGTCCGCTGTTTATCTCAATGAGGATGGGCAAGACCTTGCCGATAAGCGTACACTCTTTATCCAGCCGAGCGGCAAGTTCAAAGGAGTCCATCGTCTCAATCATGTCAAAGAGTTGTGCCGCCTTTTTTGCCTTGTTTTTCTGAAGATGTCCAATGAAGTGCCACCGGGCGCGCCCTCCAAGGACTGCCCGCATCGCCTCGGCATCCTGAACATAATTATGCCCGATGGCATGGATGCCCGCCTCACATGCGGCGAGGAGTTCTTCCGTTGTGCGCATCTTAGCCGCGGCAACAAGTGTCACATGCGGGGGAAGTTCACTCAGAATGTCCCTCACCGTCCGCCGGACTGCCTCAAGATGACTCTCTTCATTCATTGGCGCCCGCCCTGTCAGTGACCGCATGTGCTGCAGTTGTGCGTGCCGCAGGTGGAGCAGTTATCTGAATCGCTATTTGTGATGGATTTGCCATCAACGGTGGCGCTGAAGATTGACATGACCTTCGACATCCTTTCCCCGCCGCATTTCTCGCAGGCGTGCCGGGAATCGCTGTTCAGCCGTTCCAGAAATTCGGTGATATGTTCGCAGTCACCGCATTTATATTCATAGATTGGCATATTCCACTCCCTGAAAATTGTAATCCTCCTCTTTCATTGCCACTCCTGAACTGTTGGTGGATATTTTCAAAAAAACTTCGCCGGCGCTCTATCTCACAATCTATAATATGGAAAATTTATACCTCTGATTTTTAAACGATGCAACTTTAATTCTTCCCGAGGTGCGTCAGAATTTAACTCAGGATGATGTCAACGCCCAACCCGGGGCGGGAGGGTATCTCTAAATTACCATTTTTTAAAATGGGAGCGCCGGAGGCAATATCGTTTATTATGTCGAAGTGACCATCGAGGTCAATATAGCGGAGGCTTTTCATGGCGCATGCAAGGTGCATTGCGGCGCTGATAGAGAGTGCAGATTCATCCATGCAGCCAAGCATGGTTCCCACGCCGCCCTTTGCGCAAATCTCATCAATTCGCAACGCCTCATCCAGCCCGCCGCATTTCATGAGCTTGACATTCACCAGATGGGCGATTTTTTCCGAGACAATCCTCCAGGCGTCATTTGCGTCAAGGACACATTCATCCGCCATGATGGGGATGGGAGAGCGGTCAGTCACATACTTCAGCGACTGGAGTTCCTTCGCCGGTGTGGGTTGCTCTAAAAACTGGATGTTTTCCATGTTAATCATTCTGAGGAATTCCAGAGTTTCAAGGGCGCTGTAAGCCTGATTGGCATCGAGGCGAAAAAGGATTTGAGGTCCGGTAAGGCGGCGTATTTCCTCAAGGCGGCGTGCATCGGGTTCGGGTCCTTCGCCCAGTTTCACCTTAAGGATACGGAATCCGCGTGCAAGCGCCTGGCGCGTTTGCTCCAGCGCGGTTTCAAGAGGCAAGAGGGAGATGGTGTAGGATGCAGGGAAGGCGCGGGCGCTCCCGCCAAGGAGGGAATAGACCGGCATTTCCATTATTTTACCCCACAGGTCAAAAAGGCTGATGGAGACTGCGGCGGTGGCGGCAGGATTTTGACTTCCCTCCGCATCGCTGATTTCCTTCATCAGGGCCTCCCGCTCAAGGGGGTCATGACCGAGTATCAGCGGGCGGACAGTCTCTTTGAGGAATCGGCTCACTGATATGGGGGTTTCTCCTGTTACACTCTCATCCGGCGCCGAGCATCCCCACCCATCCAGTCCTTCCGAGGTTTCCATTTTTAAAAAGATGTTTACAGCTTGTGACTGTGTGGCATAG
>Ga0315294_10005704_pt1 | contig 13660 bp, 14 predicted proteins | sample YL17G13_40_MG_FD_203626 | JGI IMG/M metagenome (GOLD analysis project Ga0315294, IMG submission 203626) | Sediment microbial communities from Yellowstone Lake, YNP, Wyoming, USA - YL17G13_40 | ecosystem: Environmental > Aquatic > Freshwater > Lake > Sediment | place: USA: Wyoming | collected... | reverse complement strand
ATGGGAAGACTACGACGGATTCCTTGATCTCGGAACGGAAGCATTAGAAACAGGCCAAGTCATACGTGACCTCTTGGTGTTGGATGCAGACTTCGTCAAAAGACACGAAGGTCAGCTCAAGTCATTTGATAATGAGACGAGAATTGAATATGGCCTAGGAATAGTAACACTCATTGGAGACAAGATGAGAGACTCATCGGGAGTAGCGTCGATAGCCATAGGTTCCATCCCTGACATAAAAATCAAAAGGGGACTCTTTGCTCCTCATACATCACAGATAATCCTCGTAGTTAATGAGAAGGACGTACCGGCAACCATCAGAAAGATCCACTCTCAACTTGACAAGATCAATAAACAACGATGGGGGAAAGTCACTTAAACACTTAAACTGCCTAATCTTTGTGAAGACTTTATGGCAATTTCTAGGAATTGGCCTCTGGGTCATCACCCTATTTGTCACAGTCTGTGAGGTTTTGAATTATGGAAGAAATGAAAAATATCGAGGTTAGAGAACTTCAAACCCCACCGGTAATAGTGCCACCAAACTACACCATCTCAAAGATCGTTGGAATCTTGAAAGAGCGTGATGCTTACGAGGCTTTCATAGTTGAGAAAGACAGAGTGGGAATGATAACTATGAGAGACATCCTGAGAGTCTCCCAACTGACCAGTGCAAAGACATCAACCCTTGTCAAATATCCCACCAGACTCTCACCTACGACCAATCTCGGTCGGGCTTCAAGGATAATGACAGATTACAGACTCAGAGCCTTGCCGATAGTTGATGATGGTGAGATTACAGGTGCAGTTACTGCCAAGAGAATCCTTGAGACCATATCAGAAAGAGGAGTACCGAACTTGCAGGTGAAATCAATAGCATCAGGCAGTCTGACAACTGTCACTGCCGATGAGACCGTTGCAAAAGCAAGAACTGTGATGATTGAGAAGAGGTTTGATCATTTACCAGTCACTTCCGAAGACAAGGTCGCAGGAATAATTACCTCAAGTCAGATAGTCCTTCACCTGATGCCCACTGAAAGAATTGGAAGCGAGACCTTAGGCATGGAAGGTCAAAGAAGTCTCGGATTCCAAGTAAAATCGCTGATGGAGATGGACCCCCTCCAATGTGCGGCTGAAGAAGAGGCTTCTCAAGTATTGAGAATCATGCTGCGAGCAGGCAAGACCTACTCACTCATCGCCGTATTGGGCTTGATTCAAGGCATAGTGACACCAAGAGACTATATCAAACTCATTGCGGAGCCTGAGGTCAAGCCGGAGATCCCGGTATACATGGTTGGATTACCAGATGATCCCTTTGAGTCTGAGGTTGCCAAGTCAAAGTTCTTGAATGTTGTAGGCAGGCTCAGGAGAGCCTTTCCGCAGATCGAGGAAGCCAGATCAATCATAAAGACCAGTGAGTCTATCAAAGGAAAAGAGAGACGAAGATACGAAGTTGATGTTGCAATAAAGACCCCGAAGGGCGTCATAACCTATAACCACGCAGGATGGGAATTACCTTCCGTCTACGATGAACTTTCAACCAGACTGAAACGTCTACTCACGCAAAAGCAAGTATCAGCAAAGAGATATCTGAGAAAAGGAGTCAAAACAAAGAGGCGCCGTTGATAGAAACACACAGCTCACGGTGTTGTCGGAAGCAGAACTCTCAGTTCAGCAAATGTTCAAAGAGTCCGCTTTGAAGTGCACGTAAACCTTCTTACCCTCATCCAAATCAAGATCTTTCAGAGAACTCAAAGTCAGCTCAGATCTTATTGGAAAACCCGCATCCACTAGTATTTTGGCGTTGGACTTCAGTTTAACGATCTCGACGATGGTTCCTTCTAGGCTGTGGCAGTTGCATCCGCACCATTTCTGATTATTTATCTCAGATTCACTAGAGAGAATGACGTCCTCAGGTCTGAGTGTGACAGTTACTGATCTTTCCTCTGAGCTCCAGAGTCTGGGAGTCGCGATCTCGATGTCGCCTATTCTGATCTTGTTCTGACCCGATGGTTCATGAATGATTGTACCATCATATACGTTAAGTCCTAGAAATTCAGCTACGAATCTGGAACTTGGTTTCTCCAGAATTCCATCACAATGACCTATCTGTTCTAGCCGTCCTCCTCCCATGACAGCAATTCGATCTGAGAGAGCGCATGCCTCGGCCAAGTCATGGGTGACATAGACTACCGTTACCTTGAGGACCTCCAAGAGTTTTCTGAAATCGCTTCTCAAGCTTTCGCGAGTCTTCAGATCTAATGCTACCATAGGCTCATCAAGGAGCAGGACTTCCGGATTCATGACCAGAGATCTCGCTAGGGCCACGCGTTGTTTCTCTCCTCCGCTGAGCTCATCTGGATAAGAGTCTACCCGGCCTTGAAGCCCTACGAATTCCATGATTGTGGAACTCCGCTTTGCGATCTCACGTTTGGGTACATGCATCGCTTTTAGACCATACGAGACATTGTCCCTGACCTTCATGTGTGGGAAGAGAGCACAGTTTTGGAAGACATAGCCCATCTTGCGTTTTGATGGTTTCACGTGGACCCTTCGTCTTCCGATCTTTCCTTCGACAAGAACCTTGTTGATGAAGACTTCTCCATCATCTGGGGAACAGAGGCCTGCGATGATGTTGAGCATCGTCGTTTTTCCGCATCCACTAGGGCCTACTACTGAAAGTAGCTCATGTTTTTCCACATGCATTGTAACTCCTCGCAGTGCATCGATCTCTCCAAAGCTTTTCTTGACGTTTTTTAGCTCAATCATAGCCTTGCACCATACCTCTTTCTTCCCAGTACTCTGAAGAGCGCAAGGACAGAAAAGGAGACAACTACCAGAATTGCTGAAAGCACATTGGATGCAAGCGGATCTTCAGCCAGCAGCATATAGATTGCCAAGGGCATAGTCTGGGTTACACCTGGAAGGTTGCCAGCAAACATGAGAGTTGCCCCAAACTCACCCATTGATCTTGCCCAAGTCATTATTGTCCCGGCCATTATTCCGTGTGCAGCCAAAGGCATAGTCACCGTGAAGAAGACTCGAAGCCTTGAGGGATTCAGTATCTTTGCACTTTCGATCACACTTCTGTCAACATCCTCAAACGATGCTTTTGCAGATCGCAGGAGAAAAGGTGACGCCACAAACAGTTGGGCCAGTATGACTGCGAGCGTACTACCTGGTAGTATAATTCCAAGTTCTCGCAACATTGGCCCAAGAATACCCCTAGGTGCAAAAGCAAGAAGAAGAGCTACGCCTGCGACCGCGGGAGGAAGAACTATCGGTATGTCAAGTATTGTATCGATTATTGGTTTCCCAGGGAACCTTCTGGTCGCAAGCAGATAGGCTGTAGGAAGCCCAAACGCCAATGATGCCAATGTTGCAGAGAACGACGTCACCAACCCTACAGTGAGGGCGCTTAGGATCTGCGGATTCCTGAATTGAACGAGTATCTTGTTCGGATCCAAGTTCAGAAAGACTGACAACAGCGGAAGCGTAATGAACAGGATGAAGACTAAACATGTCCCCCCCAAGAATACGAATAGCGCCCAATCTGACAGGTGATCAGTGTTAATGTGTTTCAATTTCTGTGAACCCCCATCTTCTGATCAGTTGTTTGCCCTCATCTGAGAAAACGTAGTCAAGAAACTCCAGTGCAAGATGGAATTGGGGTGCATTACTCAAGACAGCTATCTGGTAGGAGGTCTTCACGTTCAGCTCAGCCGGGATAGCGATTGCCTGCAGTTTCAATCCTTTGACAGCCACGTCTGATAAATAGACAAACCCTGCGTCGGCCAATCCATTCATGACTTTGGTTACAACTTGTTGCGCATTCGATTCGTAAGCAATGACATTAGCGAGGACTTTTGACCTGTATTTCTCCATCGCTGAGTTCTGATAGTACTGACTATCATGGTCTCCCCAGCTGCTCTCTATCTTTGACAGAACTTGACTTGTATAGTTGCCCAGAGGGGTCTTGAAATCTGCAAGGATAATCCTCACTTTCTTCTTCACCAAATCCTCAAGTCCTTGCAGTTTTGCCGGGTTATCAGCGGGCGTGGCGATTGCGATATAGTTGTGCGTAAATGTTCTTGATCTGTTTTGAAAGATCAGTCCTTCATGCTCTAGGAGGTCCATATCGGCTATGCTGGCGGATGCGAATACGTCACATATCTGACCATCAATTACCTGTTCTCTCAGATTGTTAGAGCTTGCTAGATTCAGTATTATCTCGACGTTATGTTCCCTTTCAAACCCCATCTCATACTCTCTGTAAAGATTGGCCAGTGATGATGCAGCAAAGATCCTCAGCTGAACCCTATTGGCTCTCAAATAGTAGACGTAGCCCGCTATCAGGCTGATAGTAATAACAGCAACTAGAAATGCAATCAAGATTAGTCTTCTTGCCGTGTTGGGCAAAGCTAAGGTCTACACCTCAAATATCAATGGCCTTACCACTCATAGATTCAGTATCCTTCAGTTATCTGAAAACAGCATGGTTGCAGGCATAGCCCTTGGGTAAACGCAAATTCCTACCGCACTAATTACTTTCTACCTGGCATATATTCTGCTGGGTTACTCAGTGTGGGCACATGGTGGACAACTTGAGGAAGCCTCTAATATATAGTCTGATCTGAACAATTTTGTCGCCTTCGCGCACTTCAGGAGTCAGGGGCCTATTAGATGTTCATAGCCCCTCGGCTCGATCTTGCGGATTCTATTTCCGGACCTCAAGATGAGCCTTTGATTTCGCGTAGCTCGTCCTATAGGCTTGAGTGAGGGGACTTTTCTTTTGGCCTTGTTGTAGAGCTCTCGGTTCATGGTCACGACTAGCTCGTACTCCTCACCGCCGTAAAATGCAAACTCTGAATAGTCTAGACCTCTCTTTAGGGCGAATTCCTTGACACCTTGATGAATTGGCACAGTATCAATCGTGAATCCTACTTTGCCGGATCTTGACAGTTCATATAGGCTCCAAGCCAGGCCGTCACTTGAGTCAATCGATGAGGTGATCAAGTGACTTCTTGCCAGAGCTAATCCCTCCATGAGTCTAGCTTTGGGCATAAAGAGTGCGCGAGTAGCCTCATTCCTCAGCTTCCCAGGAGCATCCAGATTCTTTTGAGTTATCTTCAAACCCAGTGCTGTCAGTCCAAAGTCTCCTGTAACAGCCACGACATCCCCGATTTCTGCTGTACCACGTCGGACAAGATCTTTTTCCATGCATACACCGAACGCAAAGACATCTATGATGAGATCTGAAGATTCGTTGGTATCACCGCCTATGACATATGCGCCGTATTCTGTTGCACCGGAGTTAAGTCCTGAAGCGATCTGCCGAATATTGTTCTCGCTTAGATTTCTGGGCAGGCCCAAGGAGGTCATGATTGCTGTAGGCTTGACCCCTTTGGAGGCGAGATCGCTTATGCTTGCCACAACGGCTTTTCTTGAAGCTTGCCTGAGACTCATCCCTTTAGGGATGTCAGTCATCCCGACCAACATATCGCATTTGAGGACTGCCAATCTGCCTCCGCCTATTCGAGTAGCTGAGACATCGTCCCCAAAAGGGAGGGGGCTGTTAGGCATCTTCTTCTGAAGATTAGTAATGATCTCTATGATTCTTCTTTCGCCTAACCCGTATCTCCTAGACATGGATCATCAAGAACCGTAGCGTAATTCAAACAATCTCTATCGAGACCTTAAAAACGCTTATGAGCATCACCAATCATTATCGTCAAGCCCCGGAAAGTTCCGCCCCGGTTCCTGAAAAGGTTCAAGGCGGGAAAGCTCAGCCTGGTGGAGCGACGGCTTCGTAAGCCGTAAGTCCTGGGATCGAAGCCCAGCCGGGGCTCCATAGTCCAAGTTCAAATCCCTACCATTTTTCATATATGGATAAGATGAAGGCCAGCTCTTATAGGATCGATATACACGATAGTGAGCACAGGCTTGTACAAGCACTGCATAGACTAGAAAACGCCCCCCAGGTGTGTCCAGAGAATAGGGCAAGCATTAAGCGGTTTGTCACCTTCTGTCGAGCTACGAATCTCAGCGTTTCCAGGCAGCTACTTTACCTTCAGAAGCTAACGGTCCTCGCTGAACTTCACAAGGCACCTTTTGATCAAGCCTCGAGAGATTCGATAGTCAACCTGATGGATATGGTCAGGAAGAAAGGGCTGGCTGAATGGACTTACCACACCTACTGTGTCACAATAAAGAAGTTCTACAAGTGGCTTAGAGGTACGGACGAGTACCCACCAGAAGTAAGATGGCTTAAGGCATCTGTGAGAAACAAGACGACCGTAACTGCGGATAAGCTCCTCAACGAGCAGGAAATTCGCAGACTCATTGAAGTTGCCCAAAACCATCGAGATCGGGCCTTTGTACATGTCCTTTACGAGACTGGTTGCCGCAGCGCGCGCGTTCGTGTTTGTATGGCGTCCTATGTACTCAAAAATCTAGGGGTTAGGAAGCACACGTGATTCATATCTGTGCTACCTAGGACAGGATGCGCTTTGGAATTCTGGGAATTGATATCAATTTCCGATTGATCGATTCATAACATATTTCCTGCTAAGTTGACGTCTACACCTGTCGGTAATCTGCAGAGTTCCTTTCCTTACAAGACCGGAGTCTCTTAGAGATACTAGTTGCACGCCAAATGTTCCTTTTCCGATTGCGTGGCCGCTTGCCCGCAGAGAGCTTAGAGCTTTTTCATAGTTAGGCGGTCGTGCATATGCCATATTGAACGCATGCATTACAACAAGAATAGCTTCTTTCTGGTTCAACTTCTCCACGCCACGCGCACGTAAAGAGACTATTTTCAGACCGCGCTTATGCGGAATCGATGACCTTAGGCTCAACGCTTCTTTCCGTAGGTATGTTGGCGACTTTCCGGGCACGGACTTCTCTTCTGTAAGAATGCCTTAACAGTATCGGTGTGATTATGGTGGTGATGACTGCCATCGCAACTATCTGTGCATAGACATCCTGACTGATGGCTCCAGCTGTGAGGCCAATTCCTGCGATGATAAGTCCCACCTCACCTCTAGAGATCATTCCGATCCCTACTCTCTTTCCAATTTTTGGGTTCCGTGTGACCAGAGCAGCTGGGATCCCGCAACCCACCACTTTAGTGATGATAGCAAGCGCCAGCATCACCAATATCCCATAGAGTGACGCTGCACTTAGTCCCCATATGTTTAGACGGGCTCCCATAATAGCAAAGAAAATTGGTGAGAAGATCAGAGTGACTTTGCTGATGTATTCCCTCACCCTCACTAAGACCTTTGATTCAGCGATAGCCATTCCAGCAGAGAATGCGCCAACAATTGGGTGAAGTCCGATTGTCGCTGATAATGCTGCGCCTCCAAAGCATAGCGCTGTGGCTGCTGTCTCAATTGTTCCACTTGCATACCACTTTCTTGAATAAGTCACCAGTCTCGACCCAAAATAGACTACAGACACGAGAAGGGTAAGCCAAAGCCCGAGCGTCCGAAGGATCACCCAAACTGTCTGTGTAGGTGAGGGGGTGATGCCTGTTGCTATGATGGAGGTTACAATGGAGAGGACGATCAAGCCTAGCACATCATCGATAACTGCTGCATTGATCATCAATCGACCCTCAATTGTGGTCAATGAACCAAGATCCTCAAGGGTGCGCATGGTTATCGCGATACTTGTTGCCGTAAGTGCTGAGGCGACAATGAGTGCGCCAGCTAAATCGGTTGGAGGCAGGGGAACGACAAGTGTGACGTATGCCCCAAGCAGGAAGGGGACAATGACACCAGAGGCTCCTATTATGAAGGATTGGATTCCCAAAGCTCTAAACTGTCCGAAGCCAACCTCGAGGCCAGCAACGAACAGTATCAGAATAGCCCCTATCTCCCCGAAGGCCAAAACATGTTCATTGAACGCAACTAGAGGTTCCCCACCAATCTGCAGCGATCCAAGCGCAAATGGGCCGAGAAGCATGCCTGCAAAAAGATCCCCCAGCACTTGAGGGAGATTCAATCGTATCATGAGACCCGACAAGATCTTCGCAAAGGCAACGAGTATGCTGATGTCGATTATCGCCCGCATTATTGGATCAAAATGCATAGTACTTCAAACATTCCTTGATTGATTGCCCGGCCTCCAGCTTAAGGGTTAGACTTGTTCTACGATCCGTTGTTTGTCACATGGGCTGCGGAGGTGAGGAGGGGTAGAAGATTAGTAACTATCAAATTGGCAGTCATTATTTTCACAAGCCTTGTTTACATTCTACGATGTCACTCATTTATTTCTTTCATGAACTTTGCGGTGCGCGCGCGCTTGGGAAAGAGAAATGAGCGGACTACTCTACCTTGGAGACTCCTACCTCAGAGAATGTGAAAGCACGGTCACCAAGGTTAATGACTCGAAATACGTCATTTTGGATCAAACAGTATTCTACCCTAAGAGCGGGGGGCAACTCAACGATACTGGGGTCCTAGAAAGAGGAGATGAGACCTTCAATGTCACCTATGTTGGGAAGTACTCAGGAGAGATCTCCCACGAGATTGATCGTCAAGGTCTTAACGCTGGTGACAGAGTACGGTGCATCATAGACTGGGATAGAAGATACAAGATGATGCGAAGCCATACAGCCGCGCATGTCTTGATATCAGTTTTATGTAACAAGACCAACGCATTGGTCACAGGCAACGAGCTGGCCTTGGAGAAGTCGAGGTTTGATTTTAATCTCGAGAACTTCGACAGAGACCTTTTCATGAGCTGTATCGATGAGTCGAATCGGCTCTTTAAGAAAGACATGCTTGTACAGATCTATGAACTGCCACGTGAGGAGGCACTCAAGATCCCAGGGGTCATAAAGATGGCTGAGGCTTTGCCGCCTCAAGTATCTAAGTTAAGGATTGTGGAGATAGAGGGAATCGATAGACAGGCTGACGCTGGAACGCATGTACGTAGTCTAAGAGAGGTGGGACAGACAGAGTTCCTGAAGGCTGAGAACAAAGGGAAGAACAATAGACGTGTCTACTACCGACTCCTGCAGTAATATTTCACATTTATATTACTCCTAGCTGAGGTTGCCTTAAGATACTGGTAGCTGTCGTTCCTGAGAGTATCTTAAGATTAATCTAGATCATTGCAGAACCTCTTGTGAGCAGTTTGTCGACGACGGGGGAATACCGCGACAGAGTATACATTCGTAAAGACATAATATTGAAACTCGTCCAATATGGAGCTCTTAACCAGACTGCTCTCATTAGCTACTGTGGGCTCAACCTGCAGAAACATAAGCCCATACTGGATGAAATGGAGGCTAAGGGGATTATAACTAAGACAGAATCCTTCGTGGGACGCAAGAAGGTAACCCTTTACAGAGTAACTGAATCGGGAATCGCATTCTGCAGGAGAATACTCGAACCGTACGAGGCTATGTTTCCAAGAATAAAGAAACGTGAATGAACAAAGTTACAGAATCAATTTATTACTAGAAGGTGGAGTTTGAATTGGCTAAGAATATGGGTCGAAATGAAGAAGACAGCGCTCGCGCCGAAGAAAGCTTGCTGGAGATGATCGATTCCTTAATCTCCCACATAAACATGGAAAGAACTTGGTTCAACATTCTGGTGACAACGTCAATTCTTGCAGCGCCAATATCTCTTTTCTTCACTCTGCTTCTGTTGCTTCACAGACGACTCATAGCATTCATCTTCAGGACCGACCCCCTCTTGGGAATAACTGCAATAGCCTATTTTGCTGTCATTCTTGTAGTTGCTTCATTATGGCTCGTCGTGGGATTACGGGAACATGCATTTCTCTCAAAATGGAATAGTAGATTCAAGAAATATTTCTCTCTTAGAGAGCAGCTTGACAAAGAGCTGCGCAAAGAGTTTGAAGAAAATTCCCCTGAGAGGCCCTCAAATCTTTGAGGTCGGGACCAGTCCTCAGAACTAAGCTCTCGCTATGCCAGAAAACTAGGAAATGCTCGATCGACCCGTTCCTTTCGATGTCTTTGATGCTGCGTGCCGTGCTCTCAGATACCCATGTAGGCTTTGCGTAGCTGCTCATTCTTGCGAAGTTCTTCACCACTGCCTTCCATGGTTATTTTTCCGTTCTCTATAACGTAGGCCTTGTGTGAGATGTCCAACGACCTTTTGACATGCTGTTCGATGAGAAATACTGGTAGGTTATCCTCAGCTAGCTTGGCTAGGGTTCCCATCATTAATTGTGTCAACTTCGGACTGAGTCCCGTTGAGGGTTCATCACAGATGAGAATTCTTGGTCTTGACATTAGTGCTCTGCCGACGGCCAGCATCTGTTGTTCTCCTCCGCTTAGAGTTCCACCCTTCTGGTTTGGCCTTTCTTTGAGAACTGGGAATAGCTGGTAGACCTGCTCATATGAGTCCTTCATCTTTTCTCTGGCCTTCTTAGTGTAGGCGCCCATCATCAGATTCTCCTGTACAGTCATATCTGTGAAGATTCCTCTTCCTTCAGGGACCATTGAGATGCCTATTTCAACGCGGTCGCTAGTTTTGACTTTCGTGACGTCATTTCCAGCAAAGCGGATGTGTCCGGACCACACGTCTTGCAGGCCTGTTATGCAGTTCAGCATAGTTGTTTTTCCAGCTCCATTTGATCCCAAGAGTGCGGTTATGCCTTTATCCTCAACTTGGAGTGAGACTGACCATAAGACTTCAATCTCACCGTAACCTGTTCTCAGATTCTCGATTTCCAGTATTGCCATTATTCGGCAACCTCTTCTCCAAGGTATGCTTCAAGAACCAACGGATTCTGAGCGATCTCCTTCGGAGATCCTTCTGCTAACTTTTCACCCTCGGATAGGACTACTATTCTTTCCGATAAAGCCATTATCGCTCTCATAACGTGTTCCACAACAATTATCGACAAGCCAACCTCGCTTTTTATCCGTCTGATCATCTCCAGAGTCATGTCCATCTCGGTGGGTGTGAGGCCCGCCATGGTCTCATCAAGCAAGAGAAGTTTAGACCTAAGGGCTAGAGCTCTGGCAATCTCAAGTCTCCTCTTCTCACTTAGAGTCAGTGAATCCGCAGGGTTATCAGCCTTGGATTCAAGATTGGTCATTTTGAGAGCATTGTAACAGACTTCTCTGGTTTCTCCAGATCTTTCGTTTTCCGCGCATCCAAAGGCTGCACTAACGTGGACGTTCTCTTCGACAGTCATACTGCTGAATGGCCTTGCAACCTGGTATGTTCGGCCTATACCCTTTCTTGCGATTTTATGAGGTTTAAGCCCTGAAATGTCTTCTCCCTCAAAGTAGATGGTCCCTCCGTCTGGAGCGTACGCGCCTGTTATAACATTAAAGAGGGTGGTCTTTCCTGAGCCGTTGGGGCCGATTAGGCCCAAGATTATTCCTCTCTCGAGTTCAAGAGACACTTTCCTGAGTGCATAGAGACCGCCGAATCTCTTTACGACATTGTCCACTTTCAGAATCGGTTCTTGGTTCAATCTAATCTAAACCTCTTGCCTTTTTTCATTAATAGTCTGTTGATGAGCCCTACGATGCCTGAGGGGAGGAATAATATGAGCACAATTAGAGCGACGCCAAAGATGATTTGGTGGTAGAAGGGAAATCTGATTAGTAGATAATCCTTCACAATATAGTATAGTACTGAACCGATGAGTGGCCCAAGTATAGTTCCAAAACCGCCGAGCACCAAGGCTACCAGCATATCGATGGTACGACCAATTACGAAGTAGTCAGGAAATGCATAAGCATATAGTAATGTTATGATGCCGCCAGCGACACCTGCAAAAAATGCTCCGAGTGAGTATGATATGATTTTGTATCTTCGCGTGTTCACTCCCATAGCTTCAGCAACATCTTCGTCATCCTTTATTGCCCTAAGCCCATAGCCCAGCCGAGACTTGTAAACAAAGTAGGTAAATAGAATAACAGCAAATAATGTTACCATCACCATGGCGTATAGACCCTTGATATCATAGGTTGGAATATAACCCAAGATAGCTATGCCTCTGCTTTCGCCTAGCTGTTTGGTATTGATTATGATGACCTTTACAGCTTCATTGACTCCCAGCGTCGCAATCGCGAAATAGTCGCCTCTCAGCTTAAGCACAGGGAATCCTATTGCGATAGCAGCGAGACTTGCAAATACACCCCCAGCAATCACGTAAAGGAAGGTGGGTAATGGAGTTGCAACGAGATTAAAGGCCAGAACTGCGACCACGTAGGCGCCCAAGCCGTAATAGATCACATGGCCGAAATTAACGTAACCTGAGAACCCGGTGAAAATATTCAAGCTATAGGCCAGAATCAGTAATTCAATCATTGCATAGAGGTATGCAGTTGTAGCGGCTTCAGTCATAAAACCTATGATGCCAACTACAACAGCAAAAGCAAGGGATATTATCAGGCTGCTTTTTCCCAGAAGATTCTTAGTACTCATCATTGTTCTACCGCCTCTTTCCGAATAAACCTTCAGGTCTTATCAAGAAGGTCAATACCAGTATAATGTACGATACGGCAGGAGCCATTCCTTGGGTCCAGTAACTCCCTGTGAAACTCGTTGCTAACCCAATTATCAGACCCGCAACTAGGCAGCCGACTGGATCGCCCACCGTTCCGAGGATGACTATTGTGAAGGCGTAAAGCGAAAAGGGGAGACCGCCATACGGCTCTATGGGGTATACGAGTGAGATAAGCGCTCCTGAGAATACCGTTAGAGTAATGCCAATGGTAAACCCCGCTGCATAGATCTTATTGACATTGATTCCGACGAGACTGGCAGCTTTCCAGTTTGACACCGTAGCCCGGATGCTTCTCCCAAAATATGTGTAATTCAAAACCACTAGCAGCACGATGGTTGTGATAACTGAAACAATTGCTGGAAGCAATTTGTTTCCTGGAATTACTACTTCAGCCACCACCCAGTTTGGATAGAAGACTGGTACGGTTCTGGTAAGTGGCTCCCAAGCAACCAACATAGAGTTTGACAATATGCTTGATACACCGAAAAGTACCATCAATGATCTTAAGCCTACTGTTCTTACGATATGTCGAATCAGGAAATAGTATAGTCCAGCACCTAAGACTGCACCTACTAAGATGGCAACAGGAAACCCAATAATCGGATCAAGAGCAAAGACTGCATTCAACCAAAAGATGACGTAGCAGCCGAGTATCACCAAGTCGCCGCTTGCGATGTTGAATATTCTCATTATGCCGAATATTATCGTCATACCAATCGACGCTAATGACAAGATCAGTCCTACAAGAACACCGGTAACAATAGTTTGCGCCAAAAGGTCAAGAAACATATCTATTCACTCCATAGTGTGGCAAAGGAAAGAAAGGCATGTGTGACCTATTTAATCGTAGACCATTTTGTCATCGGATATCTCAGTGGCGCCTTGGCAACGCGCGCGCGTGCTGCAGAACCGGTTAGAGGTTTGGTTCCGCCAACCTTTACTTTCAGTTTCTGCCCGCCAGGGCTTGGCGTCGGGGGCTGGCCATAATATCGATAGGCTCCATATCCTGCGGCAGCGAGTGCGCCCGCAGCTACAATGCCACCAGCGTATTTCAGATAGTTGCGTCGGGTAATCTTCTTATCATCACTCAAGCTCAATACCCAGAGTGCGTGTAACAAATTCTGTATTTATAAGTTTCGTAGTGCGCGCT
>Ga0315294_10005701_pt1 | contig 13668 bp, 13 predicted proteins | sample YL17G13_40_MG_FD_203626 | JGI IMG/M metagenome (GOLD analysis project Ga0315294, IMG submission 203626) | Sediment microbial communities from Yellowstone Lake, YNP, Wyoming, USA - YL17G13_40 | ecosystem: Environmental > Aquatic > Freshwater > Lake > Sediment | place: USA: Wyoming | collected... | reverse complement strand
GACCGATCACGAGGGGCCGCCGGCGCCGCCCGGGGGGGCGTACGCCCGCGCGTCAGGAGGCCGTCTCCCACCGCCAGGTGCCTGCGACCGGCACCATCGGGCCCGGCGTGTAGTAGCCCTCCGGCGGGCTGTCCAGCAGGGCCCGGTTGGCGTACAGGACGGCGCCCCCGCCGACGGTCATCGGGCCGTGGCAGATGACGGGGCCGCGGCACTTGAAGTTGCCGCCGATCGCCAGGGTGTAGAGGGTGCCGATGCTGTGGATCAGGCCGCGGACCTCGCACGGGTATGCGTCAAACAGGTCGCTGTCCGACACGCCGTTGTAGGGCGTGCCGGTGGGATTGAGGTTGACGCCGATCTCGGCCTCGCCGAACCAGCCCGACGAGGCTTGCAGGTCGACGGTCGCAGCACCCGACGACCGGATGAGCAGGGCCGGCTGGCCCGCCGATGGCGTCTCCCAGAGGACGTTGTCCGAGGTGGCCAACTTGGCCAGACTGTTGAGGTAGACCACCAGCGTCGCCACGAGCCTGGAGTTCTGGACGGTCATGGTGTTCAAGGAAGGCACCGAGACGTAGTAGATCCCCTCGCTGTTGGCCGACCCGTACGGGTTCGACGCGGGGCTCAAGACCACGCGGTCGATCTTGCCGCTCGAGAGGCTGTAGTAGGAGATCGTCGTCGCCCGGGCGAGGTAGGTGTCGTAGAGGCTCGTCGAGGGCATGGACTTGACGGGGGCGCCCGAGGTGATCGTGCCCGTGACGGTCCCGCCGCAGGCGACGGCCGGGGCCTCGACGTCGCCGTTCACGACAACGGCCGCCGGAACGGTCAGGGACGCGTTGGACGACAGCGGGCCGCCGGAGACGGTGCTCGTCGTGTTGGCGACGACGCTGCCTGCCGCGTGGGCCGCGCACCGCAGGACATCGAGCGGGACCTTCTTGCACTTGAGTTCGACGCTGTAGACCCGGACGGCGGCGCCGGCGCGCCCGTAGCCGTACAGGCGGACGTTGTCCATCGGATCGTCCGCGAGGCTGCCGTCCCCCTCGTCGACCAGTTTGAACGTGAAGGTGCCGCCGCCCAGGGACTTGGCGGCCGTTTCGGCCCCGCTCGTGTAGGCCGTCCGCCAGTTCGGGTCGTCGGCGAGCGCGCCGAGGGCGTACTCGATGGCGCTCTCGGCCAGCGCCTCGGCCTCGGCCCCATCGCCCGCCTCTTCGCTCAGCCGCGTGTTGAGCCGCACCAGGGCCACCACCGCCAGGCCGATGACGGTCAGGAGCACGCCGATGCCGAGGACGAAGACGTACACGGTCCCCGGCCGGCGGGGCGAGGGCGTTCGATCTCGAGCGGTCCGTGTCATGGCACCTGGTTCAGGAGGTTAGCGCCGGAGGCGGCCCCGACGGTCGAACCGGATCCGGCCTGGAGCGAGAGGCCGAACCAACCGAGGTACGTCGTGCCCCGGTTCGGCTCCTGGTCGTAGCCGCTGCTCCGCGACCGCAGGGCCACGAGGACCGTCTGGCGGTCGGTCGGGCTGACGACGGTCACGGTGATGCGTTTCAGGCCCGTCTCCGAGCTGATGCTGTTGTCCGGGTTGTTCTTGTTTGCCCAGACCACGCTGACCTTCCACGTCCAGCCGTCGTAGCCCGGCACGGCCGCGCCGGTCTTGAACCGCGGCGGGCTCTCCACGTAGCCGTTGTAGTCGTCCACGTCGTTGTAGGTCGGCCGGGTCTCGCCCGCGCCGGGGCCGAAGTTTCCGGGGTACGTCGGGTCCGTGTAGCGGCACTGCCGGATCTCCGCCATCAACAGGCGGGCCAGGCCCGTGGCGCTCGACTGCTCGCGCTGGACGATCCGCGCCTTGGCGGACGCGCCCATCATCTCGAGGCCGACGACGACCATGGTCGTCACGATGGCCAGCGAGATGACCGCCTCGACCAGGGTGAACCCGGGGCGGCTCGCGCGGCGGCCCGTCGTGCCTGGTGCGCTGCGCATGGTGCCTCGCTTACTGGGTCGTCACGGTCCCGTACACGTAGAAGCGCAGGTGCTTCGTCGTATCCGGCGTCGTCCAGGTGCTGCCGGAGTCGCTCGTGGTCGTCCAGCGGTTGTCAGTCTCCGTCACGCTGTCTTCCCACTGGATCCTGGCCGCCCTCTCGGTGGTGGCCGCCTGCCGGATGACCAGGCAATACCCTTTCGTGGGGTCCAGGCCGGAGGCGGTGGTGAAAGAGACCTCGGTCCAGGCGTACGAACTCGACAGCGAGTATTCGCTCACGGCCGCGCCGTCGATCGCCGACCACGTCGGCTTCATGGCGGCGTCGGCCTGCCGGAGTCCGACGATCGCGAACCCCTCCACCGTCCCTCCTTCCTGCTTGGCGACGATCGAGACGCGCGTGATCTTCCACGACACGGCGTTGGCCGGCAGGGAGGGCTTGAAGTACGTGGCGCACCACTTGGTCGACTCCAGGGTGTAGTCCTTCATGGAGCCGCCCACCGCGTCGTCGTGGTAGAAGAGCACCTGCTCGGCGCTCTCCGACTGGGCCGGCGGGCCCGTCTGTCTCAGGAGGGAACTCAGGGTGAGGGCCTGGACGTTCTCGAGGATGGCGGCCGCCGGGCCGCCGTTGTACGACCGGGTCAGGGGGTCGCCCGGCGTGCCCGACCAGGCGTACACGAGCGTCTCGGGGGCGCCGTCGCCCGTGCGGTCCGGCACGGTGAGGGCGGCCGTCGTCGGCCCCGCCTGGACGACGGACATGGCCACCCGCAGGTCGGCGGTGACGAGGTCGACCGCCTCGCGGGCGGAGGCCGCCTGCACGGGGGCGCTCCCCGGATCGTTCAGGACCAGCGCCCGCTGCGCCAGGACCAGGACGCTGACGCACGCCAGCATGACGATCGCCAGGATCGCCGTGCTGACCACCACCTCCACCAGCGTGAAGGCGCGCGGGCGGCCGCGGCGAAACTGGCCGGCACCGTCTTCACCCGTCAGACACCTCATGGCGTCGAAGCCCTTCCCGTGTCGGGGTTGAGCACGATGGTCTTCTGTACGCCGCCGGCCTCGACGACGACCGTGCCGCCGCTGTCCGGAAAACCGTACGCGCTGAACGTCACCGTCGAGCGGCCGGCGAAATCGGCCGAGAGGAGCGTGACGCGGTACGGGTCGCTGCCCAGGTCCACCGCGTAGGTGCCCGTCGCGCCATTCAGCGGCGCGACGCCCGGCATCTCATAGCGGTTCGCGGCGACGCCGAACACCACCGTCTGGCTGGTGCTGGTCGTCTTCGCCCGCTGCCGTGCCACCGCCAGGTCCACCGCGATCCGCCGCGCCGCCACGCCCAGCCGGTAGTGGGTGATGGAGGCGACGTACCGCGGCACGGCGATGGCGGCAACGACCGCGATGAGGCTCAGCACGAGGACGACCTCGACCAGCGTGAAGGCGCCTCGGCGCGTCCCGCGTGAGCGCATGCGCACGTCCATCGGCCGTCCTCCGCGGCGCGGCTCAAGGGGGCCCGCGACCGGCGGCCCGGGGTACGGGGTCGCCGGCCGGCCGCGACTCAAAAGCAAGCCGCTCGGCCTGGCGTCGGCGAGCGGCTGTAAGGCACGTCCCTAGTCGTGCGCCGTCCTCGTCCTGGCATCGGTCGAGCGCCGATCGCCCAGGCTCGGCCCGGAGGGCGGGCGCCGACTAGTAGGCGTTGTACGGCTTCTCCGTCACGTCCACCTCGGAATCGGCCAGGTTGGCCCTCACTTCGGGGGTCGCCTCGTTGTAGTACCAGCCCGCGGCATCGGTCCCAAGGGGCATCGTGGCGGTAAAGGTGTCCAGGTTCTTGTTCGAGCCCACCGGGAGTTTCGGGATCTTCCGGATGTACGGGCCGTACGGATGGTCCTTGTCCTTGGTGGCGACGGGAGCGGATGTATTGCTGCTGTCGGTGTACTGGGTCAGTTGGGCGGCGATCGAAGCCAGTTTCGGCGCTTTGCCGTCGTGCTCGGCCGCGAACAGTTCAACAGCGTTCCGGAGCACGGCCAGGTCGCCGGCGAGGGCCGAGTCGGCCGCCCCTGCGGTGCCCCGGCTCATGCGCGGGATGGCAATGGCCGCCAGGATGCCGATGATCACGACCACAATGACCAGTTCCAGCAGACTGAAGCCACCCCTTCGGGTGTGCCGTGCCCTCAACATGTCCCTCTCCTCGGCCGAGCGAAAGCCAGCCAGTAGCCCCGTGAACAGTTCTCCAACGCGTACCGCTTATATCGGCCATCTACGGAGATGGCTTTACCGATTTTGAGGGCCGGAAACGCCCTTCTCTATAGCGCCAGGGGCATTCCTGTCCCCCCGGGGGGTTATTCCCGCGGGTGCCGCGCGCCGCCTCCCGTCGCCTATTCCCGGGCGCCGCTCTCCAGGTGGAGCCTCAACTCCACCCGCTCCTGGCCGCCCTGAAAGACCGCGCACTCCCGGGCCAGGCTCACGAGTTCGAAGCCGTCCACCTCCTGGCCGACCTGGATCACCTTACCGTTGACGACCGCGCAGCCGCCCTTGCCCGCCAGGAGCACCGCCGTCAACGTGTGCGAGGCCGCGAACTTCTCGGCCGCGCTGGGCTCCACGACCTCCGGCTCGGGCGACTTGGTTACGGCAATCCACGACGGGGGCGGCACGAAGGCGTCCCTCATGCGGCCCACGTCGACGTCGGCGTCCTTCGCCAGCGCGTCGAGCCGGTCCGCCAGGGACGGGCGGTCAGAACGCGGGACCGCGAGCGGCGGGGCGGGCGCCGGCGGCGGCTGGGCGGCGGCCGGGCCTGGCGTGTCGGCCGCGGCCCGCGCCGGAGCGGGACCTCTCGAGCCTGATCCCAGAAACACCCGGTCGACCACGAAGGCCGCCACGGCGATCACGCCCAGCGCCAGGTAGATCTTCTGTGTCTTGGAGAGTTGCATATCACTCTCGCCACAAGGGGTTACCCGCCCGCCGTCACGGCTGGCAGGTCGCGCTTGCCCGCGGCCGCTGCCTTGGGCGCCGCATACCATTCCAACGCCACGCGGAACTTCCCCGCCGCCCCCGGGTCGGCCACGCTGCCGGCCAACTCGAGCGACGAGACGCTCGTGTCAGGAAACGCCCGACGCAGCCGGCTCAGGAACGCGGTGCAGTCCCGGTACGTTCCCCCGCCGGCCATGTAGATGGGCACGGCCTCACAGTGGACGCCCTCGGACACCAACCCGGTCTGGACGTCATCGATCCGGAGGCCGCTCTCGACAGCCAAGGCCGAAATCGACGCCACGTGGACGTTCATGTTCGACACAGGCTTCAGGGGCAGCGACTTCTCGGCCAGCGCGCCCCGGACGCCGTCGAGCCGGTGCTGGATCGCGACCCGCGCGGCCTCCAGCCGGGCGGCCTGGCTCTGCTGGACCGACAGGGCCTCCCGGCGGCCGACCAACGCGTCATGGCTCTGCCGGAGCGGCCGGAGGCCCCCCAGGTAAACGGCCAGGGCCAGGGCGACGCAGACGGTCACGCTCGCCACGTCCAGTTGCCGCCCCTCCCACTTGGTCAGGTCGATCTTCACTTCGGGCCTCCCCCGTTGTTCCCCAGCGAGCACTCGATCTGGAAGGCAACGGCTTGCGTCGACTGAAACGGTTCGCGGTTCGTCTTGATCAGCCGGACCTGGTCAAACAGCGCCAGCCGCTCCAGCGCCAGGACGAACTGCGACACCGCCGTCATCGTCTTGCCATAGCCCGCGACCGTCAGCACGAACGGCCCCGGCGTGGCCGCCGCCCCGGGCGCCGGGGAAGGCGGTCCGGAGGGGGGCGGCCCGGGCGCCGGCGACCCGGCGGCCGCGGTCTCCAGGACCTGTCCCGGCCTGAGGTCGCATCGGTTCAGCACGACCTCGTCGCTGAGGCTCCCGGCCACCAGGACCAGCAGCACGCTCCAGTCGGGCTGGTCCGCCAGGGCCTGGTTGGCCTTGAGCGTCGCCTCTTCGGCCGTCAGTTCCCCTTGAAGGGTGCTGATGGCCCGCTTGGCCTGCTCGACGCGGAGGCTCGTCTTCCGCTCCTCGTCGGCTATGGCCGCGTGGCCGCCGCCCCAGAGGGCATAGGAGCACGCGTATACGCCGATCAGCAGCATGGCGTAGACGCTCACCGTGACGGCCCATCGGTTTATCTGGCGCCGTCGCTGCTTGGCGGTGATCCGACGTGCCGGGATGAAATTCACGCTCTGCATCTGGCACCCCCTTACCCGGGGAACTGGGCAAGTCCGATCGGGACGATCATCGACGGGTCGCCCGCCCTGGGCCCGAACGTTTCGGGACATTCGACGACAGCCGGCGGGGTGACCGTCCGCACGTTCATCCCCAAACGCGACTGGAGGTATTCGCCCACGCCCGGAACGGCGGCCCCCTGCCCCACCAGGGCCAGGTGGTCCAGGACCGAACTCGCATACTGCTGCGCGCAGTAGACGAAGGGCGACTGCACCGCACCGGCGATGGCGTCCAGGTGTTGGCGGATCACGGCCCCCACGGCGCCGAGCGACGCCGCGTCGCCCCAGGCCTGCCCCGCCTTCGGCGTCAGGCCGACCTCCGCGAGGAGATACTCGACCGCGTCATCTTCCACGTGGAGGTTCTTCGTCAGGGCTTCCGCCAGTTGCCCGACGGCGGCCTCCGCCATGGTCCACTTGTAGATGACGGTCCCCTCGTGCAGGAGGACCAGCATGGCCCGGTCCCACGCCAGTTCCAGGACGGCGGCCATGCCGGAGGGCGGAAGCACGGGCCGGCAGCCCCGCACGAGCGCGTGGAGCCGGCTGTCCAGCACCTGCACGTCCAGGCCGCCGCGCTCGAAGACGTCGAGAAGGGCTTCCGCGTCGGCGTGGCGGCAGGCGACGGCCATGGCCTGCGTCACGTCCTTCTGGCGGCTCGAGGCCGGAAGGTCCCAGCAGGCCATCTCGGCCGCCTGGGGATCGAAGTCGTGCATGGCGGCCAGTTCGGCGCGGGCGATGACGTCCACGGGTGCTCCGGAGGCGCGCGGAGGCAGTTCCAGGACGCCGGTCACCATCTTCTCCTCCGGGACGGCCAGCACGATCTGGCGGCCCTCGAAGCCCTGGCGGCCGAGCGCCCCGGCCAGTTGGGCGACCTCCTGCGAATCGAACTCCGCGCCCGGCAGCATGCGCGGCAGGTGCAGCGCCGCCGACAGCCGCCACGCCCCCGGGGACCCCGACAGCTGGGCCGCCCGGACGAACCGCCCGTCGAACTCCACGCCGATCGGCCAAGGCCGCTTGCTGAACACCAGGTGCATCACCCGCCTCCCTGCGCCATCGCCGCCAGGTCAAAGAGCGGCAGGAACATGCTCACCGCGACGACCCCGACCAGAACGCCCATCAGGACGAGGATCACCGGCTCGATGATGCTCGTCAGCGACCGCACGACCACTTCGTTCTCCTCGTCGAGGAAGTCCGCGATGTTGAGCAGCAGCGGCCCCACCTGGCCGTTCTGCTCCCCGTTGCGGACGGCTTCGCACACCGACGGGCTCACGAGGTCGGTCTCGCTGAAGGCCGCGCTCATCGGCTTGCCCCGCACGATCGCGTCCCGCGCCCGGTCCACGAGCGCCACGTAGTGGCAGTTGCCGACGGACTCGCGGGTCAGGTCCAGCGCATTGAGGATCGACACGTGGCTCTCCAGCAACTCGCCCAGCACGCGCGCCATCCGCGCGGTGCAGAAACTGCGGACGGCACGGCCGACCTGCGGCAGCCGCAGGGCCACCGTGTCCAGCGCCCGCCGGCCGGCCGGCCGGACCAGGTACATCCGGAGGGCGACGGCCGGCCCGACGACCAGGACGAGCGCCAGCCACCAGTAGGACCGCAGGGCGCCGCTCACGAGGATGAGGGCCTCCGTCGTTGGCGGCAGCGGCACGTCCATGCTCGCAAACAGTTCCGCGAAGCGCGGGATGACCAGCACCAGCAGCAGCACCAGCACGACGGCCGCCACGCCCAACAGGAGCGCCGGGTAGACCATCGCGCCCCGGACCGCGTTGCGCGTGTGCAGCCGCTTGCGCGTCATGGTGGCGACCCGGTCGAGCATGGCAGCCAGGTTCCCCGACGCCTCGCCGGCGGCAATCAGGCTGCGGCAGAGGGAGTCAAAGCAGTCGGGCCGGGTTTCCATGGCCGCAGACAGCGACGCCCCTTCCTCGATGCGGCTGCGGACCTCGGCGAGGGCGTCGCGCCAGGGCCCCTTCTTGGCCTGCCGCTCCATCGCCCCGAGCGCCTCGACCAACGGCGTGCCGCACGACACCACCGCGTGCAGATGGCGCGTGAGCATGGCGAGGTTCTTCAGGCGCCGCGACTCCCGGCCCACTCTCCGCGTGCGGGACGCCGCCGGATGCGCCTTCAGGTCCCCGCCCGAGATCTCCGTGACGTACAGCCCGCGACGCCGAAGGACCTCGGAGGCCTCGGGGATATCCCCGGCCTCGAGGGTGTCCGACACCCGGTGCCCGGCCTTGTCGAATGCCAGATACGCCACTTTCACGCCACACTCTCCTGCGGTACTTCCGCTTCCCGCGGCTGTGGCTCGTCGTCGCCGCGCGTCACGCTCAGGATCTCCTCCAGGCTGGTCTTGCCCTGAAGGGCCAGCAGCACGCCTTCCTCGCGAAGGGACAGGCAACCGGCCTGACGCATCCGATCCCGCAATTCATGGGCCGGGGCCGCCTGGTGGATCATCCGCCGTATCTCGTCCGACGTGGTCATGACCTCGTAGACGCCCGTGCGGCCGTGGAAGCCGGAGTTGTGGCACTGTTCGCACCCGGCCCCCTTGCGGAAGGTCTGGTTCGTCTTGCCGGCCAGGCCCGCGTCGGCCAGGACGTTCTCGGCCGGGTAGTACTTCGTCGCGCAATTCTCGCACACGGTCCTGGCCAGCCGCTGGGCCACCGCGCCGTTCAGCACGCTGGCCAGGAGGTACGGCTCGATGCCCATGTCGATCAGGCGCGCGACGGCCCCCGGCGCGTCGTTCGTGTGCAGCGTGGCCAGCACGAGGTGGCCGGTGAGCGCGGCCTGGACGGCCACGGAGGCCGTCTCGGCGTCGCGGATCTCGCCGACCATGATGATGTCGGGGTCCTGCCGCAGCAGGCTCCGCAGGACCTTCGCGAACGTCATGCCGATCGACGACTGGACCTGGATCTGATTGATCGAGTCGAGTTGGTATTCCACGGGGTCCTCGACGGTCACGATGTTGAGTTCGGGGCTGTAGAGGAGGTCGAGCGCCGAGTAGAGGGTTGTCGTCTTGCCGCTGCCGGTCGGGCCGGTCACCAGCACCAGGCCGTGGGGCTGACGCAGCATCCGGAGGAAGGCCTCGAGGGCCTCGGGGCGGAACCCCAGGTCCTCCAGCCGCACGCGCAGGTTCGCCTTGTCCAGGACGCGGATGACCAGTTTCTCGCCCAGCAGCGTCGGCATGCTCGAGACCCGCAGGTCGATCTCCCGCCGCTCGGCGACGATCCGGACGCGGCCCTCCTGCGGCAGCCGCTTCTCCGAGATGTCCATCTTGCCGATGACCTTCACGCGCGACACGATGGCGGCGTGCATGCCGGCGGGCGGCTTCATCAGGTCCCTCAGCAGGCCGTCGATCCGGTACCGGATCCGCGTGCCCTTCTTCTCCGGCTCGATGTGAATGTCGCTCGCGCCGTCCTTGATGGCCGTCATGACCGCCACGTTCACCAGGTTGACGACCGGGCTTCCGGCGACCATCTTGTCCAGGTCGGTGACCGGCCCTTCGTCGACCCTCTCCTCCTCGACGACCGAGACGTCCGACTCGGCCAGCGAGGCCAGGAAGGTGTTGACGTCCGTCTCGCCGCCGGCGTACTTGCTGATGAACTCCTGGATGTTGGCCTCCAGGGCGAGCACCGCCTGGATCTTGCACCGCGTCAGTTGCCGCAGGCGGTCGATCTTCGGCAGCGACTGGGGCTCGGCCATCGCCACCGTCAGGGTGTCGTGCACCTTGAAGAGGGGCAGCGCCTTCAACCGCTCCGCCTCCTCCGGGCCGATCTCGCTCAGGAGGGCCGGGTCGATCAGGCCGTGACGCAGGTGGCAGCCCCGGACGCCCAACTGCTTGGCCAGGGTCTGCACCAGGACCGCCGGGCTGATGACGCCCTGCTCGACGAGCATCTCGCCCAGCAGGCGGCCGGTCGCCTTCTGATCGGCCAGGGCGCGGGAGAGTTGCTCTTTGGAGAGCGCGCCCTCCTCGACCAGCACCTCGCCGATGGGCGTCTTCGGCTTGCGGGCCTTCACAGGAAACTCCTCACGGCCGCGTTCACGTCCGCAAAGTGCTCGAAGCGCGACGCCAGTTCCGTCAACTCCAGGACCTGGCGGATCGTCTCGTTCACGCCGCACAACTTGAGCGACTGGCCCGTCTGGGCGATCGTCTCGTTCGCGTCGACCAGGGCCTCCAGGCCCTTGCTGTCCACGAACTGGATGGCCGAGGCGTCCAGCACGCACCGCCCGAGACTCGCGTTCAGCAGGTCGGTGATCCGCTTGCGGAACTGCTCCGCATCCTCCCCCTTCAGGGGCCCCTCGGGCCTCAGGACCGTCACCGCGCCGCACCGTTGTTCCTTCAGCACCACGTTAGGCCGACTCCCCCCCGACCGGCAGCGTCAGGGTGAACGCGCTGCCCTTGTCCAGTTCGGACCGCACGATGATGTCGCCGCCGTGCATCCGGACGACCTCCCGGGCGATGGCCAGGCCCAGGCCCGACCCCTTGACCTTCGCCACGCGCCGGTCCTTGGCCCGGTAGAACTTCTCGAAGACGTGCTGCATGTCGTCCTCGGTCATGCCGATGCCCGTGTCGCTCACGTCGACGACCAGTTTGCCCTCGTCGATCACCACGGCCACGCGCACCTGGCCGCCGGAGGGGGTGTACTTCAGCGCGTTGCCGATCAGGTTGTGCAGGCCCAGCGCGATCTTTTCGCGGTCGCCCTTCATGACCGGCAGTTTCGGCGGCAGGTCGAACGCGATCGTGATCTCCTTGTCCTTGGCCTGGGCGGCGTAATCGGCCTGGAGTTCCGGGAACAGTTCGTCCAGCCGCACGTCGTCCCGCTTCAGGGTCAGCGTCCCCGCCTCGATCTCGGCGATCGAGAGGATGTCCCCGACCATGCGATCCAGGCGGAACGTCTCCTGGTTGATGATGCTCAGACAGTTGGCCTGGACCGCCGGATCGGCCTTCCCCTCGTCCAGGGCCATCTCGGCGTAGGCCCGGATGTTCGTGAGCGGCCCGCGCAACTCGTGGGTCGCCTGGGCCACGAAGGCGTTGCGGGCCTCATCGGCCATCCGCTGCTGCGTGATGTCCTCGATGACGATCATCGCGACGCCCCAGTCCTCGCGCCGCACCGGCCGCACGATGAACCGCAGCACCCCCTTGCCGCCGGCGTCGTCCCGCTGGACCTCGACGATCGTCCGTCCCTGCATCGGCCCCGTCGTGGACGCCTCGACGGCCTCCAGAACGCGCTGGTCGGCAATCAGGTCCGACAGATTGGCCGACGCCGTCTTCTCACGCGTCGTCTGGAGCAGCACCGCAGCCGCGCCGTTCGCATACGTCGCCCGCATCTCCCGGTCCACCAGGATCAGGCCCTGCGACAGGCCGTCGCACGCGGCCGCCAGGTCGCCGCCGTAACTGCGGCGGGTCTGGAGCGCTTCCTTGGTCTTCTCCAGCGCCTTCACCCGTTGCTCGGACTCCCCCTGGTTCAGCAGCCGGTTCCACGCCTGCGCCTCCAGGCCCCACTCCGGGTTCACCTCGAGGGCCGCAGGCGACGTCTGTCCCGTCTCGCGCGCCACGAGCGCCTGGCGGATCGCCCAGACGCCGCGCAGGCCGTACCCGACCCGGCGGTACAGGACCATCAGCGTCAGGAGTCCCACGACGCAGATCGCGCCCATGCCCGCCTGGGTCGTCCAGTCCGACGCCAGCCGCCCCTCGCCCGAGGCCGTGATCTCCAACCGCGCGGTTCCCCGCCCGGGGATTGCCAGCGGAAACGTCCGCGTGGCCGGGCTGCTTGCGGCGTCTGGCGCCACCGCGGTCCCGGACCATCGCGGTGGGAGTTCGCGCAGCGTGATCCGGCCTGGGTTCGCGTCGGCCACCACTTGGCCGTCGGGCAGCACGATCCGGCATCCGGCCAGGTCGCAGTCCTGGGCCGTCTCGGCGACGATCCGCCTCACGGCCGTCAACTGGTTTTCCGCCAGCAGTACCTCGACGCTCCGCGCCAGCGCCCCGCCGACCGCCCGGGCCTGCTCGCCCTGCGCCTTCTCCAGGAACATCGACTCCGTCCGGACCGCCCACCACGCCGACGACGCGATCGCGCCCAGCAGGATCGCCGTCACGGCGAACCCGATCGCTGTCGGGTGCAACTCCCCTCGCAGGAACCCGCGTGCCCCAGCAGGTTTCGCCTTGGCCACTTCCTCAGGATCCATGCGCCTTCCTCACCGCGGTAGAAGCGCCCGCCCGCCAGGCAACGCCAGGGCCCCCGGAGCGGTTGACACCCCCCCCAGGGCGCAGCCCGCGCCGCCTCTGCGGACCGCCAGCCTCCCTTATCGGCAGGAAGCCCAGGGCAGTTACACCTTTTCGGGGACCCGGCTGCCCTCGCCCGAACGAGGCCGCCGCTCGCAGGCGTTCGACTGCCGAGGCCCCCGCCACGCGCCATTTCGCTGGGCCACCCAGGCCTGTAAGCCCTTTGCAGAAAACGACTTAAACGCATCGGTGTCATTCGGCGCCAGCCCGAGGTAGGGCCGGTGCCGGCCGCCCCGATTGCCGCCCGTCATCACGGGCTTGACAACGCCGGGCCCCCGCGCGCATGGCCCCCGGGAGCCCATTGGGTAGGAGGTCTGCGGCCGTCGCAGCGGAACCGGGGCGGGCCTGTCGCCGCCGCCCGTCATCACCCGGGGCCGACCCCGCCCGCGGCGTGGACTGTGACTGACGTAACTCGTCCAGGGAAAAGGTGTTACGTCTTTCAGGGGGCCCCACGACATGGCGGTAGAGGGGGGGACTCGTTATCAACCGCATTCCAGCGCTAACCTACGCAATCGCAAGGGCCTAGGATTCGGCACCCCTCGTCGCTCAGCGCCCTTTCACATCCGCCCCGAGGCAACCTTGCGGACTTCGCTGGCGGCGGATGATGGCTGCGTAGGGCGTGGCGTCGGCCCGAAGGCCGCGGCAGCGCTGGACCATGTCTTGCCGGTTCTTCAGGCCTCGGGTCGCGCTGCCGCAAACGCCCGCGACCTCTCCGAACGCCCCTCTCCAACCAGGGTTGTTAAACTGGACCCGCAAGCGGCCGCGAGAGTCCGAGAGTTTGGGCATTCAGAGCCCCAACGAGAGGCGGAAGTGGTTAACAGGTCGGCGAACCGAGAGCGGCATGGCTCGCCGCAAGTCCTTGTCGCAAGGCTGGTTGGGGGCGCGAGTTGGGGCGTCTGGCGCTCGCGCAAAGGAAGGGCCGCCCGAAGGCGGCCCTTGAGATTTTGGCTCCCCACGCCCAACCTCCCGCGGAACTCTCGCCGGCGCTCTCTGTTTGAAATACGGGCCAACTGGTTGTCCGCGTCAAGTTCGCGGTTTTTCGTCTGGCTCCCCAACAACAACCGTCTTAGAAACTATCTCAAAAGGGCTCATTTTGCCGATAGCCATCAGTGGACCCTATGGAAAGGAGCCGCCGATGGCCAGGACGAAACGAGCGGTGAAACCGCTGCCAACGATTTGGCGGGTACCGGAT
>Ga0315294_10005700_pt1 | contig 13669 bp, 21 predicted proteins | sample YL17G13_40_MG_FD_203626 | JGI IMG/M metagenome (GOLD analysis project Ga0315294, IMG submission 203626) | Sediment microbial communities from Yellowstone Lake, YNP, Wyoming, USA - YL17G13_40 | ecosystem: Environmental > Aquatic > Freshwater > Lake > Sediment | place: USA: Wyoming | collected... | reverse complement strand
TCAGTCAAAAGATTCTCGGCGTTCTTTTGAGAGGCTTCATCTGTTATCTCCAGTCTGCCAATCCATTCAAAGAGGGTCTTGTCCTTTGTTTGCAGGTCTTGGATTATTACTTCTGGGTTTTGTTGCATCTTAATTCCCCCTTGGATTGCAAAGTGAGCAAAGTGCCACTGGTACTTTGTGCCTAGCATGGTTCATCTCGCATCCCTGTTTTCTTTTGAGAGCATAGCGGGATGTTCTGGGCTTGCCTGATTCATCGGTGTACTCACTGGTCTTGTGCTTTTTCTGATGTGCCATTGCCTTAAACCTCCTTTATCCTATAACCAATTATAACGGTTATAATGTCGCTTGTCAAGTCCCCATAGGGCAAATATAAGGGAATAATCAGTGAAATGTCAGGGTTTTCTCCAATTTGCCTTGTCTTTTGACTGCCAAATCTACTAGGCGAGCCTCTTCACAGGGTAATCCACAATGGACAAGGTTTTTCCTACCTATTGAGCTATCATGCTTACCGCATACCCATAACCACTTCCCGTGCTGAATATCGAATATCTGAAATTTGGCGGGTGTCCGACAGTTGGTAAATTGACAAAGATATGGTTTTATTTTACTGGAGGGGCTCAGCCAGTCCGGAGGAGGAGTTGGCCGATTCAGCCGATAAAAAACAGCCGGTCGATAGCTGGAAATATTCTCAGTTTAGGAATCATATCCTATTTTACATGGAAATTGAAAGAAATGTTTACAGGTACCGCAATTTCCTATACCTGGGCATGTAAACTGTGATTCCGCCAACATCGCTTCTGCTTTCGTATTATGATATTGCAACGGTCTAATACCAGTTTCATCAATTAACCGCCTAATCGGCGAATAGGACACATTCTCCATTATCATTATCTCTCTTGGACCGCAACCCTTCCCCAGTAATTTTATAATGCGTCTTTCCTTGATGGTGCTAATAGACATTATTTCCTTCCAAAGAGATGGGCCCGTATAAGTTTGTCTTTGAGTTTTTTCAGGGCAATCTTTTTCTCCGAATCCTTAATATTCTTCAGTTCTTTCTCTAATGGAATGATAAGAGTATGAAGCTCCCAGTCAGTTAGTCGTTCCATCGCCCCTACAACGCTCCTCAAGGCCGCCAGGTTTCGCTGGCATGGCTTCTAATCCTTTATATGATGAATCCCCTGTAATGCCTCAACAAAACGCGAGGCCGGCAATAGTGAGTCAACTTCACATTGGGTGCAACCTATCTTCGCACTCAACTTCATACGGTTCATTCGGTGATAGGCGGCATGACCGCCAACCTTGGCCAAGAAACGTTCATATCTGGCCCCGCCCTTGGCGGAGTGGTCATATCTTTCATTCCTTGCTATCCCTTTGGGGGAATGATTATAGCGAGCATTTCTATTAAATGCTGGCGTGAATATCTTTTCGCACCGTTCCATCAGTTTCAATCCTTTTATCTATCCTTATGCGCGGAGTCCCCAGGTCAGAGGGTTGGTATCCGCTCCGAAGGGGATAACCTGCATAGCCCCTGAAGGCGCCAGTAGATATTAGCATAGTCCTATGAACTCCCACCCCCTTACTGCTCCAGGAAGGAACAAATAGGGTATTTCTTCTAGTTACATTCTGGGTGTGATCATGAGAAATAATAACCATATCGGCTTCAACGGCCTCAGCGAGATATTCTGCCTTTCTTAACTTCGCCCCTCTAGTCCTAGCGCCACCCCAACCATGAGTAAATATAGCAGAGAAAAAGGTATTGTCATTTTTTATCGCCGGAGCCGTCTTAATCAATAGTAAACCACCATCCCTGGCATAGAACTTTTCTCTGCCGAGTTTCTTTATCAGGTTATATGTCCAGTCGGAACCAGTGACACGGAATAAATGTTTGAATTCATGCCCGCCCGAACAACAAGCAAGTATCCTATCGGCAATGGGTCTGAACAATTCCTCAAGTTCATCGGCACATTGGTCCAAAGAAGGAAATTCTATGGGCCCGCCTGGCTCCCCCATCTCATAAATAGAGGCTGCCGAGGCGGGGGTCGGTGCAGTTACAAGGTCACCATTAAGTAGAGTATAGGCATTCTTGTGTTTATATATCCAGTCCACGTAACCCCTGATTGCATCATGGTCTGATTGAGGTTCATCCCAGTGGAGATCGCTGAGAGGTAAAAGATAGATAAACTTATGTTGACTGAGATCTGCATGAATAATCTTTATATCTGCCTTAATCGCCATGTTTTTCCTCCTTCAGTGGCAATGTGAACCAATCGCGGCGAACCATCAAGGCGATGATAGCATAGTTCGCCAAGTCGCACCAGGTATCATCGATGCTTTCATTCTTTGGAGATGTTTCACCATGCGATGAAAGTAGGTTTTTTAATCTAGCCATCTTATCATTGGCCCGGATCAGCAGACCTAATTCACCGAACTCCAAAATATTGCCCTTGCCGTAATCCTTTTGTTTGGAAATAAGAAGAGCAACACACTCTGCAGCCACTATCCGGCAGGCATCTTCAAAATACTCGGGAATGTCCATTTTTATGCCTCAGCAAAACAATAAAGATAGCAGTATTGAAAGTGATATTGATTGATTGGGCAATAACAAAAACCACACTCTTGATATAGATAGCATGGATTAAATAACAGCCAATAGCAAGGCAAAGGGCAAGATAAGAAGTGATTGAGATATCTTCTGAAGATTTACGCTTGATAAGTCTGATGAGTTGTTGGGGTGCTACAAAGAGGCCGAAAAAGATGCCCAGGTAACCAATTAGATATCCAATTTCCATTAGCTATAACCGAAGTTATATTTTTCTCCTTTAGAATTATTTCACGCATTTCTTTTGTCTCTTACGTTCATATTTTATCCCAACTTTCACTTTATCCTTCGCCATTTGCTCAAGCACCCACACCCATGCCAATCCGTCGAGAAAGGTGAGGATTACTTGGATTGCTATGATTAAAAGCGCCAACTTGTAAACTTCGTTCGCCAGCAAAGAGCCAGCCCATACATCTACTGGGATAGTTAGAGCACCGTACAAAATAGTCAAATTCTTTAGTAATTTGTATTTCACCTGGAGGCTCATCATCCACTTCCAGAATTATTTCTTCGATTTTATTCATAATATTTATTTGGCATCAACCAGTTTCCAACTATCGCCTTCTGCTAGAACCTTTGTAAATATAGCATACGGCATAGTAGCGATTCCGTTCTGCCCCCAAAGTATCTTTCCCCAGCTGTTAGCGATAATAAAACCAATGGGATTCCAGCCGATTGCGCGGTAGGCATGGCCACCGACAATCCCGCCACTCGGAGAGGGAAAAACATCAAATTTCCACATCCAGTTACTATACCAGTTGGAAGCCGTTAATATAGAACCAAACTGGAAGATGATTTGCTTCACGAAGTCTGCTGTGCTTTTAGGGTCTATACGGTAATAAGCGTCTATGTGCCATTTGAATATGTCGTCTGGCGTTGGTTCCGGTGGTTTTGGTTTTAAAAATTTAAGGGGACAAGTGGTGGAGGCAGGAATAACCTTGCATCCGATTTGATTCAAAATCTTACATGCTACTCTAGGATATGTGCCTTCTTCATTGGGAATACCATCTATCTTTTTACATTCGCCATAGAGCCAGGCACCATCGAACCTTATCTGCCTGGGATAATCTTGAAGGAATTCCTCATCAGTCTTGACCCCGGCAGATGAGAAGCCTACACAAGACGGAGACCCACCTTGGTTGTAGATTATTGTCTCAGGATTGACTGTGTAGAAATCGGGAAGAGGGACTTCTTGGACAATCAACTTAGTGGCTTTGAAATCCCTCTTGTCCTTTTTGTCCTTGACATATCCACCAACAAACTTTATTTTCTTTGGCATGTTACTCCCTTAACTGGGTCGGAGAGCCAAAATGGAGGTGTCGCCCCAAAAGCTCTCCGTTGCCCAGCCCGATGATTATTTATGCCTTGGTTGCGTCTATTAGAAGTCCCTTTACCGTTTTCTCCACGGCGCGGAGCCTGCGCATCTGGGTGTACTGAGCTTTGCCTAAGTCCACATGGCAACCTGTTTCATTGGCTACGGCTTCAAAGTAGGCATCTTGGGCGCCGGTCTCTAACCAGTCCCCATTCTCATCCTTCAAACCACATAGGGAAGAGAACGCCTTGTTAGCCAATTTCTTCAGATATATTGCAGCAGCTAGCTTGGCTTCCAATGTAGTGAACTCCCAAGGCGCAGCTACACTACTCATTTGGTCTCCACCCATTTTGTTTGACGCCGTGTAGAAGATAGTGCATGGGTTTACTTCAGTGTGTTCACCCATGACATCACGTACCACCTCGGCGTCAAAGACGGATTCAATAAAAGTGTCTGTTCGCATTGTAACCTCCAATTAAATTAGCCGGGCTCGACTTTATTTCTTCTTGAGTTGATTGGCCTGTTTGATATTGAAGTGCATGTATATCCCGGCGGCCGTCGGAACTGCAAATAGAGCAATAAGATTAAAAATGGCATTGATAATTCCGATGATATTTAGTGTCACATCTGGTACTAGGTTGCTCAGACCGCGCCAAACGAGAACAGCCTCAAGAATTATGGTAACCAGTGCTACTATGACTTTTCTATATCCTTCCATCTTGATCTCCTTTCTTAAATCTCCTTATTGCCTTTCGGCTCAATCGACCTTCCCCTTGCTCATTATCTAAAAATCTCGTTTAGATTATCGTAAAAAGTCGGCTGTTCATAGCCATAAATGGTTTCCTGAGTTTTCAGTAGTCCCAGAATTATCATATACTACTCTTTGAACTTTGTCAACAGCCAGAGGTATGAGTGAATGGCAATGGTATCTTTTGCAATCTTTTAACAGTTAAATCACAGTATTTAGGCTGAAGGTCTATCCCTATCGCCTTCCTACCTAGTTTCTTAGCAACCGCCATGACCGTACCGCTTCCACAGAAGGGGTCTAGGACTGTGCCATCAATAGGACAGCCTGCCAGTATCGGTGTCTCGCATAACTTCTCAGGGAAGGTGGCAAAGTGGGCTTCGGGATAAGGTTCTGTATTTATCTCCCAGACACAGCGTTTGTTGCGACCCAGTAATCCGTAATTTATATTCTCTGAATGTCTTTGCTCTTGTCCTGATACTTCCACATCACCCGAAATTAAACCACGTCTTTGCCCACCATTATAATTTGCCGTTGATATATGCGGTTCAAACTGCTGCTCAAAATAGTATTTACCTTGCTTGCTAAAGAAAAACAGATACTCAAAGTCCTCAGTAAATCTATCCTTAACACTCTCTGGCATGGGATTCTTTTTGTACCAGATTATACTGTTTCTGCGAATCCAGCCTCTGTCCTGCATACCCAATACAAAGCGTTCTGGGATACCACAGAGGGACTTAGCGAGGATACCACCATAATCCATTTTGATATGAGCTGAGCTAAAATTTGATGCTTGCTTTGCTGTAACCTGTTCTATTGATTGCCCGCTTGCTTTACCACTACCAGCATAGGAATCGCCAATATTCACCCAGCAAGTCCCTGTCTTTTTAAGGACTCTTTTAACCTCATCGAATATCTGTAGAAGATGGGAGATATAGAGTTCGATGGTTGGTTCTAATCCAAGTTCACCACGCCAAGCGTTGCATTTGAGGCAGAATTGGCCTTGCGATGCCTCGCCGCTAGTTCCCTTAGTAAACCCTTGCTTACCACGCCCAATTATCTTGACGGTAAAACCTCCACTATTATCCTGTTGAGCATTGAAGTTTTTAATTAAACCATCCCCCCACTCATGTTCACAAAGATTATCACCCCATATCTGCGGTTCGGTTTTGTAGGTTCGGAGTCCCCAATAAGGCGGACTCGTAAGTACCATATCCACGCTTTCCGCCGGTAATGCCCTTAGGACTTCGAGGACATGCCCGCAGTAAAGAGTTTGGTTAGGCTCCTGATAGTAAATCATAAATACTCTCCCGCCGTAGGGATAATTATTCGGTGTTCACTGGCTGCCCATTCCATGATTCTATCAATGTACTCACAGAACTCTACAGTGGACAGTTTCGCAGTGGAGCCCACGGTCACAAGGTCGGAGTCCTCGAACTTTTTAAGGAATTTGAACTTCAGGGCTTCGTGCATTTCGTCAGACTCATAGCCAAAGTGATTTCTTAAAATCTCAATAACCACCCCCCAGTAGTAGGCGTTCTGCGAAAGTGTCCGGGCATGGCGCTCTTTCTGGAGAGTGAGTTCGAATCTCTTTCCCTCCAGTCCTGAGAGGTAAACCATGAACTTATCAGGGGCATCGAATTTAAGTTTGCCTTGCTTTATGATTCCTCGGAAAATAAGATTCATATCTTCAACTCCATAACCCCTTGGCTACAGCGCTTGGCTGCTATTTCACAGGACTTCTCATCGTTGTCTATTCCGATACACGGTATTCCTAATCGGATGCAGGCCAGTAACGTTGAGCCGCTTCCCATGAATGGGTCTATGATTAGATTATATTCAGGCATCTTGACTAACTTGACTAGATACTCCATAAGAGCAAGGGGCTTGACTGTAGGGTGGGAATTTTTTGTAGGTTTTAACTGTGGCTTATCACCTTTTCTTTTATCATTGCCACCTTCCAATGAACCGCCTAATGTATCCTCCAACTCCTCGCATCCCTTATTCCTCTCAGCCTTTGATGCTTTAGGTGCGTATAGAAATCGGACTGGTTCTGACCTTCTTATTTCTGGGGTGAAGTTTGTGGTGGCAGGATTCACATAGCCAAACGATTTCAAAAGGCTTGTTGTAATCTGGGTGATGTCTGTGTTCGCCTGGATTTCCGCAGAGGATACAAGGTTCAGGAGTAGGGAACATTCTCTGAAGTTTGAAGTATAATCCCGAATAGCTTGTGATGTCTCTTGGTTGGAAGCCAAGTTCTTTATTCTTACAAGCACGAGAGCAGTAAATATTTCGCATATGTCGGCATGGCTTACCGCAGACTTTACAAGCGGGTCGCTTTGTTCGCCTTGCAAGTCCACCACATTCAAGCGAGCAGTATTTTCTATAGTTGCTTGGATAAGTGCTAAAAGTCTTTCCGCAGTAGCCACATATATATTCTTGCATATACTCATTGTATCATAACTTTGTGATAAACACAAATCAATGAGTGAGTATTTACATTCCTTAAAGAAGCGGGCGGCTGAACCGTTATCATCAAATCCTCTTATACTATCGCTATTTTCAAGTCTCTTGCCATTACTTGATACTAGATTCCCACCACGAATATCTGCACGATTCCCTCTATTACTCTTTATACTTTTACTCTCAGGAAACAACTCCATTACCTGTTGGCTACCATCATGTATAAAGTTGGCTGGGAAGCGACCTTTTAATGAACCATCTCTCGATGTTGTTTGTATTGTATTGCTCTCTAGCAAAGAATTCCCACCATAAATATTTTTACCATTACTTATACGCTCTTGAGTAAATTCCGTTGTTATCCTGCACTCATCTGTATTCAATCCCGCCACTTTATGTTTCAAGGCGTTATTAGCGAATGTACCATCTAAAGGGTTCATGGCTAGGATTATAGGCTCGTAGGCTGGCTTGAGGGCTGTGCCATAGCCTTCCCAGAGCTGGGCTTCGGGAGTGGCGGGGGCTGTAATATCCCATTCTGGCTGAACGCCTATCCCAAACATACTATCTTTTGCCGTTCTGCCATCTTTTCCGATAACTTCTCTTTCAGCTTCTTTCATCTTATCAATCACCTTTGAAATATCAAGAGACTTCGGGAAGCCTGAGCCATACACCCACATCAAAGTATCTCTTATCTCCCAGCCTGCATCTTCTATCGCACAGGCTATCCTGTGGAATGTCCTAGTGCCACCAAAGGATAAAAGAGGTGCACCCGATAGACAGAACTTCCTTATAATCTGCCATGTCTCTTTCTGAAAACTTATACCTTTAGAATCCCATGACTTGCCCATGAAGCCTAACTCATAAGGCGGGTCGGTTACTATGGCTGAAGCCCTGTCAAGTTCGGGCAATATCTCTCGGCAGTCTCCAAGATAGATTGTTACCCACTTATCCTGATAGTAAGGTGTCATCGCTTCAATATCTCCACTATAGCATCAAAATCAGACGGCTTCCAGATATAATATTCTCCCCAGGCAGTCTGTAGGACGTCTTTCCATGCCTGTTGAGCATCTGAAAGTTTACCTTTCTCACTTTTGAGTTCCGCAAAGATAACTCTCTCACGAACCAGAACCAAATCAGGGAAGCCAGCGCCGTCAGCCTGGACAGGAGTACGCCACCCTTTGCTGGTCATGGCCGCTCGAGCATGGAAACATTTCCAGCCGTAGACGTGGGCTAGGTCGATGACGGTTTTCAAAAAATCATCTTCGGTCATTTATCTTTCTCCGATAGAAATTTCTGGCGGCGATCATTCTGTTTCTTTATCGCCTCCTGCTGCTCTTCGGTAAGTTCGCCTTTCTTTTTATCACGAGAAACTTTCTGCCGGTCATATTCACCTTGATAGATTGTCCAGTTTGTGACTCGTATGCCATCCCCATCTTCAGAAAGCCGCCCTTCCTTTTTGCACTTGGTGAGTGTGCTTTCAAGCAAGTCTAGCGGTGCGTGGAACTCGTGAGCGATAAATTCATGCGGTAGTGGATGCTTATCATTGTCGGCTATGAGCCCACCCATGCCACACAAGCCGGCCATGCAGAGAAATTTATCCCAGATAGATTGTTCGGCCTCAGTGAGTTGATAATTCATGCTTCCGTGCAACCGACCATAACAGTAGAGTTTCACCCAAGTTGTCCGGCCTCGTTCTCTTGCCATTAGGACTTTCCTTTCGCTTCCAGCCGCTCAGTAGCTAACTGGTCAATAAATTCCTTAGTCTCAAAGGAAAGAGCCTGAGAGTCTAGCGCCGAGAAACCTTTCTGCCGGGCATACTGGTAATTCTCTCGTAGTTTCTTTTTCTTCTCCTCATAACTCTTTGCCTGAGCAGCAACCCTCTTATCAAACTCTTCTCGTCCCATTTATAAACCTCCTGCTCTTATTCTATATCTAATCTACAGTCTTGTCAACCCCTTAACAACCCCAGGACGTAGAAGATAAGTAAAAATAGACAGTATATATAGATGTAGACAGTATAGGTACATAAGTTACAAAAAGGTTACAACATAAGTTATACAAACCACCATAGGATAGTTACACAATAAGTTACTACCTAGGAATTTTCTCTAAAGACTTCCTCACCTTCTTAGTATTGCATTGAAAGCAGCGCTTCTTTCCGTCCTTACCGGTGAAGATTACTGAGCATTGCATTCCGCAGACAGAGCACTTGAGCCATCTGCTCTCTTTCTTCTTTTTCATGTTTATAGTTTTTCCTCCACAATACCAGCAGAAGATATGAGGCGCAAATCCATAACTACCAAGTCGCCTTTTATCTTGACTATGCTTTGGCAGTTAGGGCATGTTTCTGTATCACTGGTAGCTGAAATTTCAAGGGCGGAACCATCGGAAAGCATCAAAGTAATTCGGCGCTTTTTTAGGCTGAAATTCTTTATAGTCTTGCCCATGACCGCCGGCCCGATAGCTCTCGGTTCAGAAGGCCAGCATCGATGAACTGTACCATCGGTATCAAAGGAAAGCAGGGAATCTCCGACCGGCTTCAAAATAATGTTTCGCTGGCAGGTTGGACATATATTCCTGCCTTTTCCGCCTTGACTAAGAACTGTTGACATTCTATCCTACCTCTCTTATCCTATGCCTTTTTGAATGACAAGGATAACATTCTATTATCACGTTTTCTAGGGTGTCTTTGCCACCTCTGCCTTTAGGAATGAGATGGCTTCTAGAGAGCCCGCGCCAGTCACCATTGCCGCCGCAGGTCTGGCACAAAGCGCCTTGACAGCGACCTTCGGACCAGGTGCCGCCGGCGCGCTCGCAGAGTTCTTTATCGAGCTTCACTTGCCTTCTTTGAAGGTTTATAGGAAACGGTCAAATAGAAGGATGCGATATTATCCAATGAATCAAATCCTATTGTTTTAGGTTTTGGGGTTAAAAAAATTTCTATCTTTTCGCCCGATCTTAATTTGATGGAGAGAGAGCATTTTGGTTTTTTCATGATTTCTGCGCCTCTCTCTGGGCTTCAAGCATAAGCTGGTAGGCATCCGCAAAATTCACACCTTCCAGGGTATCGGGTGCCTTTATACCGGCTTGCTTTAATGCGGCCAGCACCTGGGTCTTGTTTAATTTTAGCGGTGGCTTTGAGCAGGCCGTTAGAAACTCACCGGCATTAGAGAATGTGCCTGTTCCTGGAGGTGGTACGGACTCGACTTTACCAGTTCCTGCAGTATCGGCTGCTAAGGGCTTTGCTGTTGACTTGGTGGCTACTGGTGCGGGCGTGATGCCGAGTTTTTCAAGCCATGTCAGGACTCTACTCACCAAAATATTATCTGGACCAATCTTGCCAGCTATCCAGAGTTGACATATCAAATCAGCTCGCTTCTGGCTTTCTATACTGTTGATTTTCTCTGGACTGTCGGGGGTAAAGCCACCTTTGAATTTCGATTTGATAGGCGAGCCATCAATATAAATCTGAACGATTTTATTATGGAGATAGACATTCCCACTAGCATCCTGTTTCTGCGAGAAGTCGACATCGGCCTCAATAGTAGCTCCGACCTTGATATATTCGGCTAATTCTTTGCTCCAGACCTCATAAGGCACTCTATCCTCGCTATTAAATGTAAGTACCTCTGATTTTCCTGCTGGTCGCCATGAACCAACAGAAATGATTTTGATGGTCTTTCGTTCCATGTATGTCCTCCTTTATCCTATTTGCCCTATTCAGGCTTTAATATAATATACAATAAATCACTTCTTGTCAAGTCTCTTCTTCTTTTTCTCAGCCTCACGCCTTTTTTGGCGCTTCCAACTTATTCTCTCTTTGCTGGTCGCCATCAGTATGTGCTCCAAATAAGTTCCAGCATTTTCGATTGTTCCATATTCCCAGGATGCGGTGGCTCGTCATCAGGAACTAAGGGATAGCCTAACTCTCTCCAGATTATCTCGTTGAACTCAAGACACCAAAAACGGTTAGAGTCATGTACCCACCATTCGATATTGAAGCCAAGTTTCCTGAGTTTAAGCCAAAAGGATACCATCAAGACACCGAACCAGTCATATTTTGTATCTCCCCAGTAAAAGTAGCGTTTCATTATCAGTGGCGCAAGTTCTTTATGGTGCTCCGCCGGTATCTTGACACGGTAAATCCTCATTCCCCTAGACTGATATTCGCTCAGAAGATGCGCGGTGATACCTTTGTCAGTCGAATCGAATATGGAATAATCGCCCTCTGAGATGGTGTCGTCTATCAGCCGCTCACCAACCATTGCCCAGTGAAATGACTGAGCGCCGATGATGCGGACTATCTTTTGCCAGCCGGTCGCTTCGAAGGCCAGGCAGTCACCGACCTTGAGCGGTGGTAATAGGGCTAGATTCCACTTCATTTCTTACCATTCTTGGCGAACTGGACATTCTGGTATGCTTTCGCCCCAGTATAGAAGCCCAGCGCCGCCACTGCTGCGGCAAAGCCTTCGGTCCCGCCTCTAACCAGCCCACCGATTATTACTATCAGGCAAAGCAAGAATTTAGTCGAGGCTAATTTTGGCAATAGAGTTGGCAGAATCTCTTTTAGGGCTTTGATTGTTTCCTTCATGATTCACCTCCAAAGAATCATTAAAATTCCATAGCCTATTAAGAATATGCCCATCAAAAGCATCGCGAAGAGCATTTTTAGGTATCCTTCCCCACATTTTTGCCTGGAGGGGCTTCCTTGCCCTTCCTAGCGCCTTGTAGCATGTCTTCACGGTATCGGTAGAGACAGTCTAACATTGTGCATCCCTAGATAGTTACTCCCGCTTTGACGATTAGTCTTTTTAGGGGCTGATGATGTACCGGGCATTCTGGAATCATTTTATCTCCTCCGAGATAACTTTCTCTTTATATCCGCCACATCGGTGGCGATATTTGCGAGGGAAGTTTTGACTTCGCCTCTCTCCTCAGCGATCTCGAGGAAGCGCTCATTGCATTTATCAACCTGCTCTGTGAATTTCCCATCCAAAGCTTTACAGCCATTGGGATTGTTAGATTTCCCTTTGAGCAAGCCTATGACACTGCCCAGAGTTACGATGACCCCACCGAGCGAGATAATCAACTGTATCATCCATGATTCCATAGTCTATTCCTCCTTTTCTTTTTCGGCTAACTGCTCATTGAGTACACGGATTTCGCCATCGAGCCTTAATGCCTCTTGCAAAAGTTCCGATTTCTCGGTATCGATTTGAGTCATGCGCTGCTGGATGCCTGAGAGTTTTGCTTTGTTTAAGTTAATGCGCTCTTTTAAATTCATGTCATCTCCTTTAAGTCCAAGATAGCGTTTTCCAAGCTCCATTATATATCTTTACGACATCGGTTGCCGTATTATAATACATATAACCTTTAGAGGGTGAGGCTGGATCGCTTGCACTTTCTGGCAACCACATGACTTTAGCAGATAGGTTAATTATACTGTTAGCAGTTGGAGCATATATGACTAATTGACCAGCATTGGCATAGATTGATCCGTAAAGCGTGGTGCTATAATAGAAATCGCAATATTGCCCAACAATTTTAAGTCCAGTGGAGCTTAAAAGAACAGCTCCCCCCCCACCACTGATTGTTCCACTAACTGTCAAGATATTCCCCGCTGCGATAGATGCTGTATATAAAGTTCCCCTTATCGTAGCGGAATTTAATTCAGCATTACCAGCACCATCTATTTTCCAACCAGAAGTATTTAACACATAATTAGCAGAACGTAAATCGCCGTTGACTGTCAAAGTTTTGCCAGCTTCTATATTCGTGACTTTCAATGTCCCTGTGAATTCCCCTGCTGTGGCGTAGATAGTACCCTGGACTGTTAGGGTAGTTCCATTCCATGAGAGTTTAGGAGAAGCGCTGCCGCCGAGCTTGAAAGTGCCATCATTAAGGTTAAACTGTGAGCCTACCCCTGCTGCCCAGTTGGTAGACTCCAAAGTTCCTGAGCGGATATAGTCACCCTTTATTAGAGTAGTCCCTCCAGTCACCCAGTCGGAAACGTAGAAATCGCCTAAAACAACTACTTGTCCCGCTCCAATTTTCGTAGCGATATGGTCATAGAATTGCTGGGTATCATAGACACCACGAGAGGTATCAATGAAGTCTAAAGTGACATTGGAGATTTCAACCTGTATGTTTTCAGGATTAGAGAGGTCTCGGATAATTCTGACTATTCTGGCATCGATGTCGATGCCCAAGTCCTCATCAATAACCTTAACAATGGAGCCTAACTGCAGGACTTCAAAAGTCCATCCCATAGCGGCCAGATTCACCATGTCAACTCTATAGGTTGCCCTGGGAGCAATCATCTCGGCCAGCTTTAAGTTAGCCCAAGCGAGCAGCACGTCAGGGTCGGTAATAGATTTGTCTGTCAACTGCCGGATGCACATTCCATAGGTGCCCTGAGAGGGTATGCTCTCCACATAGTCCTCGGTCATACCTAGAGCATCGTCAAGATGTATCCGGGCAGAGCCTTCCCCGGCACCGTAGCAGTAAAGTCGGTTGCCGAAGTTGGTAAACTCTAAAGTTCTTGCCAGTCCTT
>Ga0315294_10005698_pt1 | contig 13672 bp, 23 predicted proteins | sample YL17G13_40_MG_FD_203626 | JGI IMG/M metagenome (GOLD analysis project Ga0315294, IMG submission 203626) | Sediment microbial communities from Yellowstone Lake, YNP, Wyoming, USA - YL17G13_40 | ecosystem: Environmental > Aquatic > Freshwater > Lake > Sediment | place: USA: Wyoming | collected... | reverse complement strand
AAAAAATAAGCGATTACCCCGTTCAGTCTAAATTTATATACACATTCCAATATATATATCCAAAGACACACCTCGAAAGTGGCTTTCAGTCGATGTTTCGGGGTGCATTTTTTCCAATACACATTACAATCTATATATTCCAATATGTAAATAAATAAATACATATCGTTTGTCGTCGGTCAAAAGATATGATAAAGTATGACAACGTCGACAAAGCCTTCATTTTAGCCCTTAGTCAAAATTATTGTGGATATTTCCACATTAAGCAAATTCATTAAATTATATCGTCGTCAAATATCAAGTAAACTTCAACTTTTCCACACAACCGAAAAGGAGGCTTGTAGGCGACAGAAACACCTAAAAATTCCCAAAATCTCTTGAAAAAACGTTAAAAAAAGCCCATTATGTCGTCGTGAAAAAATCCCATTTTCGACTTTTATAAGTCATATTTAAATAAAGTGGTTTAGACGTGCAGACTTAATTTTGTCGGCGTCATTTTTTCAAATTTTCGTCAACTTTTTGCAAAAAATCCAAAATTTCGTCTTTTTTTGTCGTCGTTAAGCAAAATTTTGCCTTAAAAATTCACATTATAGTGACGAAACAATTTATCTTTATTTAGATACACATTTCAATATATAGTTTAGATAATATATTTGAAAAAAAATTTTTTTTGTCGTCGTGATATTTTTCACTAATTAGAAGTTTTCGTCATAATGTTGTCGCCTGTCACGTGCTAAAAAAGTGTCATTATGCGATTATGGTTTTATATGTCTTTTTTTATATATCCATTACAGAATAGAAAAGTATATATAGTATAAAGCTTTATGTTAGAGTATCGACGACATTATTAAATGAAGTTGACACACGGGACGAAAATATTTATTTTGGAAAATCTTTTTTATCCACCACCTTTTTTGAACCCAAAACAAAAATCCAAATAGCACTAGCTTGATTTAAAAAAAAAAAAGATTTTAAAAAATAAATATTTTCGTCCTTTAATTTTTAATTAATATGGGTATATATTTTTTATGGACGACAGAACAAATAAAAGGGTTGAATTTAAAGTCTATAATCGAAACGATAAAAAATATATCGAAGTTTACGAAAAAAATCAGAACGAAAATTCTAAAAATTATGGTAATTATGAAAAGAGATTTAAATTTCTTTATTCGCCGACAGCCCCAAAAATTAGGGATATAAAGAAAACTAAATCTGCAAATGAAGAAAGTTTAAGATATTATTATAAAAATCTATCTGACGAACCATATAACCCAAACACTAACGACGATAATAAAAAAGAATTAAATAAACTTGAAGAAAAAAAACCAAAATCTGAAACAAAAAATAAAAAATTCAAAAATGGAAATCAAATTATTTTTACTAATAATCAAAGAGTAAAAAATTTCGATTACACATATATTAATGTTAGGGTTAAAGTTTATTTCGATGGTCACCATGTTATAGCTAATGGAAGAAGTGATTATAAATATTACGAACAAATAAAAAATAATGAGATTTCATTTTATTTAAAACAGGCTATTATGAGGGCAATAAGCCCATACGGAAGTAATTTAAAATATAGGGCTTTATCATGGAGTTTTGCATATCACCAACAACTTAAAAGATAAATATAATATAGTGGGGTTCAAAAAATGATTTTAAATACATATAATAATGATTTATTAACAGATAATTATTTAAGTTATACTGACGAAAAAATTATCCCGTTTTCTATTTGGGGTTTTGATATTGAAACATACGGGGAAAATAATATATTTTTAATGGGTTCGATTGTTAACGACAAAGAAAAATTTATATTTTGGAATCGTGAAGAAATGATAAATTTTTTAACTACTTCACATAAGTTTAGGGGAAATAGTTTAATTTTTGCTACTAATTTAGGCTTTGATTTTATGGCGTTATTCGGTAATGATTTATCAAATTACGATATTGAATTCTGTATGCGTGGAAGTTCTTTTATTAATATTAAGATAACCTTAGAAAAGAAATATACTTTAAATTTTAGGGATACAATGAACTTTTTAAAAACTTCTGTTTCAAATTTAGGAGATATTTTAAAGATTCCCAAATTAGATAAACCAAAATTTTTAGGAGAAATCCCAAAAAACAATAAAGAAAAAAAAGAACTTGAAATATATAATATAAGGGATTCTGAAATAACTTTCAAGTTTGCTAATTTTCTTCAAGATAGTTTTAATAAAATAGGTTGTAATATTAAATTTACGATAGCGTCAACGTCAATGAGTTTATTTAGAAATAAATATCTAAAAGAGTTTTTATTTCAACCTAAAAAAGAAATAATCGAATTTCTATATAAAGCTTATTATGGGGGAAGAACAGAAACAATATCACGGGGTAAAATAAAAAATATGAATTATTACGATATAAATTCATTATATCCTTATGTAATGTTAAGTAAAGAATATCCACACCCTAATTATATAGAATATATTACTTTTGATTGGGATAAAATCGATAATAAAAATAAAGAAATATCAAAGAAAGAAATTAAAAGAGGTTTAGATTTAGTTAATAAATTTGAGGGTGTTAGTTATTGTTTAGTTAAGGCTAAATTTAATAAAGATAATAAATTTCTTGAGAACATTCCGATTTTACCTTATCGTGACGAATCTTTAAATAAATTAGTTTTCCCATTGGGATACTTTGAAAGTTACCAAACACACGTCGAATTAAGAAAAGCTATAAATTTAGGTTATGAAGTTTTAATTTTTAAATCTGTATATTATGAAAAAACATTCAACCCATTTAAAGATTTTGTAACTGATAATTATAATAAAAGATTAGAAGAAAAGAAAAAAGGTTCAAGTATGGATATAGTCTATAAACTAATTTTAAATTCTTTATACGGGAAATTTGCTCAAAAAATGGAAACTACCGAAATAATTATAAATAATTCGGAAGAATCAAAAGAAAAAGTTATGAAAGCAATTTTAAAAAATAAAGAACTTGAAAAAAATAAAAAGGATTATAAATATAAAATTGATATGATAGATAATTATAGTCTTGATGACGAAGAACAGAACGACATTTTAAACCCACAAATTTATTTTATAACTGATTTAGATAAGGAGTATATACCTAAATTTATTAATCCGATTTTAAGTATATATATTACGTCATACGCACGTTTAGAATTGTTTAATCTAATTGAAACAATAAAGAAAAATAAAAAGAATATTGTTTATTTTGATACCGATAGCGTGATAACAGATTATAATTTCAATACCTCGAAGGATTTAGGGGCTTTAAAAAAAGAATATGATATTAAAGAGGGAATCATAATAAAACCTAAAATGTATTATTTAAAGGGCTTAAATGAGAAGAAAGAAGAAACCGAAGTCTATAAATGCAAAGGTTTAATGGGTATAAATTCATATAAAGATTTTGAGAATATAATATCAACACGAAAATTTAATTATATTAAATTTTGTAAATTTAAAGAATCATTAAGGCGAAAACTTCATTACAATAAAAAAATATCTATTGATAAAGACATAAATTTAGAAGACAATAAAAGAGTATGGAAGAATGAAAAATTTAATAAAAATATATTGGAAGAATCAACACCGATAAAAAAATAAAAAATTTATTTATCATTTTCTAATATTTTTAATTGTCGTTCATAAATTAGTTTTAAGGTTTGTTTTGTTTTTTCTTTATCTTCATTACAAAAGACATAAAATAAAGCTGTTGTGTAAGCCGAATAAAGTTTTATAAAATTTTCTTCGTCAATCTTAAAAATTATATGTATAAATTTGAGTTTTTTTTCTTCGATTAATTCTTCGAATATATTACATATTGCTTTGTCGTTTTTGTCATCTATCATTTTATTTTTTAACCTCGTTGAATTATTTTTTTGTTAAAAAAAATATAAATATTATTATTATAATTAAAATAATTATTAATTTGATTAATAAAAGGATTATCAAAATTAATTTTAATATATTCTAATAAAATTTTTTTTGATTTAAATACTTTTATTTTATCAAAATCCTTATTATCAAAATCTTTTAAAATCCAAACAGATTTTCCCATTTTTTAACCTCGTCAATAATTATAAAATTGTTCGATTTTTCTTTCAATTTCATAAAGTTTTTTTATTTCCTCGTCGGATATTGTATTATTATTAAATTTCTTTGTTAAAGAAATATAATTTTTTTCAAGTTCTTTTAATTCCATTTTATTACCTTAAAGAAAAATTAAAAAATTAAAAAAATTAATAAACTATTTCGTGTTTTTTTAATTCCACGTTTTCAACTAAATCGCTATAGCATTCAACTTCAAAAACTTCGCCGTTTTCTTGAGTTATAAAGAATTTTCTAATATAAAATTCTTCAAGTTCTCGCCCTACTGATTCCGAAAATTTTTTCTCGTGTTTTATTAACTTAGTTGTTATTTTTGTTACGTTCATAATGTTTAATGTGTTTGTCATTTTTATACCTCGATTTTGTTTAAAAAAATGAATTCCCTAAATTATAGGGGAGTTCGTTTAAAATTTTATATTTTAATCGGTTGGATACACTCAAATTTAATGAGTAAAAACCATACAACGAAAAATATAAAATTAGTCTTAATAAAAATAAAAAATTAAATACAAATTGTTACCTTTGTTTTTTCTTTTGGTCTTTCGTTGAGTTTTAATTCAATACCTTTATTATATAAATATTCTAAATCTTTTTTAGTATATTTATTTAATTGTCGTGGTATTGCATACCATACAAAAGTATTTTTTATCTTTTCAATTAGTTCTTTTTTTGTTGTCATTTTATTTTACCTCAATTTATATATAAATGGGGGCTTTTCTTTATATATTTATTGGTTTTTTGACACATTTTTAATAAAAATAATGACGACAAAAAAAGTTAAATTTTGTCGTCGTAAATTTTACCATAAATAAAAAAGTAAAAAATAGTAGCAAAAATAAAAAAAATAATTATAATATTGACTTCTTTTTCTGTTAATTGTATAATCATTTTTTATTATCTATTTGAAACAATAAATTTATTAATATTTCGGCTAAAAGATAACCTAAAATTAAAGCCGAAAAACCGAACATAAAAAAATACGTTTCCATTTGATTAAATCCGATTATATACATTTCTTCAAATGTTCTATATTCCCCGTCGCTTTGGTAATCTAATAAATTTATGTTTAAATCTGATTCAAGATATTTCATATTTTGGGCTAAATCTAATTGATTATACCCACTAAAAAAACCATAAACAGAAACACACATAATAAAAATTAATAATATTATAACATAAAATAAAATTACAAAATAACTTTTATTATCTTTAATTTCTTTTAATTTTTCTTGTTTTTTTTCTTGTTTTTTCTCATTATTAAAAATGTCATAAATATTATTTTTCATTTTTTCACCTTTTGGTTTAATATTATTTTTCATTTTTTCACCTTTTGATTTATTATTTCTTCAATTTCAAGAAATTTATTATAAACATTTCTGCCTTTATCAGTCAAATTTAAAGTAATTTCTCGCCCCGTTCCGTGTCTTATAACTAAATCTAAATTAACCAAATAAGTAACACAATTAAATAAACACGCCCTCGAAAGAAAATTTTTTTTACAGATTGACATATTAGAAACTTTATCGAATTTTCCTATTTCCATAAGAATAACAATTTTATTATATTTTAGCATTTTTTTTGAACCTCACATATATTAAAAAATAAAAAATTAAAATATTAATTTATTTATCTTTTTTAAAATCCCCGTCTTCATCTGAAAATAAATAAATAAAAATAAATAATGGTGTCGTTATAAAACTTAATACCGACAACATAATTAAAATAATTTTGTTATCTGATAAAACTTTATAAGCATTTGGTTTTTTTATTTTCATATATAGAACAGATAAACCCCAAAATATAAGACAAATAAAATAATAAATTAAAAAATAAAAAATTGGTTTCATTTTTATTAAAATGTTGTTTGATTAACTATATAACAAGTATTTTCACCTTCTTTAAATGATGCTTTACTTTTTTTTACTTCAAACCTTAACCCGATTAAGCCGTTTTCCCTATCTTTATTATAAAGAGATATTTTACCGATACCCAAAGCTAGAGTTTTTGACGATAACCAAAGATTATAAATTTTGTTTTCATCGTCTAAAACGTGTAATCCGTCTTTATTTTGTAAAGATATAACTTTAACATTTATGCACGGCGTTAAAACTTTATCTCCTTTTTTGATTTTCTTTTTTTCGTTGCTGTTTTTAGCTGTCGTTAAAACTTCGTTTACATCATTTGAGATAAATTCAAAAGTTACAACGTCGTTTAAAGCTAAATTTGTGAAATCAAAACTTTCTTTTATTTCTTCGGCTTTCTCGATTTCTTCTTGAGTAATACCCAATTTTGATACGTCCATTATAGAATTTTTTTTCTTTTGTTCTTCTGTTTTTTTCATTTTTTAAACCTCGTTAAATTTACAAATTAGAAAAAAATTTTTTTAGTTCGGAAACTTTTTCTTTATCGTTAAGATTTTCGTTCTTTTGAAGTTCAATAGTTTTTGCTCTAACTTCTGTATAAAAATATTTCCACGTTCCACGATTTTTTAGTTTTCTAAATTGTTTTTTTTTTTCGATAATTTCTTCGTAAAGTTTTTTTTCTTGTTCGTCATTAAAAACAAGTTGTTTTTTTTCTTTTTGTTCTGTTGTTCTTATTTTTTCAAATTTATTTTTACTCATTTTTTTACCTCATTATGCTTTTAATGTATAAAAGCATTTTTATATATTTAGAATATCTTTATACTATTTAAACCTTTTTATTGTTCTCGAACTTATATAATACATAATATACAATATAGACTATAATTAATAAAGTAACAAAAAGCGAAATATTATAAATTATATCTATTGTTGATGAAGAAAAATTTTTAATCCAAAAAGGAAAGATATAAAATAAAGTTGTAAACCAATAACCAAAAGGAATAAAAGAATCAATAATCGATTTATATCTATAAAAACTATTTCTAATTAAAATATAAGTTTCTGAATCTATTTTAAAAAATTTCTGTTTCTCGATTCCATAAAAAATTAAATTAATTGTTTCTAAAATAATCTGAATAAAAAACAAAGACATAAATTTAGAGATTAAAAAAATCGTGTTATTATCGCAATAGTCATTAATGACGTCTATATCTGAAATAATAGGTTTTATTTCTTCTATCCCTTTTAAATAGTCAATTGTCATTTTATGAAAAATTTATTAGCTCCTTTGTATCATATAATTTAAATAATTTTTTAGCTTTAATATAAATATATTTCTTGTCGATAACTAAATTAACGTCCACTATTCTTTTAGTCATCATTAAACACCTAATATATAAATTTTCGTTTTGCTGTTCTGTTAAGTGTCTAACCGACGATTTAACCTCGATATATTCGTCATTATTTTTTTTAAAATATCTATTGCAAAATATTTTTATATTACAATGTGAACGAATCCGAACCTCAATATTCATAAACTCTTGAGTAGTTCCGAATATATGAACGTCACGTTTACTTGATTGTAAAACTAAATACGAAAATATCTTATTTGCTTTACTTCCCGAACTCCTCGAATCAAAATAAACGTGTATCTCGTCTATTGCTATAATACATTTACTAAATTGTTTATCTGATTGGGCAAAATCTAAAAGCATTTGTTTATTAAGTTTTTCGTGAGGGAATCCTAAATTATAATTTGAAAATATTTTATAGCCCTTCAAATAATATAAATATAAAAAATAAGTCATACTTAAAGTTTTACCCGAATTTTGATATCCAATAAATATATTTATCATTTTCCAAACAACCTATTTGAATCATTAGCGTTATTATTTCGCATTAAATTTTCTTCCCTATCTTGTCTACCTTTGAATCCTTCAATAAATTCTTTTCTCCCTAATCTATCTTTTGATACAGATAAAACCATAAAATCATTTAATACGTAATCTAATTGTTTAAAATTTAATAATTTAGCAATAGCCCTTAATTTATTTATTTGTATTATCTGATTAATTTTTAAATCTGTTTTTAATTCAATATCGTTTTTTTTAAAAAGTTCTTTTAATACGTCTAAATCACTTTTTTTATTTTCGGTTTTTGTTTCCATTAAATTTTCAAAAGTATCACCCGAATCGATTATATTTTCAAAATCATTTTTTGACATTTTATTCATCTCCAAAAATTATATGGACATAAATAAAAAATAAAATAACGCTTATAATACTATTGATATATTTTTCTTGAAATAATAAATAACAACTTATAAAAGGTAAAAAAAATAATAAAATAAAATAAAAATTTATAATTATATAATCCGATATTTTATATTTTAATTTCATTGTGTAACCCCGTCAGTTGTTGGGGGAGGTGTTGTGGATTCAACACCCAAAAAACCTAAAATTTGGTCTAACATTCCCGTATAATATAACACAATTAAAATTAAAATTCCAATTCCTGCAATTATTAAAATTTTTCTTAAACTATCATCACCCGACGCATTATATAAGTCATCAAGTAATTTTTTATCATAAATGATATTTAATAAAGACGAATCGACACTCAAATATAAAGCAGAAATATTCTCTTTTAATTTCTGTTTCTGTTCTTCATTTAAATCATTTTTATTTTTAAATCCCATTGTTTTTAAAACTTCTTTCTCGATTAACATTTCATTAACGATTAAAGGAAAAATAAATCTCTTATCGAACATTAATAAAGGCACTCCTTTTTCATATCCTATAATATACTTGTTTATATCCTCTAAACAATATTTACGATTTTTTAATTTGAAATTATTAAATTTATCCAATAAAATATATTTAGTTTTAATATTTTTATTTTCGTTAATAATTTTAATTTTAATAAAATTATTTTTTAATAAAAATATTGTCCATTTTTCTTTTATTTTTGCTCTAAAAACATAAGCTATTATACCTAAAATTATTAATAATATAGGTAACAAAAACAAATAAAAAAAAACATAAAAATTAAATCCACAACTCCACGCCGTAACCTTTGGTGATACATCATTTAAAATATAGTTATATATAAAAGTTTCATTCATTGACATTTTTTAAACCTCGCTAACACACTCTTTTTAAAAAATAAAATAAAAAATAAAATAAAATAAAAAATAAAAATTTATATTTTTTCGTTTGCCCTATAAAAAGCATAACTAATAATAAATAAAACAAACGGAATTAATAAATTTAAATTATATCCAAATTCTATATTTATTAAATTAAATATTTTAATTGTTAAAATAAAAGATACACATAAAAAACTAAATAAAATAATTACATTATTATCTTTTGATACTAAATAAGTTAAAACAAATAAAATAAATAACATAAACAAAATTAAAAATATTATTCTTAAATATTTAGGCAAATATTTTATATCGTTTTCACTTTCTTCGTCAAATAAAATATTTAAAGTTTCATTATAATAAATTATATTATTTGAATCAATAGAATTAATACATTTAAAATAAATTGTATTATATCCTAAATTTAAATTAGATATTAAACAAGTATGATTTAAATTTAAAACATTCGAACAACTAATAAAATTTATATTATCTTTTGATATTAAACAATTTGCGTTTATATTTGTTTTTAAACTATAATTCTGATTTAAATTGTAGTCGTCTGTATTTCTAGTTAAATTATTTATTTTTATTGAATCATAAATAAAATAACTTGTCGAATTATAAGCAAAATTTATACTACTATTTATATGTGAACAATTAAATAATAAACTATTATTTCCTATTATTGAATTATTAACATAACAATAATGATTTATATTATTTACCGAACTACAATTTAAAACACCATTATTATTTAAATTAAAATTACAAAATGAAGTGTTTGTAGTATTAATAAATAATGTCTGATTTAAAACATATTTATTAAAGTTTAATAAAGTAAAATTATTTATTTGTATTGAATAATTTATCGGTGATGGAAAATAACTATTATATAGTTCTAAAACATCGCTACTTGATAAATCACGATTATAGACTATAAATTCGTCAATTTTCCCACGCATATTATATAAATGTAAATCTATATTATAAGCGTTTCCTAATTTCATATATTGACCTGATTCGAACCAATCAAGATAATTTAAATTTTGGTAAACATTAGTTCCATTAAAATATATTTTTAAGTCATTACTCGCACTTTCAAAAGTAACAATAATATTTAACCATTGATTATTATTTATTATTGTTGTTGGTTCAACCCACCCGTTAGTAGTTGTATAAATTCCAAATTTCCCCAAAGATATACCCGAAAGCATTCCATAATTTGAAGTTTCAACACCCCCTACAATCGAACAAGTTCCCCCGACATTACAACTTGTTGGATTAACCCAAACACTATATGAAAAATCTGTATTATCTGTTAATACTGAATTACCAATAGGTAAAGCTACATAAGTATTACTTGTAAACACAAATGAATTATTTTTAATACCCGTTGATAAAGTAGCCCCCGTATTAGTTCCGTTTAAATTAGTAATTAAATCGTTTACATTTGTTATATTATCCAAATTAAAATAATTTGTTTTACCTGTTGTTATATCCCCACTAACTAAATTAAACATTAATATAAAAATTAATGATAATAAAATTATAAAAAAATTTCTTTTTGATTTCATTTTTTCAACCCCTTTAAAATTGGTTTTTTTATCTTTACCTTTTTACTTATATTTTCGTCATTTAAAAATAAATAAGCTGTATTTTCTCTTAATGTATTAATACAACACGAATGACAAAATAATTTTGTATCGGTTACTTTTGTTAAACAACTTAAACAAAATTTTTTCTCGCAATTATTACATTTAATAGATTTATTTTCCTTTAAAGGATAGCAACAATAAGAACATAAAATATTCTTATGTAAAATTTTTCGTTTTTTTCTCATTTTTAAAAACCCTCTAGTTTCCTCTAATCATTGGAATTATGTAATCGATTAAAATAAATATTCCAATTGGGGCTAATAATAAAACCGAAATTGTTGTCGGTAATACATTAAAAGTTAAACCGATAAATCCGACTATCAAAACTAAAAAATCAATTACAATAAAAGGCAATAATACGATTTTAAAAATATCGTAAAAAAAACCACTTTGCATATTAGCGATTAAATTAGTTACGGGTAATTTTTCCATTATATTAAAATCACCAATAGAATTAAAAAATAATCCTAACATAAAGGAAAAAATTATATAAAAAGTTATATAATATTTTAAATAATGTGTTTCTGCCATTTTTTAATTATTTCCCCCTCCCAATAATCTTAAAATAAATATTGTTCCGACAACTACCAAAAGCAAAACAATAATAGCAAACGCACCATCACTAATTAATTTTAATCTCCACGACATAACTATAATTAAAGTATATAATATAGGTAAAACTATTTTAATAATTGAACCCGAATCGCTAAATCCTTTTATCCCGTATAATACTAAAATCGTTACACCCACCAACATTAAAACAACTAAAATATATTTTGAGGTTTCGGATTTAAAACCAAAGTTCTCAATTTTTCCAAAAATCATACTTCCGAAATCCCCTACGATATCGTCTTGATTTTCATTAAAAATTAAACTTCCCCCGTTTGTAACGTCTGCGTATGTTGTTATTGTATTTAAACTGATTTTATCAATAGTTAAAAAATTATCGTCTAAATCTTTATCTTTTCTTGATAACCATAAATATTTTATTGTTTCACACGATTGGTTATTAAAAAATTTTTGGTTTGTTATTTTAGCATTATAATTATATGGGTAATCTGTTATAATAGATAAAGCTTGATATTGGAAACCGAATGTTTCTTTAAAACTTATATCATAATAATTATATCCAATACTTGAGATATTATTTTCGGAAACCCATTTTTTATTTATATCATAACTAAATGTTATTTTATTATTATTTAGGACGATATAATCCTGTAAAAATCTAGTGTTAGCGTTTTCGTCAATATCCCAAACTTTAATTAATGTATGATTCCCGAAACTATCAGTATATCTTAAAAAATCAAAATTTACAACAGATATAAATTTATTATTCTCGCACTCGATACCTAACCCGTAAGTATTACCACTTCCTAATTCATTACCCCAATTATTAGGAGTAGAACCATTATTTAAATTAAATGTAATATCAAGTTTATCTTTTAAATTATATTTAAAATCCTCTTTCATTAATCCGATTTTAATATATTTCACGCCCGAATTAGAATTGTTTAAATTCATATATGTATTATTAAAAAAATTCATTGAATTTAAATCGCCTATATAAATTAAAGGAGATAAATCATTTTTTGAATTTTGAACATAATCATCATAAAATAAACATTTTTCAGTAGGACAAATAAAACTTCCATTTGGTAAAACACCATTAACAAGTAAATCGTATGCGTCATAACTTTCTAATTTAAAATAATTTAAATAATGATTACTTCTTGAAGTTTCAAAACGTAATTCTTGTATCCAATCCCCGTTAGCTTTATCTATTCGACAATTTGGAGAAAGTAAAACTTCGCTAAGTTCGTTATTGTCTGTTAATTGTAATTTTTGTTCAAACATATTATAAACAAATTCTATATCATAATTTTCTGATAAACTCGTAACTAAAGCGTAATTAGTTACGTTTAAATTACATTGTGCAAAAAATCTTTTTGTCGCAGGTTGTATATATCCATAAATAGCAAATTTAGTTATATTATTTGAACCTGCAACCCTATAATAAAATGCGTGTGATAATTGAGTTTGTCCACTTGATACATTTGAATTAAAAGTCACTTTAATTTTTTCAGAATCATTATAAAAATTTTTTTCCCAATAATTATTATTTAATGTCCTATTCATATAAAAAATACAATATTGCCCGTCTGTATTTGTTTTTATTTGACCTTTTGTTTCGTCATAATTACAATAACTATTAAAATTTATATAAGTATTTGAAACACTTTTAAAATTGAAATCGTCCTCATATTTTGCATATCCTAAAACAGATATAGAAAAAATTATCATTATAAAAATATACATAAACACTTTATTTATTTTTAACATCTTATTACCCCACAAAGATTTAGAAAGATTTTTTTAAATTTTAAAATTTTTTATTATGAAAAAAAAAATTAAATTAAGGATTAAAAAAATAAATTTCTTTAATCCCTAATTTTGCATTTAAGCAAATTAAAAAAGTAAAAAAGGAAACTAACCCATTTTTACAGCTTTAACAAGCATAAATACAGCACCGAATCCGATAACTATTCCTCCAATCGCTTTTAGAACACTGATTCCTGCTGAATCACCTGTCATATTGTCGATTGAGTCTATAGCTAGAGGAACTCCTACACCTATAAGAGTAGCTAGTACAATCACTCCTACAATTATAGTTACGTATTTTTCCATATTAACCATTTGCAATTTTTAAAAACCCCCTAATATATTTATCATAACATATTTAAGTATTTAAATCTTTCTTTTGACGTGTACATAAAAAAAGACATATAAAACCATAATCGCATAATGACACTTTTTTAGCACGTGACAGTCGACAACATTATGACGAAAACTTCTAATTAGTGAAAAATATCACGA
>Ga0315294_10005697_pt1 | contig 13672 bp, 9 predicted proteins | sample YL17G13_40_MG_FD_203626 | JGI IMG/M metagenome (GOLD analysis project Ga0315294, IMG submission 203626) | Sediment microbial communities from Yellowstone Lake, YNP, Wyoming, USA - YL17G13_40 | ecosystem: Environmental > Aquatic > Freshwater > Lake > Sediment | place: USA: Wyoming | collected... | reverse complement strand
TCCCTTCATTCCTTCTTTCATCACTACCCATCCTCCTTTCTCAACTCCGGTAGTCCGGCTGGTCCGGGGACAGTTTCCTGTGTCCCCCCGGGACATAGGTAACTGTCCCCCCTATCCTACGTCAATTCGCGTAATCTGCGAAATCCGCCTTCGTCCGTCCAAGCCTGGACGGACTATGGCGGACAGGTCTGCGGACGACACTCTCTCCTGCCCTTTGCCGTCGCTTGAAACTTTAAACTTGAAACTTGAAACCCTTCCCAATCTGCGTCATCTGTGGGCTCCATCCCTGCCTTGGGCAGACCTCAAGGTCTGCGCTACATGCTCCCTTCCCCCTTGATGGGGGAAGGTTAGGATGGGGGTGAACCGCCCCCGTAATCCGTCATTGCGAGACCGTCCGTCCAGGCTTGGACGGACGGACGCGGCAATCTACTTAAACCTTTCCCTGTTCTTTCTCGTCAATTTCTCCAATCTGCGTAATCTGCGTAATCTGCGGATAGAAAAGGTGTTTCCGACCGTTCTTGAGTTGACCATTGACATATCCGCCCCATCTGCTAGAATAGCCCCAAACCAAGCCAAAAGAGAGCGTTTACGAACGAATATGCCAAGATACGAATTCCAGTGCGAGAACTGCAGTCACACCTTTGAACTGACCCAGAGGTTCTCCGACCCGCCCCCCAAAAAGTGCCCCCGCTGCCAGGGACCGGTGCAAAAGGTATTTCACCCCGTCGGGATCATCTTCAAAGGTTCCGGCTTTCACGTCAACGACTACGGCAAATACGGCGCCAAGGACAACGGTGGCTCACCACCCCCAGCGGAGTCGAGGGGAGACTCCTCCGCTAAGCCCTCGGACCGTAGCCATCCGCCTTCGCGAGAGCCCCGTAGCGACGGCGGAGCCGGTAGCGGCGATGGCGCGTCGGCAACCCCTCCCAAAGAGAAGGTGCCCGCCGCCGAGGACTAGCCTCCGGAGCCACTCATCCGGCCCTTCCCAGGCCGAGGTTCCCCGAACCCCGGCCTTCGCACTTTCTTCGGCCCGCCGTGACCCATCCAGCTCTGGTCAAGACTTCTCCGGTTCTTTCGTAGGGGCACGGCAGCCCACTTCGCCGAAGTAGCTTCGGCTACGATTCAGCCTTCGCAGCCGCTTCGGCGAAGGAGGCAGGCTGAATGCCATGCCCCTACAACTCCCGTCACAGACTGCTCACGGCCCCTGCGGTTCCCTTCGGTTCTCCAGCATGCCATAATCATTGTGGTGCAGGCTTCTAGCCTGCGTTGGTTATAGTTCCCTTCGGTTCTCCAGCATGCCATAATCATTGTGGTGCAGGCTTCTAGCCTGCGTTTGTTACAGTTCCCTTCAGTTCTCCAGCATGATATAATCATTGTGGTGCAGGCTTCTAGCCTGCGTTTGTTACAGTTCCCTTCGGTTCTCCAGCATGCCATAATCATTGTGGTGCAGGCTTCTAGCCTGCGTTTGTTACAGTTCCCTTCGGTTCTCCGGTATGCTATAATCCAAGAGGCAGGCTGGAAGCCTGCACCACAATCAGAGTTTCCACCTGTTCCCCGGTATGCTGTAGAACTCATCATATCTGAAGGGACAATGAGAGATGTGGAAATGGCTTTCGGGACTTATCGCTAGGGTGCTCTGGTCAAGAGTTCTCCGGTTCTTTCGTAGGGGCACGGCATGCCGTGCCCCTACATCTCACCCCCGACGCGCCAACTCATCCTGTGAGATTCCGGCAGATTCTCGGAGGCTTCTGAGGTTAAGGGAACTCACCGCTGACCACCGGAGCGGCGTTCCAGTGCCTTTTGCCGCACTTGTTCCATCTCTTTCTCTGCCTGCTGCATTTGCATGTGCATCCGGCCCCTGTACCGCCAGGCTTCAGCGCGATGCTGTAGCTCCTGCACCGCGAAACAAAACACCAGCAGGAGCGTGAAGACGATGCACCCAACAATCCACTTCTGGAAGACCGTCATGCTACCCTCCTCCCTTCGAGGTCAATCTGGTTCCCGCAATACGGACAGACTAGCCTAGCGTGGGATGGTCTTGTCAAGCCGGCAGCCGCAGCTCCCGCTACCGGGATCATCTCCGTTGAGGGCTTGACGGTTCTTGCGCCAGGCAGTAGAAGATGCGGTTCCGTTCCCTCGAACTCGAAGGGAATCCCCTCGTCATCCTGTCCTTCCCAGGCCAAGGTCCCAAACCTCCGCCTTCGCGTTTTCCGGGCAACCGTGACCAGTCCAAATCTGGTCAAGAGTTCTCCGGTTCTTTCGTAGGGGCACGGCATGCCGTGCCCAAACCGAACGCCCTCGCCCGGAACCCCCCGGGGCATGGCATGCCATGCCCCTACAACCCGCTGCCCACCGCCCGCCACTGACTACCCGTCCTCCCTTCGTGCTATAATGGCCCCGTTCAGCGGTGGCCGCTTTCGTCGGTGTGGGGAACCAGGCACAGCGAATCGGAGGGATAAAGATGAGTTCCGAAGAGTCAAACATGCCGGAGTCATCAGAGAAGCCCGCGCAGGGGGAATGTCCGTACAAGTACAAGCATAAAGGCAGCGAGTCGAAGCCGGAGTTCTGCGGACGCGACCTACACAAAGACCACCCTTCCGAAGGAAAGGACGGGGAACACTATTGCCTCTGGCACTGCACGTGTGAGGAGGCCATGGAGTTCAAGCAGTCCCCCGAGTGCAAGTCTCGCCTGGAACAGGACGTGAAAAATGGAGAGTATTTGGAGGGCGCTTACCTAAATGGGGCGTGTCTCAGGGATGCCACCCTCACGGGTGCGCATCTGGAAGGAGCCGCCCTGAACTACGCTCACCTCGAGGGGGCCCGTCTAGGAGGTGCTCACCTACAACGGGCCCAGCTTCCCGGGGCTTTTCTGAAGGGGGCTTGGCTAGATGGTGCCTGTCTGCAGGACGCGGACTTGCAGGGCGCGGATTTGAGGGATGGCCCACGGGACGGGGAAGATCAGGCCACCCACCTTCAAGGCACCTGCCTGGAGGGGGCGGACTTCCGAGGTGCTCGCCTCGAAGGCGCCCATCTAGTCAAGGCGAGAATGCATCACGCTTCGCTGTACGGCGCGACTCTGGATGCGCGCACCAACTGCGACGAAATCCATTGGTGCCAGCCTGCTGAGGAGCGTGGCACTCCGCCCAGAAACGATCCCAATCTCCCAAAGACGGAGGTTTACAGACGGGGGTGCAGCGTGTTGCGCACGATCGGGCAGTACTACCGGCAAAGAGGAGACTACGAGAAATCGCAGGAATTTTACGACAGGGAGATGACCTGCCAACAACGACTCCGAACGCCTTGGCTCTGGCGCACCAGCCCGTGGGTCGTGCTCAGAGATTGGCTTATCGCTGCTTGGCAATCCGTTTTGACCCACTCGAAATCTCTGCTCCTGAAGAGAGTCCTTCGCGCCATCGGGCGATTTCTCAGGGCCCTGTTTTGGAGATACCCGCTGTGGTATGCCCACCGGTGGGGCTGGGGCTACGGAATGAAGCCCTGGTTCGTCCTTCTCTGGATGGCTTTCGTCATCGCGATTTGCACGGTTTGGTTTCACTCCGGTAAGCCGCCTCTTGACTGGTGGGAGGCCTTGTGGGTCAGTCTTGGTGCTTTCAGCACCGTCGGCTTCGCGAAGGGGCCTGCCGCTCCCCCTGCCTCACTGTATTCGCTCGCTGTGATTGAGGGCGTGCTCGGCGTCCTTCTCTGCGCCGCCTTCCTCGTCAGCCTGGCGACCAAGTACGTCCACAGGGATTAGGGAGAGACTGCGGGCTCCAGCCTCCAGGCTCCAGACTCCAGCCCTCAGGCCTTAGACTTTAGACCTTAGTCTTCAGACTCTGGACTCTCGACCCTAGACTCTCGACTCCCAGACTGGCCTTCTTAGGCCGACTGCCGCCCCGATCAGGCACAGGATGGCGAACGTGTCCCCAAGCACCTGATACGGAGTAACTCCCCTCCGCAATCTCACCGGAGCCTTGACGCTGCCCTCTACGAATACCACCGAACGATCGAGCACCCGGCCATACTTGTCTATGATGCACGAGACGCCCGTCTTTGCCGCCCGCACCACCGGCGCCCCGTTCTCTATCGCCCGAAAGACGCAAATATAGGCCAACTGCTCCGCCGCCGAGGTCCGCTTGAACCACCCATCATTCGTGATGATCGCCAGCACGTCCGCGCCTGCGCCGCATTCTTTTCGCGTGATCCCCGGCTTCAATTCCTCGAAGCATATCGCCACCCCGACAGTGTAGTTATCCGCCTCCAGGGGGGCTATCTCCTTCCCAGGTGTGTAATCGAAGGATCGGATCGGATACCGATTCAAGATGAACCCGAGGCTGTGTCGAAATGGCACATATTCCCCGAATATCGCCAGGTTCACCTTGTCGTAATACCCCACGATTTGCCCCTGCCGGGAAATCAGCCAGGCCCGGTTGTAGTTTCCCACCAAGTGGCTGTCGGGCATGGTTTCCCTCTCCGTGCTCCCCACCAGCAGGTCGGCCCCGCTCTCCCTCGCCGCCCTGACCACCTCGGCAAAAGTCTCTGGTGGGTCGACAGGCTCACCACCCTGAGCAACGTCGAAGGGCCGATCGTCCGTTGAGAAAAGGCTCCCCTGAATCGCACTCTCCGGCCAGGCGATAAAGTCCGGCTCCCAGCCACTCAGCCCAATCGTCATCTGAACGTGCCGGCGAAAATCCGCCCGCTCCTCCGCCCGCGTCGTGGAATAAAACGAAAGGGTGGGGTTCGGCTGAATCGCCGCCGCCCGCAGAACCGGCGAGTGATCCCTTCCTCCCAGGGCCAGCACAACAAACCCATAAGCCAGGGTGAGCAGCAGCAATCCCCCCGATACTATTCGCGGGGACGAAAGCACCTGTCTTGCCCCTGACTTCCCCTCCCTCTTCCCCCTTGCCTCCCGGATTGCCTCGGCAATGCCAACGTTCACGACCACGATGACAAACGAGACGGCATAGACGCTGCCTATCCGAGCCACCTGCGCCACCGAGAGCAGCGCGTGCTGGGTGTATCCGAGCGCTCCGACGGTATGTCCCAGGGGACCCAGCGACCTCACCCACTCCAGCCCAGCCCAGGCGGCCGCCGTTCCCAACACGCCTGTTACTCCCCCTTTTCGTAGAAAAATGGGCCACGCCAGGCCCAATAACGCAAAGAAAACCCCCTGATACACGGCCAGTAGGATAAGCGGCAGATAACCGAATATACCGATGTAGTAAAGCGTGATTACGGTGAGGGTAACGCCGAGTAAACCGCCATAGGCTGCCCCCTGCTTTGGCGTGGATTCTCGCAGCGCCCAAACCAAGGGAATCAAGGCGACCCAGGCCAGTATTCCGATGTCAGGTTTAGGGAAGCTCAGCCCCAGCAGGGCGCAAGAAGCCAAGCAAAGCAGAGGCCGTTTCCAAGGCGACATCTAGTTTCGTCATCCACCCGCCGGAAAGCCGTAGAGCCTGGCCACCAGGACGGTCAGCCATTTGCCGGCAAAGAGCATCGCAAAGGCCCCCACGACCATGAATGGGCCGAAGGGGATCTCCGCCCACGGCCCTTTGACCTTGAGAAGCCTGAGCGGCACCCCAATCAGGAAGCCGCCGACCACGCTCGCCAGGAAAAAGGCGAGGAACGGATACCCGAAGGGGACGAAGGTCCCGATGGCGGCGGCGAGGGTGACGTCGCCCCAGCCCATGGCCTCGCGGCGAAAAACCCGGGTGAACAGGACCTTGATGAAAAGGAAGACGGCTGCCGCGCCGAGCGCCCCGACCAAGGAATGCGGGATGACCCAGAGGGATTGCTCCTCGTGGGTGGCGTAGGTTCTCACCAGGTTCATCGAAATGCCTGCGGCTGCGATAGCCAGGACAACCGGGTCGAGGACGATGCCTTGCTCCAGGTCAATGAAAAAGGTGATGATCAGGCCACCGCTGATAATCCAGAGGGGAAAAAGGAGCCAACTGGCCCCGAAGGTGAACAGTATCCCGAGAAAGATCAAGGCCGTTGACAGTTCCACAACCGCATACCTGCCACTTATCTTGCCCTGGCAATAGCGGCACCTGCCGCGCAGGAAAACGTAACTCAACACGGGGATAAGGTCCGAAAGGCCCAGTTTATGATCGCAGTGAGGGCAGTGGGAGGGGGGCCAGACGATGGATTCTCCCCTGGGCAGGCGGTAGATGCAGACGTTGGAGAAACTCCCCGCCACCAGCCCAAACAGAAAGACTATCGGGACAAGCAACTCCTTTTCCATTGGGTTTTCCTTAGTCGAACTATACCAGAGGGGCGGGGGTATCACAAGGAAGCGGTAAAGACGGGAGAGCTGTCCCTCTATCACACAATACTCAGTAATTGTCGCCTAGTTGCTTGGCGGTTCGTCACCAATTTTGAGGACAATTAGTAGTCTGTCCCGAATTGGGCCCATGCCCGTAGCGCAGACCTTCAGGTCTGCCAATTGCTAATGCCCCGGGCAGGGCTAAAGCCCTGCGCTACAAGGAAGCAGGTGGGGCGATGCAGGATCGTAATCCGCCAAGGCCTGAACAATGGCTGACCGTGGAGAAGAGTGGGGCCAGCTAGGCGAGGAGGCCGGCGGACTGGAGGGCTTGGTTGATTCGCTCGCGCAGTGCGCGGGCGACCTGGTCTCGCTGGGCAGGGATAACTCGGGCGGAGATGCGAATGGTCATCTCGGTGCGGGAGAGGGTCTCGATGCCGAGGACTTGGGGCTCCTCCATCAGGCCTTGAATTTCCTGGTGGCTCTTCCGGGCGACTTCCTGGAGGAGGGAGGAAACTTTTTCCAAAGGGACGGTGGCGGGCAGGGCGACATCAATCACTGCCCTGGCGTAGCCGCGGCTGAGGTTGCTGACGGTGGCGATGGAGCCGTTGGGGACGATGTGAAGGGTTCCGTCGTAGGATCTGATGGTGGTAGAACGGAGCCCCATTTCCTCCACGGTGCCGTGGATGCCGGACAGTTCGACGGTATCTCCGATGGAGAAATGATCTTCAAAGAGGATGAAGAAGCCGGAGATGAGATCGCGCACCACGGCCTGCGCACCAAAACCGACCGCCAACCCAAGGAAGCCCACGCCGGCGAGGATGGGGGTGATGTTGATCTCGAAGGAGGAGAGAACCATGAGGGCGGCGATCAGGAAAAGGACGTAACGCCCGGTGCTGATGAGGATGCCAGCGAGGGTTCGGGCCCTTTGACCTGCGGGGGTGGCGTCCTCCTTATGCTCGATGATCACGCGCCTGACGACGACGTTCATGGCCTTCATGAGCAGGAAGGTGAGGACGAGAATGGCGATGGATTCGATTACACCACGCTTCCAGTCGAGGGGGGTGGGAACCTGAGGGACGGGGGCGGTTTTTGCCAGTTTTGGGGGCTTCGCTGGTGCGGGCGTGGTCTTTTGCGAGGGTTGTTCCTCGTAGGTCGTGGGGATGGGTTCGGCCTGGGCTTTGGCCGGCGGCGACCCTTGGGTTGACTCGGGTGTTGTGGTCTCTTTGGGGTTGGGACTGGTGAGGGCGGGGCCGGTTTGCGCCCAAGCGAGGGAGTGCTGGCGGTTCGGGGCGGTGAACGTCAGGGCCATGAGCGCGAAAAAGGACAAACCCGCCCAGAAAAGGATGAGATAGGGACGTTTTCGGTTCAACGGATGCATTGCCTGCAAGTCCGGGGCCATCTTAGCATGGACAGAGGGATTTGGGAAGAGGGCGGACAACACCAATCATCCGCAGATTCAGCCCGCGTAGCCGTGGACTAGTGCGGCGAAGTGGGCTTTCGCAGATTGACGCAGATGGAGGAAGAAGGGGCTATTCTCCGCCTCCCCGTTTTCCCCATCTTCACACTGCCGTTTTCCTCCGCGCCACCATCCGCACGAAGGCGAGATACTCCCCGCCGTCGAGTTCGAACGTCTCTACGTCTGACGGGAACACACTTGCCCCTGCCGTGTCCCGTGCTTTCTGCCACCGCAGCCACATACTCCAGCCGTCGGGAATTGCCTCAGCCAGTTGCACATCCACCAGGCCGGTCCGACCCCACAGGTTCCTCCACCACTCGGCAGTGTGAAAGCACCAGCAGTCCTGCGCCCAGAAGACGCCACCGCTTGCCTGTAGGCGGGTCAGGTGTTCCGGGACAGCGCCATCGAAATCCCGCATGAGACCGGGAACAACAATCCCGATCTGTCCGCCCGGCCGAACAAACTTCACGAAGTAGTTCAGATACAGGTCGTCCGTGCCATAGTACTGGTAGGAATCCAAGGACACGATGGCGTCGAAGAACTCCTTAGCGTAAGGGAGCGAGCGGGCCTCGGCATGGATCGGGAAGACACGATCCTCGACTCCGGCCTCACGAATGCGCCCCCAGTTATCGGTGGCCCCAATCCAAAGATCGTTTGCCCAGACCTGAAGCCCGTACTCCTTAGCCAGAAAGATGGAACTCATTGCCTTGCCACACCCCATGTCGAGCACGCGCATGGCGGGCTTCAAGTCCATCACCTGGCATAGAGCCTCCGTAAGCCAGAGGGCGTTCGGCCCCATCTGGTTGTCAAACACCCACTTTGGGTCGTACTTCGACGACAGCGGGAAGTCCTCGTTCTGAAGCAGCTGATACGGATCCAAGTCTCTTGCGGACATTTCTATTCTCCTGAAGGACCAAGGGCTAGGGAATCGGGCGGTGTGCCAAGGCCCATCCTAGCACGGACATAGGGATTTGGGAAGAGAGCAGACAAGAGTGATTGTCCGCAGATTCCGCAGATTGATGCAGATGAAAAGCGAAACGGATTCGCCTGAGGATGGGCGTCCGTCCAAGCCTGGACGGACGCCCTCACAGACTGCATCAGTGCTCCGGGGGGCTGTCCCATCCGAGAGCGTTTATCCGCCGGAGGCTACGCTTGCGCGGCCTTGATGATGCGATCCACCAGTCCGCCGGGCTCGCAGGGGGCGGACAGGCCCTTGCCATCGAGGGCCGCCGGCAGCGACCATAGCATCAAGTTCTGATAGTAGTCGCCTCCATAGATCTGCTCCCCCGTATCGCCTCGGAAGATGTTCGGCTGGTCCCAGGTCATTCCTTGGGCCAGGGCGAGGTTGGCCCAGCAGCCGTGGCATAGTTCCAGCCCGAACTCTTTCTCGCCGTGATACATATAGGTCATTCCCAGCATGAGGACTTCGGGGGTGAAGCAGGCTACATCAACGTAGCTCCAGCCTGGCTGGCCCTCGGCGTTCGAGGCGGGGGTGCCGTCGGGCAGGGTGAAGTTGACCGCCCCAAAGCGAGTGGCGGCGACGCCGGTGCGCTTTACCGTCTCAAGGGTCGTAGCAATCCGATCCGAGGGCAGCACGTTTGGCAAGTCGTGGAAGCGCACCATCCATTCGCCATCCAACTGGTTGCTCATTATGAGGTCGGACTTGGTGTTCGTCTCTGGCTCAAGGTAATTGAGGTAGTATTTTCCCGTCCAGAGGTTCTTCTCCATTGACTGGGCTCCCAGTTGGAGCCATTCGTGGCATTGCCGGGCGAATTCCTTGTCGCCCATTTTCTCGGCCATGCGCTCGGCCATCTTGATGTTGGCGAGGTGGATGTCGCCGACGTGGGCCGTCATTCCCGCCCAGTTGCAGGCCTCAAACCACTCGAGCCCGACGTTGCCGGTGGGCATGCTGATGAGGCGATCGCCCGGCGGGTACTCCGGTCGGAGGTTCATGGTGAAAATCGTGTTCTTCTTGATGGAGGGGTAGAACTCGCGGAGGAAGTCCTGGTCGCCGGTGCGGAGCCAGTAGCGATCCGCCATGTCCACGTAGCAAGGGCCGTTGAGGACAGTCTGGTAGCCGCGGGAAGGGACTGCCAGATCGCAGGGCGGAGAGTCCTCGGTGCCGCCGAAGACCCAGGGGGCGGCGCCATCGGGGTACTGGTAGGCCTTATATCCGCGCAGGGTGGAGAGAGCTAGGTCGGGGAAGAAGTAAACCAGGGGGATGTTGCCGTAGAAACTGCAGGGGATGCACTCAATCTGGGGGCAATTGCGGGGGTCTTCGATAAGGCCGAAGAGGCCGTCTTCGGGGCGGCACCAGTCACCGATAGGCGGCTTGGCAGCGCCCCAGAAACTATCCTCGGTGATGAGGTGAAGGATATTCACCAGCGAGTCGCGCAGCCACGGGGGCAATTTCTCCTCTCCGTAGATGACCTGCTGCCAGGCGAGCACCCTGTTGAGGAGGGAAGCGTGGTCGCGGGCCACGTGCTCGAGGACTTCGTTCACGTTGCGGTAGCGAGTGGCATACATCTGGGTGAAGGTGTTGCCACCTGAATTGGGCGTGCCGCCGCTTTTCCACTGGGGAGCGAACCAGGCCAGCACGAAGCGCACGGTTTTTTCCTCGCCCGGAGCGAGAGAGAAATCCACCGCAAGCGAAGCACCCGTGTCGTCCGTCGGCGTTGGCAGTTCTTTGCCTATGCGAGCCCACGATTCCCCATTCAACCCCAACTCGCCACCCGCGCGAACCCTCTCCTCGCCAATCGCTGCCAGAGCGTAACTGGCATTCTGGGTGGAGACGACGACGCCGCGACTTTCACCCGCCAGTTCTTGCCGCTGAGCGTTCCCTGGACCTCCTTCCTCCCTTGACGGGCCCCGGAAACTGAAGGCGAGCGTTCCCTTCTGGGGGTTCTCGCTGGCATTGCGAAGGCGCACCTCGAAGATCGCAGCCGGGATGTTGGAGAGAGCGGTGTTCCCAGGGAGGAATGGGGACCACGCGCGCAGCCCGGCGCTCACGGGGGCCCTGGTTTCGAACTCCAGGTCCACCACCGGAAAGTGGCCCCAACAGTGGACGCGCCTCGCGTTGTGCAGGCACTGCTTGGCGTTGGCGTCAGCCCAGAACATGGGGAGATGGAGTCGGGTCTTCGGCCTGGCCAGGAACCAGGTGTCTCCCCCTATGCTAATGGCGAGGAAAGGCAAGTCGGGCAGGGCGCGTCGCGGGACATGAGAATTGAAGATGGAGGAGAAACCGAAGGTGCCGGTTGCTTCGAGGTCGAGACATCCGGTGCTCACCCCGCCCAAAGGCACGCCGCAGGTGGGGGGCTCTTTGCTGTTGTAGATGACGCCTGACACGGGTTTGGAAAACCCCTCGGCCTGGAACTCTACCCACTCTCGGCTCGGAAGGTCAATCGGGAAAAGTCTGGAACTCATTGTCGTTGCAGTCTCCTTTACAGATTGGGGCGCGCGGCGCTGTTCTTGGATGTCTTATTGCCGGCGCGGATGATTCTCTCGACCAGGCCACCCTCCTGGCATGGGCCGGACAGGTCCTGGTTGTGAAGGGCGGCGGGCAAGCCCCAGAACATCAAGTTCTGGTAGTAGTCAAAGCCCACCCGATCTCCGTCGGCGCCGTCAATCACCACCGGCCAATCCCAGTACCAACGACGGCGAATGACCTCCTGGACGGTGCGGCGGGCGAGGTCAAGGCCCACATCGGGCTGGCCGCGATACATGTAGGTCATGGCTAGCATGAAGGTGCCGGGGGGATGAACGCCATGAGCGCCCCAATAACCGGGGTCCCAGTCTCCCTTTTCGAGGGCTTTCCCTCCGGGTTTGCAGAAAGCCACGGCGCCGAAGTCGGACATGGCGAGGCTGGTGCTTTTGAGGTTTTCCAGGGTGATGTCAACGCGATCCGGACGAAAGACACCTTCGAGGCCGTCAAAGAGGGTCATCCATTCACCATCAAGTTGGCAGGAGAGGATGATATCGGACTGCTTGCCGGTCTCGAGTTCGTTGAAGAGCATGTAGTGAGTGCCCGCCCAGGCGTTTTCCTCCATAACGGCGCTGCCCTGGGCGATCCACTGCTGGCACTGCTGGGCGAACTCGGCATCTCCGACGACTTCGGCCATGCGCTTTGCCATGCGAAGCTGGGCGAGGTGAGCTCCGCCGATATGGGGGACGATGCCGAAGAGGTCACACGACTCAATCCAGTCCTGGCCGGCGTTGTCAGTTGGCATGCTGACGATGCCGGTCGGCCCAGAGCCGGGGCGCAGGCCCATGGTGAAGATGGCGTTCTCCTTCACCGACTGGTAGAACTCGTGCACGATGGCGTCGTCGCCGGTGCGCAGCCACAGGCGGAAGACCATGTCCGCGTAGCAGGGCCCATCCAGGGTGGTTTGAGGCTTACTATCGTAGCCGGGCGAAGGCAGGGCTAACTCATAGGGCTTGGTGCCGGTGGTGCAGCCGCCGAAAACCCAGGTGGCGGCGCCACTGGGGAACTGATAGGCCTTTTCCGTGCGCAGGGTAGAGAGCAAGAGTTGAGGAAAGAAGTAGAGGATGGGTATGTTGCCATAGAAATTGCACGGGATGCACTCCATTTGTGGGCACCAGCGGGGGCTCTCGTTCATGCTGAAAATGCCATCTTCCGGGCGGCACCAGTCGCCGATGGGGGGCTTGGCCTGTGCCCACACGGCGGTCTCAGTGACTAAATGAAGGACATTGATGAGGGAGTCGCTCAGCCAGGGGGGCAGATCTTTGTCCTGGTAGATAACCGCCTGCCAGGCGAGGGTGCGCTTGAGCAGAGAGGCGTGACGGCGAGCCACATCCCTGGCTACGGCAAGGACATTTCGGTAGCGCGCAGCATACATGTGGGTGTAGGCGTTTCCGCCGGCGGTCATGGTTCCGCCGCCCATCCACTGCGGGCTATGCCAGGCCAAGACGAAACGCACCACCTTCTCCTCGCCTGGATCAAGGGAAAAGTCCACGGCGAGGCTGGCGCCGGCCTGAGTGGCGGCAAAGGGAAGGTCTGCCTCGATGCGTGCCCAGGCCTCGCCGTTCACGCCTAACTCGCCACCAATGCGCGTCTGCTGGTCGCCGACGACTCCGAGGGCGTAACTGGCCTGATTCGACGTTACCGTTAAGCCATTAAATGTCCCACTGACCTGGCGCCTGCGGAAGCGAGTGGTGCCGGCCTCAGCCTCTGAAGGTCCTGGGAAACTGAAGGCGAGGGTGCCCTTCCGGGGCTGGTCGCTGGTGTTGCGCAGGTGGACCTCAAAGACGGCTGCCGGGGTGTTGGAAGCGGCCACGTCCCCCGGAATGAAGGGAGCCCAGGCCCGCACTCCCACGGTCACGGGGCAATCGGTGATGAACTCATAGTCGGCGACCGGATAGTGGCCCCAATAGTGGATCCGTGAGGCGGTGCGAACGCCTTTGTAGTGGCGGCCGGTGTAGGCATCATACCACGTGGTGTCATCTCGCCACCTCATGTTCAAGGTGGTCAGCACGTGGGTCTGACGACCGATGCTGATGCCCAGGAATGGAAGGTTGAGGGGCCCCTCCCGTGGAACCAGGGAATTGAAAATGCTGGAGTAGCCCAGCAGGCCGGTCGCCTCCACGTCGAGGCAGCCGGTATCTATGCCGCCCAAGGGGACGCCGCAGACGGGGGAATCGTCGCTGCGGTAGATGACGCCTGACACGGGTTTGGAAAACCCCTCTGCCTTGAACTCGACCCACTCTTGGCTCGGCAGGTCAATGGGGAAAAGCCTGGAATTCATTGTTGCAGTCTCCTTTAAGAAATCAGGCGCACCGCGCTGTTTCGGCATATCTTATGGTCGGCGAGAGGCGGGGTCAAGTTCAAAATGGGGACAGACGGTATTATGGCTCTGTCGCTACACGGTCAGTCCGTTATTCTCGGCTAGACATATAATACCGTCTGTCCCCATTTTGTCTTTTCCACCGGCGACGAAGAT
>Ga0315294_10005693_pt1 | contig 13673 bp, 31 predicted proteins | sample YL17G13_40_MG_FD_203626 | JGI IMG/M metagenome (GOLD analysis project Ga0315294, IMG submission 203626) | Sediment microbial communities from Yellowstone Lake, YNP, Wyoming, USA - YL17G13_40 | ecosystem: Environmental > Aquatic > Freshwater > Lake > Sediment | place: USA: Wyoming | collected... | reverse complement strand
ATATTAAGGGATAAACCTATGGAGATTAAAAAGAATATAACTAGTATCTTTATGGTGCCCACTATTAAGGTGCCTAAAGATGCTCTTAGAGCTAATGGATTTATCAATGCATATATTAAGGATGATAGAAGAGAAGATCAATATGCAGGATCGATTTATCTATTATTCAAACCCAAAGATCTTGATAAATTTAGAGAGTTTCTTGATAGTGAATACGAAAGAACTAAAACTATTATAGAAGACTATGATTATGAAGATGGATTTGTTGTAGTGGTGTATCAGCTTAATGAAAGATTTAAGAATGATTTTCAACTAATCAAACAGGGTAAATATTCTAAGACATCTGAAGACTTTCAAAAGATGTTTCCAAAGGTGATTAAGATTGTTAAGAATGGATTGAACAAAGATGAGATATCTTTGCAATACAGAATCTTCAAGAAATCAGAAGATCTTATAGAATTCTGGGAAGAAAAGCTTGGAATAGATCTTAAGATAACTATTGGTGATGATTTTGAGGTGTGGGAAGGATTCGATGAATCAAATGAAATATTACAAATTGATAAAATAAAAGAAAATGTATAACGAAGAAATATACCAAAAGCTAGTAGCTGAATTTGGTGATGATAGAATGGCAGCAGTTACAGATGTAATATCTGCATTGTATGATATTAGATATAATGCTGCTAAGAATACAGATGCTCTTAATGAATTTGATTATGAGAGAGATTGGTGGATGAATAAACATAAAGAATTAGTAAAACTTAAAGAAGTAAACTCATGAAAGGACTTGAATTAATAGAGAAGTATCCACTAGCAGGAAAGGTGGTTAAAGATTGGTTTCTAAAAGAAATGATTAACTCATTTAAAGATGAATCAGTGCCAAGTGAATTTAAAGATTTTATGCTTGAGCAAGGTGTAGATGATGATAAGATAGGAACATTGATTGATGTTAATCCTAGAATGTTATTAGATGTATTTGATGAGAATGGATTATATGTACATATTGTTCCTATACATTCTGTAATAGAACCTCATGTTCCTAAAATGAAATTTTTAATAGGAATAGATACATTAGAAAGTTTAGATGATACACCATCTACTCCATATTCTACAAGAAAAGAAGCAGAGCTATTTGCTGTAGAAGCTGCATTTGAAATGTTAGAAAATAAATTAACACCTAAAGAACTTATTGATGAGACAGATAACGAGTGATGCACATGATGCATTTAATGCCAGAAAAAGATTCAAATGTAGAAATACAGAAGTTAGATTCAATGATGGTGTAATAACTATGTACTTACATGGTAGAGCTATTGCTAAACAAGAAGATGATGGCCTATATATAAGTGATGGTAACTATGGATGGTCTAGAACTACAGCTGAAAGATTAAGACCTTTTCCAGTTAATCTTAGAGGATGTAAAGGAGAATGGATACTTGATGAAAAATCAGTGTGGAATGGTAAATGGATGAAAATTAATTAGGAATAATCAGGGAGATGATGTATATTTGTCTCCCTATAATTTAAAAAACATGAGAACAACAGAAGAATTTAACGAGAAGTATAAACAGTATATTGAAGAAGACCATTATGGAATGGACATTCATGAACCTTCTGTACTTGCATATGTAGATCAGATATTCAATGATCTTATAAAGATTCCAGGATTTCAATTTAGTCAAATAAAAACCAAATATGGAATGGCTAGAGTGTATACAAATCTTTATGACTTAATGCCTTTTGTAGGTAGGATTATTGATCAAGAGCTTGAAGAGAAAATCAACTTCATTCTAAAGGTGGAATATGAATTAGAAAATAGACTTGCTAGTCTTAACTTAGACAAAGATGGAAAAAGTATTCAACCAGTTTAAAAACATGTTAGTTGTACATCCAAAATATAAAGGATATGTTTGTGGATATAACGATAGTCACATCATTCTTGCTGTAGAAACAAAAGATGATAAGAACTTCTGGAGAAAGCTACAGAATCCTTTTATAATGGAAGAATACAAAGATGTCAAATACAGATATGCATTTGAGGATGAAAGAGAACTTATAAAACAGTATAATAATGGCAAAATTTGAAAAAGACACTTTTTACACTGTTGAACAAATTGCAGAAATGTTTAATATAACTAAAGAAGCTGCAAGAAGTAAATTAACAAATTCAAAAATAAAAAAAGTTAAAACAAATGGTAATAAACTTGGTTTATATAGTAGTTTTCAAGTAGACAAACTTAGAGAAAGAAAAGGAATGGTTGAATTGTTCTATGAAAAAGCTATAGAAAAATCTAGAGCTAAACCAACTATTATTACATATTACATTTATGAATCTAAAATGAATAGAGATGAGTGATGGAAAAGATTTTGTAGAACATGTAGATTATTATTTAGAAGATGGAAGAGTCCATTTCACTAAAGAGTATCTATTAAAGACAAAGAAACAATGTTGTAATAATAATTGTAGACATTGTCCATTTGATAAACGTGAGAAAGGAAATACAACACTTAGAACAAGTGAGTAAAGAGTTCTGTTTCTGTTTTTTAATTGTTGGGAAGGCCCTAGAGAAATCTGGGGCTTTTTTACCCTCAAAGTGTTTTTCACCAAAACAAACAGAACATAAGTGTTATTCACCAACAATAAGTATAAAGTGTTATATAATACACAATTAGACAACATTTTGTCAAGTTTATGACACATAAAACTTGACAATTAAACAAAAATTTAGTATCTTTAAACAATTAAAACAATTAAATAATGGCAAAGAAAGCAGTGGCAAAAGAAACTAATAGCAAGTTTCAAGAAGCAATGGACAAATTGAACAAGACTTATGGTGTTGGTTCAATATTAGCATTAGATTCTAAAGCAGGAGGAGATTATGATGTAATCAGTACAGGAAGTATTGGGTTTGATCATATCACTCTTGGTGTAGGAGGATTTGTAAAGGGGAAACTCTATGAACTTATGGGCTGGGAGGGCACAGGTAAATCTACAATATGTGGACATGCTGCAGCTGAATGTCAAAAGAAAGGTGGAACTGTTCTATATATAGATGGTGAGCACGCTGTTGATAAATCCTATTTCAAGAAGTTAGGTGTAGACACTACTAAAATGTTAATCTCTCAACCATCTTGTGGTGAGGAAGGATTTAACATTGCTATGGAAATGATTAATACAGGAGAGATTGATCTTGTAATCATAGATAGTGATTCATCGCTCATTCCTAAGAAGATGCTTGATGGTGATGTAGGGGATAGTACAATAGGTAGAAAAGCTTTATTGAACAGTAATGCTTATCCAAAGCTAAAAGGGGCTCTATCACAGCATAATGTATGTGTAATAGTGATTAGTCAGTATAGAGAGAAGATTGGTGTTATGTTTGGTAATCCAACTACCACTCAAGGAGGACATGCTCTTAAGTTCTATAGTGATGTTCGTATTGAGGTGAGTAGAAGCTTAGCTAAAGATGGTGATGTAACTTATGGTAATATCACTAAGCTAAAAGCTATCAAGAACAAAATGTCTCCTCCATATAGAAAATCAGAGTTTGAAATAGTGTATGGTTTAGGTATAGACAAACTAGATGAGATGATGAGTCTTCTTAATGAGTTTGAACTAGGACGTAAGTATGGTAAAACTATGACTGTAGATGGAACTAAGTATGATCTTGAAGAATTCAAACAGCTTGTACTTGATAATCCAGAGTTCTATGATGAGTTAAAAGAAAAGATTGTAAATGCAATCAATCAAACTGATCTTCCTATAGAAGAAGTGGAAGTAGAAGAAGATGCAGTAGTTCCAGAACCAACTAACTTATTTGATGAAATATAATGGAAGATAAAATAGTTGAAGCAGTAAGAGCTGATCTATTACAGAGATCTCAAGTGGGTATTAAGAAATATAATACTACACTTGAAAGAACTGATTTAGATCTTAAAGATTGGTTACAACATTCATATGAAGAATGTTTAGACATGGCTAATTATTTAAAAAGATGTATAATAGAATTAGAAAAATAAATTATGATATATAACTTTAATTGTAAACTTAAAAATAATACTTTTAAGTATAAGGTAGAAGCTGAAAATATAACTCAAGCTAAAGTAAAAGTTAGAGAACATATTAAAAATGCTGTAGAAATAGAAGAAGTTAAACCTATTTTAAATGATAATTTAGATATGTTTGAAAGGCTTAATAATATAATTAATAAAAAATAATATGAAAAGTTACAATGAATTAGAAGCTCTTGTTATAGCTTGGGCAGAACAGAAAGGAATCTTTCTAAAAGGAACACCAATAGCACAAGCTGGTAAGACCATGGAAGAATGTACAGAACTTATGGTTGCTATTGCTATGGGTGATGATGAAGAGATAGTAGATGCTCTAGGTGATATACTAGTTACAATCATTATACAAGCAGAAATGCAAGGAGTGAGCTTGACAGAATGTTTAGATAGTGCATACAATGTAATTGCTAAACGTACAGGAGTTATGATTAACGGTCAATTTGTGAAAGACAATGCTTAGTTTTGATCATCCTCAGATGTGCACTAAGTGCCAAGGATATAAAATTATGCCATTTAGTTGGAACAGTACAATACCACCAAAAATGTGCACATGTCCTAAAGAAACTTCACTTGCTTGGGAATGTCCTAGATGTAAAAAGATAAATGCTCCATGGAATAAGAGTTGTGATTGTACACCACCATATAATAGTTTTCCATTTGGTGGTCCAATTGAATGTAAGATTCCTATATCTAGTGTACAACCATTTGATCGTAGCTTTACAGATCCACTAGGTCCAAGACCATCATCACATGATTTAAATAAAAACTTTACAGATAAGTAATGAAGTGTAAAACATGTGGAAAGAATTCTGATGGAGAATATTGCTTTCAGCATAAACCTAGAAAAGTATTGCAACAAAGTAGGGTAAACCCATCATTAACCTCTAAAAAGGGGATTAGTGGTGGGAAAACCATACAAAAGTCCAGTTTATTATCGAAAAAACTGGACAAATCTCCTAGTAAGTTTTTGGAAATGAGGCAGTTCTTTCTATCTGTATGGAACAAAAGACCACATAGGTCAGAAGTGAGTGATGTTTATCTTGGTAGTGAAGCTATGTCTACATACTTCCATCATATTCTTCCAAAAGAAAAATATCCAGAAGCTTGTTTAGATGAAGAAAATATCGTATTATTGTCCCTTCTTGAACATAGCAATGTAGAAAATGATATGTATAGATATGAAGAGGTGAATAAAAGACGTAACCATTTATTAACTAAATATGAAAGAACCTAACAGAGCTAGAAAAAGTGAGATTAAGTATAATGTAGTTCTCAATGATGAACAGAAACTTGCTAAAGAACTAATAATAGACAATCAAATTGTTATTATTACAGGAAGAGCAGGAAGTGGTAAATCATTAGTGGGAGCTATTACAGCATTAGATTTTCTGAACACTAAACAATGTGACAAAGTGCTAGTAGCTAGAAGTGCTATTGAAGTGGGTAAGTCTTTAGGATTTCTTCCTGGAGATTTAAAAGAAAAGTTTAATCCATATATGGAAGCTTTGCTTGAAAACTTGTACAAATGTACAGATAGAATTAAAGTGGATGATTTTGTAAAGAATGGAAAGATACAAGCTCTTCCTATACAGTTTATCAGAGGTAAAACTATAGATGATATTCTTATTGTAGAAGAAGCTCAAAACTTAACTAAAAAAGAAATGGAAGCTATTCTAACTAGACTTGGTACTACAGGTAAAATAGTTATTAATGGTGACAATTCCCAAAGAGATACAAATGAATCTTATACAGGATTAGATTTTGCAATAGAACTATCTAAAAACATAGATGGTATAAAATGGATTAAACTACAAGCTAACCACAGAAGTGGATTAGTTGGAAAAATATTAGATTATATATATGGAAAATAGTATAGAAGTGCTTAAGTTTAGTGCAAGTTGGTGTGGACCTTGTAGAGTGTTAGCTCAAACATTAAAAGATGTAGAAGGAATAACCAACATTGACATAGAGAAAGATAGAGAAACAGCTATAAAATATGGCGTAAGAAGTCTTCCTACAATTGTGTTTCTAAAAGATGGAAAAGAAGTACATAGACAATCTGGTAATATGCCTTTGAGTATGTACAATCAAATATTAGATGAAATAACCCTTAACAAATAACCAACATGAATCAATTTATTTACACAGCTGTAATAGCTGACAAGGAATATAAAGCCTCTTTAAACATTAACAAGGTGATTAGATCCTTAACTAATGAAGATGGAAGTCTTATTGTTATATTAGATGATTTCAATGAACGTGTTACACAACAACCTGACATTGATATTAGAACTAATAAGATGAAAGGATATAAAACTGTTAGAGAAACAGTACAATCAGAAATTATATTGAATGCAGCAGATGCTGAAAGATTTTTTAAAAAAACAGAAAAATAAATAACCATGGCTAAATTATTAGGAAACAGAGTTTATTTAGAACTCCCAAAGAAAGAAGAAGGTAAGCTTATTGTAGATGAGAATACAAAAGAAGCTTTAGAAAAAGAAATGATTAAGAAGATGTCTAGTCTTACAGTGCATTCTGTAGGTACAGCTATTACAGATCCAGATCTTGTTGTAGGAGCTAGTGTGTTTGTAGATCCTGCAGCATTAAGCAAATCGTTAGTTATTCCTAAAGGTGATACTAGTGTATTATTAGTTTCTATATTTGATATAGTAGAAATACTGTAATTATGGAATATCCTTTCATTAGTTGCAAATGTATAACAATATAATATGGCTTATGTTTATGTACATATAAGAAAAGATAATAATCAACCCTTTTACATAGGTGTAGGAGGGTTATTATCTTTTGATAATTATCAAAGAGCTAATGCTGTTAATTGGAAAGGATTAAGAAGTCGTAGTGAATTTTGGCACAATACATCTTCTAAATATGGTTTTATAGTTGATATAGTTCTTGATAAGTGTACAAAAGAAGAAGCTTTTTTAGAAGAGCAAAGATTAATTTCTTTATATGGTAGAGAAGATTTACAAACAGGTATTTTAGTAAACCATACTAATGGAGGAGATGGTAGAGTTGGATCATCTAAAGAAATAAATAAAAAATGTGGAGCTAAAAATATTGGTAGAACATTAACTCAAGAACATAAAGATAAAATTTCTAAAGGAAATAAAGGTAAAAAATTATCAGAAGAAGATAAAGTTAAAAAATCTTTAGCAGCTAAAGGAAAAAATAAAAACTATAGAAACAATACATCTAAATATGTTATTAATATTGTTACTGGTGAAAAATTTGATACTTGTAAAAAAGCTGCAGAAAGTATTAATATGAAACCTTGTACGTTAAGTGCCATGTTAAATAATAGAAACAGAAACAAAACAAATTTTAAATATTTATAATATGGAAAATAAAGAATTTCCTATGATTTCTGCAAAATGTATTACTTATGGAAGAGTAGATACTCTGGAGGAAGCAATACAAAGTTTCCTCCAACAAGAGTATCCTGGTAAGAAAGAACTTATTATAGTTAATGATTACCCTCTACAGAAGTTAGTGTATAATCATCCAGAAATAAAGATTTATAATATAGATGGAACATTTGCCACTATAGGAGATAAAGAAAATTTTGCAATAGAACAATGCTCTGGAGAATTAATAGCTGTATGGGATGATGATGATGTAGCTTTACCAAATCACCTATCTAATATAGCTAAGTTTTGGAAAGAAGATGCTAGTATATTACATTGGGAAAGAGGTGTCTTTTATAATGAACCTAATATAACCAAAATAATGGGACTTGGTAACTCAGGTATTGTATATAGTAAAAAAGCTTGGGAAGAGATTGGAAAAAGTCCTATAGAGAATGCAGGTGGAGATATGACATTAGTTGTAGCTCTACAAAATTTAGGAAGACATAAAGTAGTATTAGCTGATCCTCCTGATGAAGAATGTTCTTGGTTTTATATGTGGGGTGGTAGAGGTTATCATCAATCAGGCATGGGAACAGACACTCCAGATAAACCTAATATTATACAAAGACATAGTGATTATATAGAAGATCTTAGAATAAAAGGAAAGATTCCTACAGGATATGTTCAACTTATTCCTCATTGGAACAAAGACTATGTACAAATGCTAAAAGATTATATAAGTAGGTAATGAAGGTATTAGTAACAACAGCTTCTTTTGGTAGTGGATTACATTCTAAATGGGTAGATCAAAAATCTGATAAATATGAAATAGTATTTAATAGAATAGATGATGAGACAGAATCTAAAAGAGATAAAGCTATGTCATCTAGATTACGTGGTAAAATACCTAAGATGATAGTTTGGGAAGATCATCCAGGATATGACTATTACATATGGATGGATGCAGGTTTTTCAATATTAGATGAATCATCTATAGAAAGAATGGTTAATGCATGTATTGATACAGATGCTTGTTTTTTTAAACATTCAGGAAGAAACTCTGTTAAAAAAGAATTAGACTTTGTAATGAGTTTAATTGCTACAGGTAATCAATATCTTATAGATAGATATGATGGAGAAAGAATGAAAGAGCAGGTAGAGAGTTATTATAAAGATGAAACATGGATAGATAATATTTTATTTGAATGTGGTACATTCATATATTCTAAAAACATTGTAGCTAATAAAGAATACAATGTAATGAAAGAATGGTTTTATCACAATTGCATATGGTCTGTTCAAGACCAACTTAGTCTTCCATATCTATTACATAGGTTTGGTATAAGATATAAGTTATTAGAAGGTAATGTATATTCAAATACATATACATCATAAAAAAAAGCCCCTCGTAATAGAAGGGCTTTTTTTATTTTGATAATGATTTCTTTTTCATTGGTTGCTGAGCAGAAGTTCTTCTGATTTTATCATCCATAGACTTATTCTGTGAGAATGGTTTATCCTTCTTAGGAATACCAACCTTTGGAGCCATTCTTGGTGCCCCACTCTTTTTAGCTTTACCAGCTGTCATATTACTTGCAGCCATATTTGCATTTTTTAACTGTACCACCAGATTTTAACCCTAACTTATTCTTAACTTTTGTACCTGTTTCTTTTAATTTTTTTACAATATTAATATCTTTTTGTTTTGGATTATCTCTTTCTGTAGCACCTCCAAAAGTAGAAACATATTTACCTACAGCTTTAACAGCATCCATTCCAGTTTTTTTCTTAACTGTAGCTCCTTTTTGAGCTATAACACCACGTCCTTTAAGAATATCTGCTTTTGTAATCTTTCCATCTTTATTTAAATCAGGAAATGATTTACCATTTTTAGCTTTTTTCATAGTTTTAGTTTTTGTAGAATTTTGTCCTTCCCATCTCCCTTTTTCTTCATATTGATTTTTACCTTCATATTTAGCTCTAAGAGCAGAAGGTTTTTTACCAGCTTTACCCATATCAAATCCTTTTTTATAATCAAGACTATCTTTTTTAGTAGCTGGTGTATTTGTATCTCTACCTGCTGCATTATTAGATGCAGATCTAGCAAGTCCTAAGTTTTTGTATGTAGGTTTTAAAGAACCTCCTGCTTGCATTTTTTTAGCAGGTTTTTTCATAATTGCCATAATTACATTATTAAGTTGTTAGTATTATTTATTGGTAAATAACCAAAGAAGTTATTTAGTTTGATTGCAAGGATTTTTAACAGTTCCATTTTCTTAAAGATTTATTGATTCTTGAATTAGGATCGTGAGCTGTTTTAGCACTAGTAAGCTTTTTTTTCATACCAGACATTCTACTGCAGAAAGACTTACGTCTACCAGCAGCTTTACTTCCAGGTTTAAGTTTAGAAGGTTTAGTAGTTACAGCAGTTTTTAATTTACTACCAGGATGTGATCTTCTATATGAAGCCACTCCTTTAGCATTTAATCCACCAGTTGGATTCTTTCCAGATTTCTTTTGCCAAGCTTCTGATGCCATTATTTCTTAGTTTTAGCTTTTATTTTTTTCTCTTGTACTAACATTTGTTTAGTAGGTTTTTTACCAGATCCTTTGTTCTCACGAATAGAGTCCCATAAACCATGTTTAGACATACTACCATCAGCACGTTTAATCATACCTCCAGCTTTCAATGTGCTTCCTGCATATGGGCCCTTCTTCTTAATAAGAGGACCATTAGGAACTTTTGTTATCTTACCACCTTTACGTAGTACACCAGGACCTACATATGCTGTAGCTTTCTGAGGATTTAACTTAGACATTATTTCTTTTTATTAGATTTAGCAATTTTCTTGAATGTAAGAGCTAGAGTCTTGGCTTTGCCTGTGCAGGATTTCTTACTTATTGGTGTACATTTACCTTCTGTACCACGTTTCTTGATAGAAGCTGCAGCTTTCTGCATCCACATACCATCTTTAGCTTTAGGTGTAATTTTAACACAGTTATTTACTGTCTTATTTCCTTTCTTCTTTGTACCTTGTTTAGCATAACCTTTCCAGCAACTTATTTTTTTAGCTGTGGCCATGATTTAACACTTTTTACCTTTGGTCATTTTGCCACCCATTTTCATTTTGGTAGCTCCAAGTTGTTTGTCTTTAGTTAATGTAGCTTTTCCTTTAGCTCCTGCTAATGTTTTCTTTTGAACTTTTGTAAATGCTCCTTTAGGATCTACAGGACCAACTCTTTTGTTAGAAGCTTTAAGTCCAGTTAGACTTCCACCATTTTTCATTTTAGTTTTATCAGCTAAAGATCTATATTTTTTAGAATTAATCATATCAGGATCTTTTTTAAATTTCTTTGCAGCCAATTCATTATATTGTTTCATGTTCTTATTATCTTCATCAATATTAGAAGATCTTTTAACATTTTTTAATTCTTTATTAACTTGAGAATAAACTTTTTTTCTTGATTCAAAATCTAATGAATCAGCAGTATTAGAATACTTATCTTTAAGAGATATTTTCTTACCACCTTGTGCCTTTTTAATTGTTGCCATAGCGTTTAAATGTTATATTGGGTTTAACGATTATTTGAGAATTGGTATATTGCCACATCTCACCTGTTTCATTTATAATAATTGTATAGATGGTATCAGTTTCATAACCATAATCGGTCACAAATAATATTGAGCCATCTCCCTTTGGCGTTATAACATCTATTCTATTCTTTGGTTCATATATTCTCATAGAGAAGAGCTTTTGTTCGAGAACACCTGTTATTCGTCTCCCAACAGGTATGTTAATGTTAATCTACAACTTGCATTGTAGGAGATTCTTCCACTTCCTTAATGATATCAGCTTCTACACCTTCTATCATTAATCTCTCAACCACTTCGTTAGCTTTAACCATCAATTGAAAGCGTGCTGCTTCTTCTGATGATAAATAAGATCTAACTGTGTTTAGAATTAGACCGAAATCTTGTCCTGAGATAGTGAATGTGTCTTCAGGAGTCCATGTGTACTTTTTAGCAGGATTGTAAGTTGCCATAATAAATTGGTTTTTAAAAAATTAACAGTAAAAGTAAATAATGTTTTTGTAATAAACAAATTTATTTAGTACGTTTTGTTTAATATAAATATATCACTATAAATAGAATTACTACCATTAGCACTTCCCCATTGTACAGTGAAATTTAATGTATTGCTAATTGTTGTATTGAATGTTGTATTGTTTACAACATTAAAACCAAATCCTTGAACAGAAGCATTGTTAGTTTTTGTGTAATGAAAAGATCCTAATGATACGATAGATGCTACAGTAGCAGCTCCAACTTGTCTGATTGTAAAATCAACATTTAAACTCCATACATCATCTACAATACTACTTCCAAGATCTTGTATACCACTATCTAAAAGAATAACAGAACCAGCTTTTAATTTAATTCTAATAGTCTGGTTATTTGCAGCATTCATAACACCACCAAATACAGCTCTAAAACTATCCCCCACTTGAAATCCATTTGCAGGAACAGATAAACTTCCTACTCCTGTACCTATTAATGTACTTTCTACTATAGTTCCTGTTACAGGTGTTGAGTTTGCTGTTTGAGCAAACAAACTAGTAGAAGGAGCAACAGGTCCTTGTATACCTTGTACCCCCTGAATACCCTGTTCTCCTTGAGGTCCCTGTATTCCTTGAATTCCCTGATCACCTTGTGGACCTTTTATATCTCCAGCATCAAACCATGCTGTGCCATTCCATGTCATAAGGCTACCATCAGATAAAAGAATCCATGCATCACCTATATTAGCTCCAGGTAAAGAACCTGCACCAGCATTAAATGCTGCTAAATCTGCATATGAACCAAGAATTGTAACAGAATTACCTGCTGTTCCTTGTTCTCCTGTTTCACCTTGTATTCCTTGATCTCCTTGTACTCCTTGTATTCCTTGTGGGCCTTGCACTCCTTGAGGACCTTGTGGACCTACTATTTCAGAAGCTGTATCCTGTACAAACTTTGTTAAATTAAGCCATCCTTTGTATCCTGTACAAGGTTTACATAATTGCTCCCAAAATCCAGCTTTTATAAATGTTGCCATTATTGTTCTAAATTTATTTCAAATGTTATTACACTTGATTATTGTTATGATTACTTATATATTTTTTAGCATTATCTAAGTACTTAACACTATCTCTAAAACAGCCTAAACCTCTATTACAAGAAGTGCATAAAAGTCCTCTGTTTTTTCCTGTTAAATGATCATGATCTACAGCCAAATTAATAGTCTCACCTGTTTTTTTATTAATAGTTGTTTCAGGATTTTCACAAATTGCACAAACTCCTTTTTGTTTATTTAACATTTCATTATATTCTTCTAAGGTTATTTTATATTTCTTTTTTAACCAAATTGTTTTATAATATTCAGCACTATATTGTTCTAAATGTAAATGTTTTTTTCTTCTAGTATATACATTATACTTTTCTATATTATTATAATATTCTGCAAAAGAAATTTTATTCTTTTTACATATATATCTCATTCTATGATATTCAGGAGATCTAGTATCAAAACCGTGTTGTCTTACCATTTTAGTTAATTGTTATTTCAAAACTGATTACTGAACTTGTCTTTATTGATTTACTCATGTTTATTCTTATTTTAAACATATTACAGAATTTCAATATTTCTTCTATAACCATATTGTTATACATAGGAAGACTACATGCTATTCTGAATCTATAGCTATCTGAGAGTTTTGTTATCTCTAAGCTACATAGTTCATCAACAGAAGAAATAACACCTTCCAAATGTGCAAGAAAGACTTCATCATTGTCTTGCATTATTTTAGGAAAGTGTTTTCTGTTTATTTCCATTATAATAGATATATTAATGATGTATCATTATTTCTAGTACCTATTAACTTAGCTCTAAGTGTACTAATTGGTATTCCAAATCTATCAGAAGCTTCTTTTCCAGAATTAAATATTTCACCAGTAACTGTATTAATTACTTTTCTTGATCCTGGATTTAAACTTCCAATTCTTTTTTTATTTGATTCTGATATTGCTAAACTTGTTTGTTTAAGTATTTTTATACCTTTTACACCATGTGATTTACCTTTATTAGACTCAGATATTTTTAGTTTAGTTTCTTCTGAAAGTACTCTACCTTTACTTGTTTCTTTTATTTTAGCTTTAGTTTCATCAGATACTTTTCTACCTAATGCTTTTTGTCT
>Ga0315294_10005691_pt1 | contig 13675 bp, 15 predicted proteins | sample YL17G13_40_MG_FD_203626 | JGI IMG/M metagenome (GOLD analysis project Ga0315294, IMG submission 203626) | Sediment microbial communities from Yellowstone Lake, YNP, Wyoming, USA - YL17G13_40 | ecosystem: Environmental > Aquatic > Freshwater > Lake > Sediment | place: USA: Wyoming | collected... | reverse complement strand
GTCGGAAATAAACTGCCTCAAACCAGCCCCGTGCCCTCCCACGCCTCCGGCGGACAAATCGAACGTCAACTCATGGAAAGCAGAATAAGTCCGCCGGCACAAAGCCACGATGACAGCAAAAGTAATGAGCTAAGACAAATTATCGAGCAAGTACGCTCTGTGAAATTTGAAACATCTCGTGGTGAGTTTGTCGAACCACAGCAGCCGGCCCGGCAGCCCGTCGATACCTCGCCGGCTGTCGGGCCCCAGCCAACCACCACCACCCTCCCTGCCGAAACAGAACTGCAATCTCTCGTTTCGTCCACTGCGACCCAGTCGGCCGGCAAATCAACCAGCGACCATACACTCCAGATAGTCGGGGGGCTGCTCAAAGACCCCAATCAAATTACCAACCCCTTCGAGCTTGCGGAGATTTTGTTCCGAAGCGGCAGGATGGTGCCCGCGGGACTGTGTTATAAACAGGCCCTCAACACAATGCCGACCGACGACCCCAACCTGGGCACAGAAAGAGCATGGATATTGTTTCAAATAGGAAATTGCCTGAAAGATGAAGACCCGAACACGGCAAGGGAAAGTTATGCCGAACTGATTAGAACGCATCCGGACTCGCCCTGGGCCGAAATCGCCAGGGTAAGGCACGGCCTGATTGAATGGTATCAGCAGGAAAGGCCCGGGGAACTAATCCGGCAGCTTAACAGGCCAAAACCCTGACAAACGGAGTATTATAAGTGACTGAGACAAAAGTACAGCCCAATAATCAGCCCGACCAGACCGCAAATGTGCTGCTGGTAAGCCAAACGCCAGACCTTGTCCGGCTTGTCCTTGCGACACTTGCCCGCAAAGGAATAAAGGGAATGGTAACCCCGGACACGGGAACCGCACTCGATTTTCTCGAGAAAAACGAGTGCGCCCTGTTATTAGTTGAAGATATAACAGCCGGCAATTCCGCTCACAAAAACGGCGTTTTCGAGTTGCTTGCAAAAATCAGAATGGGCTGGCCCGAACTGCCGGTTATAATGATTGCGGCCCACAATTCCGGCGAGACACACACCGAACAACAGCTAATCGAAACCGCAGTAAGGGCAATACTCGCCGGCTGTCGCGATTTTCTGCCTCAACCACTAAGACGCGACAAACTCGAAAAACTGCTCGACACAATTGTCCCCAGCCGGCCCGTTGCGACCATCGCTTCGACCGAGGAAGGAGCCGGCTGCGTTTACAAAATCGTCGGGAAAAGTCCCTCCCTGATACAAACGGTATGGCTGGCCAAAAAAGTGGCGACCACCTCCGCATCCGTCCTGATAAGCGGCGAGAGCGGGACGGGAAAAGAGCTTATATCATACGTAGTGCATTACGGCAGCAGACGGGCACAGGGACCTTTTGTGAAGGTAAACTGCGCGGCGCTAAGCGAAACGCTGCTCGAAAGCGAATTGTTCGGACACGAAAAAGGCGCCTTCACCGGGGCTTACGCCCAGCGAAAGGGACGTTTTGAGGAGGCGCACGGCGGAACACTGCTCTTAGATGAAATCAGCGAAACGCCTCTGCGATTCCAGGCCAAACTTCTCCGCGTTCTTGAACAGCAGGATTTCCAGCGAGTCGGGGGCAACCAGAATGTAAAAGTTGACGTCCGCGTCATAAGCACGACAAACAAGGACCTCACGCAGGAAATAACGGCGGGGCAATTCAGGCAGGACCTTTACTACCGGCTTTGCGGCGTCCGGCTGGTGGTGTCTCCCCTCAGAGACCGCAAGGAAGACCTGCCGGACATGGTTTGGCATTTTGTAAATCTCTACGCCGGACAAGCCCATCGCCGCATAACCCGCCTCGACCCGGCAATGATGGACCTCTTCGCGAAATACCACTGGCCGGGCAACGTCCGACAGTTGCGGAACGTCATCCTGACGTCGATGATACTCGGCGTCGGCGAAATACTCTCGCTGGCAGACGTGTCCTGGCTTTTCAACGAACTGCAGCCCCTGCCGGAAATTGTGGACGCCAATCAGCGCGAGTCAGTATCCATAACCAATACCGACGGCGCCCTGGCCGGAATGCCGCTTGCCAACGTCGAAAGGCAGGCCATTCTCGAAACGCTCAAACAAACAAAAGGCAATCAAACCAGGGCGGCAAAGGTCCTCGGTATCAGTGACAGGACCCTCCGCGACAAGATGAAACGGTACCGGCAACTTCAATGTCCCCAACCGGTTTAACAACAATTATCAGATAATTTGGACAAGAGACAACGTATGGCTGATGAAAAGGTAGAATCAAAACCACACGAACCCGCACCAGACAAACCGGCATCTGACAAACCCGCCGACAAAGGCAAGGGCCGCTCGATTGTCCCCTGGATAATAATCGCGGCCATTGTTTTGGTGGCAGCCGGCGCCGGAATCGGACTGGGCCGATTGTTCGCCGGCAACAGCAAACCCAAGTCCGCCGAAGAGGCGTCGTCGTCAAAAGAACCCGCTGCCAAAGCCGAAGTCGAAGCCGCCGCAGAACACGGCGCCGCCAAACAAGCTGAACAACTTAAACCTGATAAGCCCGGCGCAGCAAAAGAGGACTCCTGGTATTACAATTTGGAGCCGGTGGTAGCGAACCTCGACGAGCCGGGGGCGACGCGATACGTCAGGGCCGCCCTTACGCTCGAAATGAGCCCGGAGATAAGCGCTGAAAAAGGCGCTGCCTTTATGGAGCAGAAAAAGCCGCTCCTGACAAACCTGCTGACCATATATCTCGCGGGTCTGAATATCGAAGCAACGCGGGGCGACAAGAATCTCAAAAGGATACAATCCGACATTTGCGACACATTCAATGAGCGACTTTTCCCCAACGGCAAGCCCCTTATAAAACGTATCCTAATCAAGGAATTCGCGGTGCAATGACACAAACAACCGAAAACATCCTCGGCAGAGCAAAGATACAGCAGCTTCTCGCTGCCATCGGCTCCAATAACCGCGATGACAGCGCGCAAGTGGAAGCCGTTGACTACGACTGGCATCAGCCGCACTTTTTCAACAGTCAGCAAATGAAACAGTTGGCCGCCTTCGCCGCAAAGGTTGCTGGGCTCATAGCTGAAAAATTTGCTGCTTTGTGCCAGAAAAGTTTCGAGGTAACAATAGTTTCGACCAGCGAACATTTTGCCGGGCAATTCCTCGGCCAGGGCCAGGCGAACAACACACAAGGTCCCCGTAATTATTACCTGCCGTTCGGCTTAAGCCCGGAAGACCCCTGCGGATTCGCCAGCATACCGCCGCAAACCGCCGTCGTCTGGGCAACTCAACTGCTCGGCGACACCGCGTCCAAAGAAAACCCGGACAGGTCATTTTCCGACCTTGAGACGTCACTGCTGTATGATATGGCCCGCTCAGTGGTCGAAGCAACCGCGGCAGCCAATGAGAAATGCGCCTTTCGTGTCAGCGCCGATTCTATAACGGATTCTCTGCCGATTCAGCTCAAAGGCACCGAGGAGTTCTGTAAAATCACCTTCAAGGTAAAAACGTCCGGCTCTGAAGCCGTTTCGGAAGCACATATCCTTGTTCTCTGTGAGAAGCTGGCCCCGGCAATCGCCGACTCCGCGCAAACGACGGCTAAATTCTCCGCCAAAGACATAACCAGCGCAATCCAAACTCACGTGGAAAAAATATCTATCCCCGTCACCGTCCAGCTGGCGTGTGTGCCTGTAACCGTCGAGCAGGTATTGAATCTCGCCGTCGGGGATATATTACTCCTCGACAAAAAAATTGACGAGCCGGCCCTGTTGATTGCCGCCGGATGGACGGTATGCAGAGGTCTCTGTGCAAAATCGGCAGGCAATTACGCCATAGCCGTAACTGATACTTTTTTCGAAACAACGTAAACAAAGATTAGAAGGAATCTGACTTATGCCGGATACAGCCCAAGCCGTAGCAGAACCAGTCGCACAGAATCAGGGCGGCCCTGCCGATTCGAAGACCAAGGCCCAGGCGGCCGATTTCCCCGAAGCCGTCGCAACCGCCGCAACAGGCGCAGGCGGCAGCATCGACATCCTGCTCGATATGAGCATCCCCGTAACCGTAACCATCGGCACGACCCAGATACCCATCCGCCGTCTGCTGCATCTCGGCCCCGGCTCCGTGGTAAAACTCGACAAACCAATCGACTCGCCGATGGACCTGTATCTCAAAGACACCAAATTCGCAACCGGCAGCGTTGTCATCGTTGACGGCCGATTCGCCGTCAAAATCAAACAAATCCTCGGCCTTGGCGACGCAAAACCCGACCAGAAGCAATGACCTGATAGGAATATAAGAAGATAATGGCTGAACCCGCTAAATCGAATCTGTCGCCGGCAATTAATACGCCCCTGATGGCGTACAGCAACTTTATTCTCGTCGCCGGCCTGATGACGATACTGGCAACACTCATAGTGCCCCTGCCGACGCAATTACTGGATATGCTGCTGGCGTGCAGCATTTCGTTGGCCGTGGCTATTTTGATAATCACACTTTCCGCCAAAGAGTCGCTTGAGCTGTCCACGTTCCCCTCGCTGTTGCTGTTTACAACGCTTTTCCGCCTGTCGCTGAACGTCGCCTCAACACGTCTGATATTATTACAGGGCGATGCAGGAAGAATAATCCAGACCTTCGGAAACTTCGTCGCGGGCGGCAGCTTCGTCGTAGGCATCGTGATTTTCCTCATACTCGTTATCATCCAGTTCGTCGTAATCACCAAAGGCGCCGAAAGAATCAGCGAAGTGGCCGCGAGATTCACACTCGACGCTATGCCCGGAAAGCAAATGGCAATCGACGCCGACCTGAACGCCGGGCTTATCACTGAACAGCAGGCCAATGAACGAAGAACAAAAATTGTCAAGGAAAGCGAATTTTACGGCGCAATGGACGGCGCCAGCAAATTCATCCGGGGCGACGCGAAGGCGGGTATAGTCATCACCGCGGTAAACCTCATCGGCGGCATCGCGATGGGTTACTCCCGCGGTATGTCGATAGCGGCAGCCGTAAAAACCTACTGCGTTCTGTCCATCGGCGACGGCCTGGTCTGCCAGATACCCTCCGTCATAATCTCCATAAGCTCCGGCTTCCTGGTAACAAAAATTTCATCCCAGCACAGCGTCGGACAAGACCTCGGCAGACAATTGCTCAAGGGCGGCGAACCGCTGTCGCTCGCGTCGCTGGTAATAGCAGGTCTGGCTTTTGTGCCCGGCCTGCCTAAAATACCCTTCCTGCTCCTGGCCGCCGGCACGGCTTTGCTCGGGCGGACCGCCACAAAAGCACAAACCCAAGGGCAGAAAAAACCGCAGTCCGCGAGCGAAAAGAGCAAGGAAAATGAACCCCCCGTCGAAGAACTGCTCGACGTTGACCGAATCTCCGTTCAGGTAGGCGTCCGCCTCATCTCTATGGTTGACCCGCGAAAAGGCAGCAGCATCTTTGACCGCATCGGCGCACTGCGCAGAAAATTCGCGCAGCAATTAGGTATGATTATGCCCCTCGTTCGTCTCCGCGACAACATCACCCTTGAACCAAACGCCTACGAGATCCGACTCTCCGACCTGCCTGTCGCGAGAGGTCGGCTCGAACCGGATATGCTACTGGCGATGGATTCGGGAACAGTTCAGACAAAGATAAAAGGAATTGAAACCACAGAACCCGTTTTCGGTCTGCCGGCCCTGTGGCTTAAACCGCAGGACAAAGAAAGGGCCGAGATTAACGGATACACCGTTATCGACCCTGAGTCGGTTTTCATTACGCACCTTTCTGAAACGCTCAAAAAACACGCTTACGAACTGCTCACTCGTGAAGACGTTCAGCAATTAGTTGACCGCCTCCGAAAGATACAGCCATCCCTCGTCGGCGACGTCCTTGCAGCCGACGGCCCCGTTTCCATCGGGCTGCTCCAGCGAGTCCTGAAAAACCTGCTCAAAGACCAGTTGCCCGTAAGAGAACTGACGGCGATAATCGAGACGCTTTCCGAATACGCCCCGAAGAGCAAGAACACCGCCGTGCTCACTGAAATGGTTCGCAAGTCGCTTTGCAGAACCATTACCGACCGTCTCAAGGATGAAAGGGGAAGAATCCCGGCGATAACGCTGGATACCCCGCTCGAACATCAAATGCTGAACAATCTTAAACAGGAAGCGGAGACAGTAACGCTCGCCCTGCCGGCACAGGTAACAATCGAGATAAACAGGAAAGTCGCACAGGCCTGGCGCTCGGCAATGGACAAGGGCAAAGACAAAATTGTCCTGTTGTGCGATTCTCGCCTGCGACCCGCCCTAGCGGATATATTGACCCGGACCGTGCCAAGTTTGCCCGTTGCCGCCTACGATGAAATCGTCCTCGGAACCGAAGTTGAGCCGTTTGAAACCATCGTCATTGAGCAACAACAGTTTACGACTCCGAGCAGTCATCAGCTTGTTGGAGCGGCGCAATGACGTCATTAAACAAAAATAAAATCGATGAAATGAACAAAGGCAGCTGATTATGCTGATACGCGTTCGACCAATAGCGATAAGCGTAGCCGTTGTATTCTTTTTCGGGCTGAGTATTGTCGGCCTGTTCAACGGGCTGGCGTCCTTCACCTGCTGCAAGAGGGCCTTTATCGGCGCGGCCCTTGCTTACCTGGCAACCTCGCTGGCGGTCAATATCGTTAACGCGGTCCTCACAAGCGCAATAATTGACAGTCATACAAACAGACAACAAAAGGAAACCCAACGTGCCTCCTGAAACTGAGAGCTTGATTACACAACAGCCGCCTGACGAAAAAAACGCCAGTGGCCATCTCAAGGCGGCAAGGCGGGCCTACGCCGGGCAGAAAAACCCCGGTGGGCAGGGACTCGACGAGAAGAAGATTGCCCAGTTTCTGCCACTCGTTCACAAAATCGCCCAGCGGGCAGCCACCTACCTGCGACCACCCCTGACATACGATGACCTCGTCTCCGCAGGCATGGTAGGACTCGTTAAGGCGGCCCGCGATTACGACACCTCTTTTAACGCGGAGTTCCAAACCTACGCCTACATACGAATCAAAGGGGCCATCCTTGATGAACTCAGGGGCTGGGCCTTCATCCCGCCCCACGTTAACAAGCAGATTCGCCGGACAATGGACCTCAGCATAGAAATCACCAAACAAACGGGCATCCCGCCATCCGAAACCGAGTTGGCTGAAAAACTCGGTCTGACCGTCGAACAGGTCTACGAAACGCTCGATACCGCACGGGCGCAGAAATTCATTTCCATCGACGGCGCCGGCGAGGATGCGCCAGCACTGGCCAACATACTTTCCGAATCCGACGCCAAAACGCCTGACGAGCAGCTTGAGCAGACCGAACTTATCGACCAGCTTGCCCAGGCCATTCAACAATTGAATGAACGCCATCGCCAGGTCATTCTGCTTTATTATCAGCAGCACCTCACTATGAAACAAATAGCGGAAGTGTTCAACATCACCGAGCCGCGAGTCAGCCAGTTGCACGCAGCCGCTTTATTTAATCTGTCCGCCAAATTGAGGCAAGACGAAGATGCTGGAAAATGATTACAATATAAAGCCGGTTGAAAACACGCCCAACGTCGGCTCGCTGGCGCCTATCGACCAGCATTCACAGAAACGACGCGGGCAGGAAAAACGCAGGGGCGCGACCAGTCGGCGCAATATCCCGGAAGCCGGGCAGGACGAAACCACAACACCGGATGCCGCAAGGACCGAGTCGGGTTCTATTGATTACCGCGCCTGAACCGTCCCGACGAGCAGGGATGAACCGTTGATAGAAATGAAAGGACATACAAAACTATGATGCAGACAACAAACCGGATTTTGAAAAGCGACGACGTGGAAGTAGTCGAGGGTCAATGTCATCTCGACCTCGGACATCCCGTTTCATCAGCACAACACAGTAAAAACGCCGTCACGGGGACAGCGAAGGCCAGAATACTCGATAATAACAATGAGTATGCAGTGATAGAGCTTATATGTTCCTGCGGCAGAAAGACAGTTGTCAGGTGCGAATACGGTGACGGGTCCGCGGCCAGGAACACGCAGCCAACCGGTACAACCAACCAGAAGAAACCTTAACCGGAGAAAAAAATATGGGCGTCAACACTAAAATTATCGTATGGATAGCCGCAACCGCAGCACTCCTGCCGTTTGTCGGCTGCTACCGTTCAGAAGGTCCCACCAGAACGGACTGGCAGTTCGACAATGCGCCCGCCCAGAGACCCACATCGACAGTACCGCAGGGCACCACGGCTGTAGAGTCGGCCATAGCGTTATCCGACAAGTACGCGAAACTCTCCGAGGAAGCCGCGGCTCTCAGGCAACAGAAACAAACGCTCGACGCCGAAAACCACCGGCTGAAAGACGACCTGCAAAGCTGCCGCGTCCAGTCGGAACAGGCACAAAAGGAATTGACCCAGGCCAATGACCTTTTGCTCCAGACCCGCATCGAATTAAACAACTGGAAAAACGATGTGCTCGGTTTTCGCGGCGAAATGCAGGACGCCCAAAAGGCCCAGCTGGAGGCGCTGCTGAAAATACTGAAACTTATGGGTGGAGAGGTAAACCAGCCCGGTAATATACAGACCCAGGTCCCAAAGGAATAAAAATGAAGGATATCAATTTTGATTTTAGATTTTCAATTTTCGATTTGCGCTTCAAGAAATTGAAAATCCTCGCGTCTTTATGGTTCATACTGTCCCTTGTGTTTGCTTCGGCCGGCTGCTCAAGGCACGGATTGTCCGCGTCATCCGGCCAGTATTATTCCCGTGACGCGTCAAAGAATCTGTCAACCATCAGAACAGTTTGCTTAGTTGAACTGCATAACAACACCACCTACCCCCAGGTATCCAGCGATGTAACCGACTCCCTCTACCAGACGCTGCAAAAAAAACAACTCTTCAGCTTGTCGCTGCTCCGACAAACCGACGTCGCATGGAGGAACCTGGAGATTCAGCCCGGCTCGGCTTATACCCTTGAACAATTGCTGGCCGCGCGTAAGATGCTCAGTGTTGACGCGGCCCTGGTAGGCACCGTCACAAGCTATACGCCATACCCGCATATGGCGATGGGGCTGCAACTGAAACTGATAGATTTAAGAAATGGCCAGGTTGTCTGGGCGGTCGAGCAAATCTGGGACACCGCCGACAAAGCCACGGGAGAACGGATAAAAAAATATTTTGAACAGCAGCTGCGCTCGGGGTTCTCGCCGCTTGGTGAACAACTGGCGACGCTAAGCTCAATCAACTTCATCAGGTTTGTAACCTACGATGCGACCGAGACCTTGTAACCGACAAGAAAATGACGCCAGAATCGACAAAAACCTGTTTATCGCCCGAAAAAACAGAGCAACTTTAAGGGAAATCAAAGGAAAGACGAAAAATTATGCCCAGGCCCCTTAAGTTATTCGCGGAATATACGAAAAGAAATCAGAACCAGACATATTTTGCGGTAGTGGTGAAATGATAGACAAGATAAATATCAATCAGATTCCAGACCCCCGGCGTGCCGGGGACGGCTCATCGGCCGACCAGCCGAACCGTCCCAAACCGGTTGCCAATGACAAGGCGGACGCAACGCTGCAAATCGATTACGCCCGCCTGATAGAGCAGGCAATTCAGAGCCGGCAGGCCGAGACCGACGCCGTTCAAAAGGCGAAAGAACTTCTGCAATCAGGTCAGCTTGATAATCCTGCAAACATCAGGGAAGCCGCAGCCAACATCATAAAATTCGGCGTATAACTGCGTCAAAGACACTGCCGTGTCTGATGTCAACCAGGGATGGACGACACAACGAGCATACAAGGATGAGCAACTCGGCGAGGAAATGTACACAGGGCTTCCCCAATCCCCGTTACTCTGCCTCGCCGTTTTTTTAGGCGTAGTAGTCGAGAATCCAGCTCCGCCGGACGAAATCAGCGAACATTCTGACGGCGCTGTCTGCTGTTTTATGGGTGGGCCCGCCATTTGGCGAGGTCTCGCCTCCGGCGAACAACTGGCTTGCAGGAACGGATGATTGCAAACGACACGATTCACCCCACAACCCACCGACCAATATATCGCCGGCAGGATATGGTTTCCTCGTTCTAATGACTGTGCAGGAAATTCTCTTTGACACCTGATTAAGCCCTCACTTGCTGATATTGTAGCTAATCAGGGCTGCTAAATCAAGTATAATCGCCGGCAAAGGCATCCTGAGGCAGGGACAAAGCAGTTGTTGAAAGGCAGGCGCAAATTTTATAGGACAAAAGGCGAAACTGCCGATGATTAAAAAAGAGGCGCGATTATGCAGATTATCTCACAATGTCCTTTGTGTGGTTATTCATGGCTGCTCGACGACAGTTCAGCCGATAGACGAATAAAGTGCAAAAACTGCCACAAGCTCTTTAAGGTGCCTAATCTGGAGGATGTACCCAAGGCAACCAGGGTAATAAAGAGCGCGAAAGGCACAGTTTACGTGGATGAAGCGGGCAGAACCTACGGTTGATGGTCATAAAACACGGAATACAGAACCAAAATCGTGCATCCCTGATTCACGCCGCTATTTGGTAATTTTCGTTTGTGGCGTTCCGTTGACATCCGGCTTGATACCAATCGTCTTTTCAATTCCGGCTAATCTGGCCGAAAGCTCGGCAATCCGTGAATCCAGCGAATCCAGCTTTGCCGCAACGGCCTGGCAGTCGCCGCCCATCTGTGAAAGGAGTTTTTCCGACAAATCCATATATCTGTCCATCAGACGTTCGTATGCGTCGATGGCACGGGCCGCATCCGTCTTGTATTCGGGCGAAGTTATCATCTCAACCTCATAGTTTCTTTCCTTGCCCGGAATCGACGTCGCCAGCGCCGCCACTACCAGGCAAACCAAAATAACCGCCCCTGCAGCCAGTAAATTTCTGTTTTGTTTCATAGCCGTTTCTTCTTTCAAATACCCTAAGAACTCACACCGGCAGCCACAGCCACTTTCTCACCTTTGCCCAGCATTTGCTCTTTGGGCAGCGTGAAGAAAAACGTGCTGCCCTCGCCGAGCTTTGACTGCACCCATACTTTGCCGCCGTAAAATTCGATTATCTTTTTCGTTATTGTCAACCCGACGCCGGTACTCTCAAAGCTGTCTCTCGGAGACAGTGTCTGGAATATCTTGAAAATCCTCTCAAAGTGCTCCTCTTCTATCCCGGGGCCGTTGTCAGCCACGCTGAATTTCCAGTAACCGTGTTCGTCACTCCAGTTGATTACTACCCTGCCATCCGATTTATCCATAAAATTAACGGCATTGCCAATCAGGCCGTAGAACACCTGGCGGATACTGCTCCTGCCGCAAACGACAACAGGCAAAGAATTTCCTATCACGGTTTCGACGCTTTTCGGAATACCAATATCAGCGATTACTTCCTCAACCACTTCATTGAGGTCAACTTCCACGCTTTTTTCCTTACGTGCAACCTGCGAATACGCAAGAACGCCATCGATAAGGTTATACATCCGTTTGACACGGCCCAGCAGCAACTTGATATGCTCCCTGCCGTCGTCTCCCAGTTTATCGGCGTAGTCAGTGGACAGCCACCCCGCCAGCGCACTGATTCCCCGCAGCGGCCCCTTCAGGTCGTGCGACGCAACGTAGGCAAAATCCCTCAACTCCTCGGTGGCCTGCTCAAGCTCGTCGAGTAATTGTATCTGGACCTGCTCGGCGACCTTCAACTCGGTAATATCCTGGAGCAAACCATCATACGACAATATATTGCCCTGCGAATCAAAGCTCGGCACCAACGTCCTTCTCACCCAGCGAATGTCCCCGTCCTTGCGGACTACCCGATGCTCTATTGGCACGCAATCCTGGCCGCTAATACACCTGGAAACCTGTTCGCGAACCACTTCCAGGTCTTCCGGATGCACGACGTTCAACCACAGCGCCGGGTTTGCTTTGAATTCTTCAGGTGAATATCCGGTTACCGCAACGCTGGTCTGGCTGTGAACGGTCTCCACTGGTCGGCTGGAGGCAAAACGAACCGTATAAAGATAATCGGTAACCGCCCCGGTGATTCGCCGATAACGCTCCTCGCTGGCGGCAAGCGCCTTTTGCGCCTCCTTTAACGTGACCAAATCTTTCTTGGCGGTTATGTCGTGCACAACTCCCTGGCTGCCGTCAACCTGGCTGTGGATGTTCTTGGTAAAACTCGAATATACCGTAACATCCACCCTCTTGCCGCCGGCCGTCTTCAGCGTCAAATCGCTGATATGCACGCAACCCCTCTCAATTTCTTTAATAAACCGCCCTCTTTCCAGCGAGTCGAACCAGAACTGCTCAGGCAAAAACGGCTTGCCAATTATCTCCGACCCGTCGTCAACTCCAAGCAGCCGCATAAAAGCCGGATTGGCATAAGTGGTCCTGCCCTTCAAATCGAGCGTATAGATACACGCATCAGATTCATACAGCGACCTGATGTTCTTTTCCTCCTCCTGTCGCCATTTTTCTTCTACTGCCCTGAAGATGTCCGTCTGAGTTACGACGCCGCACAACCAGCCGTTGTCCTCAACGACAAGCCGGCGAACGTGCGACTTTTCCATAACCCGGCTCGCGGTGAAAATCGCAAAATGCGGAGGTATGCTCTTCACCGGAGACGACATTACCTCTTCCATCTTCACACAGGCCGGGTCACGGTTGACGGCAATAACCCTTTTTAAAAAGTCTCTTTCCGTCAGAACGCCCACAATTTTTTCCGCCTGCATAACGACAATGCCGGAGATACCCCGTGACGCCATTATCGACGCCGCCTCTGCCACGTTTGAATCGCGCTGAATGGTAGCCACGTCTTTGGTCATTATCTCCGCGACTTCTCTCCACATACCATACGACGTAAGCACGCGAATCAGGTCGGTCTGCGTAATAATACCGACCAGCTTGTCCCCGTCGATAACAGGTAGCCGTTTTACGCGTTTATCCTTAGCCACCTGTCCGGCCTCCAGTACCGTCGCCTCAGGCGAAACGCTCACGACCGGATACGACATAACATCCCGCACCCTTATATCCACCGCGCTTTTGCCTTTCGCGACAACCCGTTCGAGAAAATCCTTCTCCGTGATTATGCCTGTCACTGCACCTTTATCCATAACAACAAGCGACGACAAGCTGTCGTCGGCCATCATGGTCGCCGCCATTGCCATACTCTGTTCAGGCCCGACAACAGCAACATCGACGCTCATAAGGTCTTTTACCTGAAGCCAAACCTGGCTGGAAGTAACAAGACAACTCGATAAGACATCCTGCATCCTGTTTTTTATCAGTTCCCTGATTCTTTCTTCGTTTGCCATACGTTAGCTTTCCGTCATAATTTATACATTTGCAATTGTTTTTTTGTCGGCACGCATAGCGTATCCAATCTGCAATTATGATATTGTTGAGATGCTAACACTATTATTATCGCCCTTTTGCCCTTTATTATTTGTTCGTCAAACAGGGGGCTGATGTGAACTGCGGAAACTACCTGATTTGCCTTTACGACGTGCGGGGTAACATATTGACAGGGGCCGACAAAACAGTTGTTTTTTAGCAACTAACCCAGGCCCATAACCAGCGCGCCTTTGACAAGCTGGGCTGCGTTGTGGGCGCCCACTTTGCGCATAAGCCGGTTACGGTGGTATTCGACGGTTCTTTCGCTGCGTGACAGCTGACGTGCTATCTGCTTGTTGGTCTGGCC
>Ga0315294_10005690_pt1 | contig 13675 bp, 19 predicted proteins | sample YL17G13_40_MG_FD_203626 | JGI IMG/M metagenome (GOLD analysis project Ga0315294, IMG submission 203626) | Sediment microbial communities from Yellowstone Lake, YNP, Wyoming, USA - YL17G13_40 | ecosystem: Environmental > Aquatic > Freshwater > Lake > Sediment | place: USA: Wyoming | collected... | reverse complement strand
TATTATGCCCAAGCCTGCAAACAACGTAGGCCCTAAACCCCCTCCGGTCCCACCCAAGCCTGCAAACAACGTAGGCCCTAAACCCCCTCCGGTCCCACCCAAGCCTGCAAACAACGTAGGCCCTAAGCCACTGCCAAAAAATATTGGTAAAAGACAAATGGAAAATATTATCAAGGAGCAATTAAACAGATTGCGTAATGCATCTCTCACAGAAAAAGGAAAGGGGTATGGCCGTCTTTTAATCAATTTACCAATTAACCACCCAATGCGTACTAACGTAAAAACGCGTATTCTTGAAGAAGTTCGCAGAGCGGAACGCATGAGACCCACAATAAACGCTGCCCGTCTTCTTCAGAATTTAAAAAGCAATTTGGGGCCTATTAAAAATAAGAATATCACAAACAGAATTAATTTAGCACTCAAGAGACTTGAGGAAGACGCCAGGTATACCCGCCGGCCCGCTTGGACTCCAATGAACATGTTTGGTCGCCGGAGAAATAATTACGGGCCTCGCTTCTTGCCACCACAGCTTGCTAAAATGTTTGGATATCCGGAGCCATCACGTGCGCCTAGAAATCTGGGTATCAATCCATTCCCACCCCCGCCCATGGCGCCTCCCGGGCCGGCTGCACCGCCGCGTGCACTCGTCAGAAATTTCAATGCACTGCCCCCCGCTCAGAAGAACGCAGTTCAGCAAGCAGGGGGTATAAATAATTCACTTAGAATTATACAGAATGGGGGTGGGGCGCAGGAGGTGGCCAAGGCTGCCGAGGCTCTGAATGAGTTCCCTAATCCACAGCAGGCAATGGCAATTAAGAATGTCAAACCGGCTGCGATTGCTGCCGTCAAGGCTATCGGCACACCTAACCGGGCTATGAACGTTGTTAATGCGGTAACGAACATGAACGCGAACGCGAACGTGCGCGTGTCCCCGACGCCTGTCAATAAAAAGGCGCCCCAGCCAATCCGTGTCAAACTTATGAAGCAAATTATTAAGCGTCTGACCAAGGAGGAGATTATTCAGTTGGTGGGTGAAAGTACCCTTGGCAACAAGAAGGCTAATTCGAAAAACGAATTGGTCAAAAACTTCACCAAGTTTGTCCGCCGGCAGCCCAAAAAAAAGCGTTCTGTGGCCGGGTCTAACAACGGAGGTAAGGTATAGACAGCATGAAATGGATACCTTCGACTACATCGTGAAGCTCAACGAGGTTCGCGGCAAGTTCACGGGGCGCGTGGACCTGCCTGACCCGTCATGGGTTCGGATCACCACCATTACTATGATTTCCAAATTCAATTCGGAAATTAATATCGCAAAGTTTCGAGAGGTCTTTTCTACAAACGGGCCTATTCGCATCCGCCCCAAGAATTCCAACTTTACTGGTTTCGTCTGGTCTATGATGCCTACTGCTTTTTATAACCAGGTGACTATTGGGTACGCAGATGCCTACTCGCGCAAGAGCATCAAGCTGTTTCCGAACGGCTCTATCCAGGTGGCTGGTTGCTCTAACCTGTACGACTGCAAGCGAATTTTGCACCAGTTGACGCTTATTGTAAAAGACACACTTGGCATCGAGGAGCTCGAGGCGCAGCCACCGCGGATCAGCATGATCAACACGAATTTCTCGCTGAACACAAGTGTGAACCTGCACAAGGTGATTGACCGTTTGAAGCGAATGGAACTCTTCAAGGTGACGTACGACCCAGACCGCTACTCGGCGGTCAAGGTCAAGTTCTCTCCGGGTCCAGACATGAAGCAGGTGACCGCGAGCATCTTCAAGACGGGCAAGATCATCGTGACGGGTGCCCAGCAGCTGAGTGAGATTGTGGCTGCGTATGACCTGCTCAACCAGCACATCACCAAGGACACCTTTATCGAGAATGTGGAAAAGCCGGAGCTGTTCGACACGATCATGGGGGCCAAGTTTGTGGAGTGGGTCCAGCAAATAAAATTGCGTGCTTAATATAAATGTCTCAGCGCATTGGCATGGCCGACGGGCGTTGCATCACTGACTTCAACTCTAGCCGTATTATGAATGACTTTGTAATTAGACAGGCTGGTATCGCATACCAGGACAATTACTCGTACCGCATGCTCCTTCAGTCCAAGGGCCCAGATGCCCTGTCCCTCCCCCTCCGTGACGCAGCGTGCGGCTCAGGGCCCGCATTCTCCCCACTCATTGAAAAACAATAGATAGAGGAAATACTTCCTTAAAACTTAAGAATGCCCCGTATCGTTATCGATGGTAACATAGGGGCAGGGAAAACAACTCAACTTGATTTACTTGAAGCCAAAGGGTGGAAGGTACGTCGAGAGCCCATCGATAAATGGCCCCTGGAAGAGTTTTACTCAGACCCCTCCAGGTGGGCTTTTCTTTTCCATATGAGGATCCTTCAGACGAGGGCATCCCGTGAGACTAAAACTTCAGTAATTTATGAAAGATCACTTCAGAGTTCGTATTATGTATTTTGGGAGATCCTCAGGGGCAAGGGTCAGGTGACCACCATGGAGCATGACACGTACACCTATTTTTACGAGAAATTGGGGTGGCATCCAGACCTGTACATCTTCCTATCCAAGAAGCCTGAATTGGCTTATGATCACATTCAGGCCCGCCATCAGGCAGGGGACACCAAGGTGACCCTCGAATACATGCGTGAGCTTGATCAGGCCTATCTCAATCTTATTAAGAATATGCCGTGTGTCGTGCACGTCATAAACGCCAACCGGGGTGTGGAAGAAATCCACAAAGATATTTGTAGTATTCTAGCAGAGAATGAATTGCTCATCGGTGACCCGCAACGGCTCCAAGTGCAAAAGAACCGCCCTACCAGGGGGGGAACTGTGCAGTGCACACCTTTCGTCAACATGTGTAGTCTGTCTTGAAGATGTGAAACGAACCGACAAAAAGTTAAAGTGCAAACATATATTTCACACGAAATGTATTATGAAATGGTTCGAGACATCTGATGAATGCCCGCAGTGCCGTATGGAACAGGATGATGATCCTATCATTATATTTAAAAAGACAATTGAGGACAGTATACGGGAAAAGTATCGGGATGCCATCAGGTCCCTCGAGGCCGAAGTGGTTCGCGCGCGGCGCGCACGGTAAAACTAAATACCATAGTACACTATGGAAGGATGTGGGTCAAAAACATCTAAAGGGGCCCAATGTAAAAACAAGGCTGGCCCCGACGGAAATTGCTGGATACACCGAGCCCCCCAATGTTCCGTCTGTTTCGGCCCTATGGCACACAATGCCTGCCGGACCCTTCCATGTGGTCACGAGTTCCACACCAGGTGTGTGGACAGGTGGAAGCGCTCATGCCCAGGAGATCCCACCTGCCCTATGTGCCGTGAACCATTCGATCTTCCTATGTACAAGTGCCGCCTTGTCATTGAGCGCACAACTGACGGTCACGTAGATACTATCAACTATGACACAAGTAACATTCTTAGCATAATTGACGGTTTTGGCCTTGATTTCAGAACCCTCAATCCAATTACAAATGGAAGATTTATAACAGACCTTCATTTCGATATTGAACCCGGGGAAGATTTACTAGAGGTTCTTCGAGAACTCGGCTTACCACAGCCCCCAGGTTAATCTCTTTAATATTATTAATGGTGAGTACCGTCAAGAAAGTTCGTACGCCAGTCAAGCCACGTACGACGCCTAACAGGAGCCGCGCCAAGGCGCTCCCTTTATCAGGGGCCGAACCCAAGTACACGTGGGACCCATGGGGAAGCACCGGAAAGGTTCACGACAATTGTTACGACTACGCTTTTGGAAGCTTCTCGAACAATCGGACTCAAAAGAGCGTTCCGGGAGCGCGCTCGCTCACTCCTTCAAATAACTTGACATTCAAAACCTGTAAAGGTATTTCTAAACTCATCCTGAGCGACAACCCTGGTAATGTGTACCACATGACCAACCCTAGTGCGCGCTGCCGTCCAGGGTTCTACAAGGTCATGTGCTTCGTCGCACCCACAAATGACTTTGGAAATTTCACAGGTGATTTCCATTTCTTAAAACAGGTTGGGTCCGTCCGGTACAAGGTGCGTCCAGGCGATACGGTCAAGGGGCTTGCTAAATTCTTCCGTGTAAAGGATGCGGTTATATTGAAGGCTATAAAGAACCCAAAGAAAGCAGCCAGCCCAAATAACGGCCGAATTTCAAATGCAAATTCAAATTTGGGTGTTCTTCAGAAATTGAATGAACTCAATAAAACGTCCAAGAGACCTGCTCCGGGATACATTATTGAGTTCCCAGTGAACTTGTGGTCGCATAAACAGGGGTGGGCGGGTGGTCCCCTCCTTGTTGACGCGTCAGGTAAGACGATCGTCGACCCACGCCGGGCCAATTTTAACTATAAACCAGGGTTTCATTATTCTACTTTTTGTTCAGCATGGGGGGTCAGGCGCGGGATGGCCAGGACCGGAAATAATTCTAATCGCTAATTATAAATGAAGGATATGCTATATTCCCGCAACCGCCAGGAGCTCATCTACAACTTCATCGTGTTCCTGATCTTCCTGACCCTGATGACCGTGATACTGCGGTTCCTGTGGAACAGCACGCTGGTCAAGCACATCACCGTGCTCAAGCCAGTTGATACGCTGACCCAGACCTTCCTGCTTGCACTGGGTATTTCACTTTTCAAATTATAATTCAGTATAGCCTGACTTCACCTGGCCATTAACAACCAAGGTTGGAAAACCCTGAACAAATTCAGGGCACTGACCATTCTGACATTCCACAAATTCATAGGGTATACCCTTGTTCTTGAAGTAATCTTCCTGTTTGATACACCAAGGACACGTCTTTGACCCATAAACTATAACGCTCCCCTTGTCAACCGACTGTTGAGCATAACTCGACACACCAACCGAAAGTACGAGGAATACTGCAAGTGACAGACCGATCCAGAAAATCAAGTCTTTCCAGTTAATCTTCATTTACTTACTTCTTATAAAATAAAGCCTCGGCTATTGCTGCCTTAGTCTTCAGGTATTTTGTGTTCACTCCTTCACGTGAAGCAATATTCTTCAGGACATCCATGGTGAGGCCCTCGGCGTACACCACGCGGCCTGAAGGTCCTTTAATCTTAAGTCTCCTTGTTGTTGGTGTTCTGGTCATGCCTAGTCTCCGTGCAGTATTTGACCGCGGGCTTTGTCCCTTGGGTTTGGCAGGGCTTGGCGACTTGCGCTTGGGGGGCGGCCCTATGGGGCTCAGGGGTGACGGTAGTTTAGGCCGTGGCGCGTTGACCTTGGGCTTTGGAGGGCTGGGGGTGAATGGAGCCATATTTTTGTTTACACGCTCCTGTATGCGATTTATAGCCAACATTCGCGCCTTGTTCCATGCGTTACGGAAGTTGGTGCCGCCTTGTAAACCGCCTTTATTTTCATAAATTTTAGTCACTAGTTTATTAAATTTGTTCGTCTTGTAAATTGCCGGTGGGATAGGTTTACTCTTTTTGGCAGGAGCGTTCCCCATGGCTTTGGTGTGAACACGCTTCGTGTTGTTTACCGCCTTTCCCTTGACTTTGCGCTTCTGGATCTTGGCGCGTGCAGCGGCTAGCCACTTGGCCCCCACCTTGCGTGCAGCATTTTGCGCGTTCACCTTCTTTTTGGCAGCCGCCTTGGGCTTGGGAGGGCTTGGTGCCCGCCGCGTGACGACTTTGGGCGGGCTCAGAGCCTTGGGTGACAGGAGCTGGCTGATCGTCTTAAGTCCTGGATATTCGATACCATATTTCAGGCGTGAATTATGTGTATATATATCATTATCATTACGGTATCCCTCGGGGATTGCGTCATTCAAGAACTTGGCAGTCTGTGGGAACTTGGCAGCCTTGGGTGACAGCCACTTGCGGAATTCATTCATGAAGAAATGGCTATCATACCGTTTATCGGTATCTGGACCTATTCCCCAGCTGGTTGCATACTGTTGGGAATTCACTAAAGGATTTGAACCAGATTTCTTGATGCGAGAAAATCCGAAATCAGCAATTACCATTGTTGGGTACGCGAGGATGACGCCCGGTGTATAGGACGGCTTTACCAGGATATTTCCGAGATGGAGATCATTGTGACGGAATTCTGGGTACTTGATGTATATGTTATGCAGTGCTACAAGGACCTGACGGATCATATTCATAAGATGCCTATCTTGAAGACGGCTGACTGCCTTGTCGAGATATTTGAAAAGCGCACCGTTACTTATGTATTCTGAAACCATGATGAGCTGTTTATTGTAATCCTTGTTGGAATTGCGGTTATTCGTGAAATTTGAATTTTTGATGAAATTGTCACACGTGAAATATGCATATGGCTGAGCGATATTCACGTTGTTAATCTTATAAAGAGATTTCTGAATTTGAAATTCAACCTCTTGAATTTGAATTTTCTTGGTGAGCGTCTTGTCGAGTGGCGCCACCTTTACGACAAAAGGATCTTTAGCCGTCTTGTAAAACGATCCGACGAAAACTACACCTTGCTTGCCGGCATCAAGGCGCGCAGGGCCACGCACCGCACGACTGTTCTTTATCGGGACGAGGTTAATACGACTTGAATTAGTCTGATTTATGCCTACGGTGTTAAGGCCCACCTTGCCGTTTTTGGTTTCCAAATGAAACATGCGTTGGAGCATCGTACAGTCGAATTTTTTGTTGGGACTTGGACTGTGGCGCGGCGCGTAGGCTAATTGCGGGTTAAGTAACCATGAAATATTGCGAACCGGAGGCTTTACAGGTGACTTGTAAGTTGTTTTAAGCCACCGTTTGACAGCAGGCTTTACAAACTCTACACTAGCCGGCACGGTGATTTCTTGTTTGGTGCCATTAGGACGACGACGGTAGACGTATTTACGATTATTTTTGTTGACAAGTTGAAATTTGCCTGAATTAATCCAATCCATCTATTATATTACACGATAAATTTTATAAGGTCCATTGGGGTATAAGTTCACTCCTCGCTCGCGGTGTCGCTCGCCGCGTCGGACTGGGGCTCCTCGTCGGAGACCGGCTCGTCGGCAGCCGCCAGAAAGGCGCACTCGGGCAGCTTGTTGGTCGGTGCGAGCATCACCTGGTGGACGCGCACCTGGACACCCACACCGGCAGGAGTACGCCAGATCTGGTTAATCTCGATGATCGCGTTGAGGCTCTGACCGCGCTCGATCGCGTCTTGAGCAACGCACTCGCGCGCCGAGTTGTAAAACTTGGTCGCAACCGAACCATCCTTGGGGTTGGTGATAAACTTGAGGTTGACAGTTGGCGCGTAGCCCTCCTTGGAAGACTTCTTGACCAGGGACTTGTAAACCTCGCTCTCGAGCAGTGACGCCTTGCTCATAAGCTTGCCCATCAGCTCAGTCGAGTGCTCGGCAATCCAAGACACCACGCGCTCATCCAGAGCCTGGAACGCCTCGAGTACCTCAGGCTTGTCCAGGCTCAGAGGCAGGGAATAGCTCACGCGACCCGAGCCCTCATCAGTAAATGAGCTCAGGCCAAAAGGGGCCCGCAAAGCAGGCAGCTGAAACATCAGCTTCTGACCACCGGCCGAGTTGAGGTAGACCGCCTTGCCACCCTTGGCATTCTTGCGGACATCGGAAAAGGTAACGTCGGAGGAGTTGAAGGTGGAGAACATGCGCAGATTGTTGGCCATTTGTGTCTTCTACTATACTCTAGGGTCCAGTCTCTAAGCCAGGTGGTGTCGACTTTTTTCGTGCGTCATTACAAGGATGTTCCGCCGAGAGAACAAAAATCTTGGAAATCTCAGAGGGGCCGTTCAGACGTGGTTGAACTCTTACGCACGTCTGAACACAGAGGCTAAAAAAGCCAACCGTAACGCGCCCATCGACCCAACAACCCTAAGTGGAAATGTAGGTCTTGTCAAATCAATTCGCAAATATGTGGCTCTCAAAACCGTGATGAACCAGCTTCCTTCAGGGCCAGTGCCAGGTCCGCCACAGTTCAACAAGGCAGTCGTGAATACGCAGCTGCAGAGATTTGAACGCAATATCAAGTCGACACTCAACATGCAAGCGGAAGCAGTCAATAAACTGGCTCAGTTGACTAGAATTCAGGCCGGCCTTGGTCAGATGAAAAATAAACTCGGCACCGGCGCTCCTTCCAATTTACTTTCTAAAATCAATCAGGTGAATAGATCGATAACAGCAGCCCGTAACAGTCTCGGCACGCCCCGTGGCGTGGCCCTTCTGCAGCAAGCGGCTGCCAACCTCAACAAGGTTGCTAACGATCCAACGCTGGGTGCGATTTTCAAAGCACCTCAGGGTGGCCTTTTGGCGCGCGGAGTTCAGGGGAACGCGACTGGTCGTATTCTCATGAATTCTTATTACAAGGTTAATAATATTGGTGGGGGCCAGTTGAGATGGTCTGCTAATAACAAGGCTTATAACTATAACAAAACTACGGGGAACCTTCGTCCAAGGATGGCACCACCCCTTCCGGCCAGACCTCTTCCGCCACCCCTCCCCCCCAAGCCAGACGAATACACAAACACCCTCTTAGCAATGTACCCAAATAGCATTCTTAATTCATTGAATAAAGCAAAACTTATGAACGTGCGCCGTCAGTTTGCAAACCGCCCCGACTTCAACAGGCCCAATGTCGGTAACAAGATCCTTGCAATTCAGCGGGTCATCAATAAGAAGAATGCAGCAGATGAAGAAAATGTCTTCAGCCGACTTTAATTTCTTTAATAATATAAATGGCTCCCCTTGACTATGCTATCCCAGCACTCGCTTTTGTCGTCCTGGCCAACCCGGCCGCTTTCAAGATTGTCCGCGGCGTGGCAGGCGGCTGGGTCGCGTCCGCTGACGGCCTCCCCACCCTGGCAGGCCTGATCCTGCACGCAATTGTGTTCATTCTGGTCGTGGGTTTCATCATGAACCTGCAGTACAAGAACAAGGAGAAGTACCACGGTGACATGATGCTGACCGATGAGAGCAAGGGTCATTCATACTAAAAATCTTCATCAAATCTGACGGTATCACCGTCAGTCACGAGATGCTTTGAATAATCACCAACCCGCTTCTCAAAGAAGTTCGTCTTCCCCTCCAGACTGATCGTCTCCATCCAGTCAAATGGATTTGAAGAATTCCAGTAAGGTTTAATACCAAACTGAGTAAGCAGGCGATCGGCCACAAATTCGATATACTGTTTCATCTGATCGGCATCCATGCCTATGAGACGACACGGAAGCGCAGCCGTAATGAACTCCTTTTCAATTTCTACGGCTGACTTTACGATATCAATAATAGTCCCATGGGATGGTTTGTCCTTGAGGTGGCTGAACAGGGTAACCGCAAATTCTTGGTGGAGCCCCTCGTCCCGTGAGATCAGCTCGTTCGAAAACGACAGGCCCGGCATAATGCCCCGCTTTTTTAGCCAAAAAATAGAACAGAACGAGCCCGAGAAGAAAATTCCTTCCACGCAGGCAAAAGCTGCGAGCCGCTGTCCAAATGATGACCCACGATTCATCCACCGGATGGCCCATTCAGCCTTTTTATTAACAGCGGGTACAGTCTCTATAGCCCTGAAGAGACCATCTTTCTCGATAGGATCCCGAACAAACTTGTCAATCATGAGCGAATACGTCTCGCCATGAATACTTTCGTTAAATCCCTGGTACGCATAAAATGACCGCGCCTCCGGAATTTGAACATCCTTTGTAAAATTTAGGTCCAAATTCTCAAACACAATTCCGTCACTTGATGCGAAGAATGCAAGGACCAACTTGATGAAGTGCTGTTCCTGTGAGTTCAAATTTTCCCAATCGGTGAGATCCTTGGCGAGATCAACCTCCTCGACCGTCCAAAAACTTGCGATAGCTTTCTTGTAAAGCTCCCACAAATCAGGGTACCTAATTGGGAAAGTTGTGAAACGTGCTGTGCTTGGTGTTAGAATTGGGTCCGTCATACTATTTAAGAGGTTTAAACTTTTAAGCTACTGCACAGAAAAGCATCTGTAGCTGGGTCCAGCTGGATCGGGGCGACCAGACTCCATCAGTGTAGTCATTTTCCACCAGTCGCCACCGGCCCCGCGAATTCCTTTACACCGCTGATCGGATTTACACTCCGTCACTGCACCGGTAAATGTAGTGCCTGGTGGTAAATAACCGAACCCATCCACAGCATTTGCTGCAATCCAGCAGTCCGCCTCTCCTCCGAATTGCAGAACACCTGGCGGCATTCCAGATGGTGCGGGCCCTGGAGCCGGTACGGGCCCTGGAGCCGGTACGGGCCCTGGAGCCGGTACGGGCCCTGGAGCCGGTACGGGCCCCGTCACTGGCTCCTCTGGAGTGGGTGCCGATGCGAATTGTTTATATAAAAAGTACCCTATAACCCCTAATACAGCTATAACTAATAATACTATAAGTATAGTTAATCCGTTATTCCCAGTGGGCTTTGGGGCCACTGGGGCCGCTGGGGCCGCCGGGGCCGCCGGGGCCGCCGGAGGAGCTGGTGTCGCTGCGGGAACAGCCTTCATATTAATTCTCAATATAAAATAATGGACTTGTACGATTTTACAAATCACATGGCACTCAGAATTAAACTTCACAAAGTGCCAGGGTCGGTGGTTCAGCACACGGCCCTACTCAAAAAAGGTCTGGAACTGAAGGGCATAGAGTGTAAAATGATTAAAGGGTACTGTATAATACCAGAAACAAAGGAAGCGTGTGTACATTACTGGGTACAAACGGTTCTAGAGGGGCTGGATCTTGATATCGGCTTCACTATTGCTAAACTCCGGACACCTGAGCTTGCGGCTCTTCATACAATTCTCGTTGACGAATTACCAGATGGTTTCGAACGTTCGGATGCGGAAGCAGGTGAGATCACGAGCGAAAACGAGCGGCTTTTCGTTCTGTACCACAAAGACCCAAAGACTTTCTGGAAGGAGGCGCCTTCATTCAAATTTTGAATTGCTTTCGACCGACAGTAGTTTCTTAATTTTAGGGTCTACGCACGTCTGGACAGACTTGTAAATCATATTGAAAATAGGGTTGGCATTTGTGATGACAATCTTTTCAAGTAAGTTTTTCTCAGGCCTGATATTCATGCACAGGTCAAGCATCTCACACGCCATTTTCGAATTCAATTTAGAAATTGGAACACCTTTTAGGTTCACCTCTATGATTTCCTTGAGATTTCTACTCTCAACGAACGCATCGAGTTGGGCGACAATTGGTTTAATTTTATTGAGAAGTTCCTCGCTTTCAACCTTGGTCTTTGGCTGAATTTCTATGTACTTGTCACCCATGAACTCTATGTACAGGTATTTACCCTGTGGGTAAAACCTGAGAAGTTCTGCCATTAGTCTAAATGAAACCAAATCTTTTAACTAAAATGAACACGAAAACCATAATAAGAAAGAGTGCGAGGTACCCACCATATTCATTTTCTAAAAAGAGGGCGTTGTGATATATAGGTATCCGGGACGGATCGAGACCTATGACGGAGTAAACTAGGCCTACATGGTTCGCCAGTCTAGACGTGGTGAAGAAAGACGCGAGGGGCATCTGAGCCAATTGAACGTCCGCGCCTCTCCAATTTTTGGGAGTGAATTGTACTAGTTTACGTGCACACTCCTGTGTGATGAGGTAGGCCATCGTACCGAGGCACCGCCCTTCGTCCATGTCACGGGTCGCCCGACCTTCACTCACTGGTGATATGTACTCGACATATACAATCTCCCAAAACTTGGGAAATTCTAGCTCACTAATTCGTTTCTTAAATTCATCACATAATTCCACATCATCTTCAAAAATAAGAGCAACCTTATAATCCTTTTCAATCATATCATTCCATATTGCGTGATGGCTCATGAGGCACCCAAAATCCCCTGGATGGAGTCCAGGTTTCAAATTTGATTTGGTAATTCCATGAGCACCAGAGTCAAAAGCCTTGATGAATTCAACTTCTAAATTAGCCTTTTGAAATTCCTCCTGCATTATGAGCCTTCTTTCTGTACAGCGCTCAAGGTTGACACAATAGGCGTGGTCATATACCATTTATATACGTATCCATTTTCTTAATAAGAATTTTACGAGAAATGACAAGAGCATAAAAGCGAACACGTGACCTGACTTGGCCTCTAGGTAACGAAACTGGTATATTAATAATTCCTTATTAATTCGGTCTGGACCAAAACCTATATCACCGGTCCATGGTAACTCCGCCTTCACAAGTGTCTTATCGTGACATGCCCATGTATTTATTGGTAACTCGGTCAATTTTATATCAAGATCTATATGGATATCCATAGGGTCAAAAACCGTCAACTTTTCACACGCTTCTTTACTTACTATATACGCCGCAGTACTGAGGCTTTTCCCAAGGATGAAATCGCCCTCTTTGTCACCATCCATGATGACGTTCATGGAATGGAGATACAGTAATTCCCATTTCGATGGCTCTTTCAAATTCTCAATTTTGTTTTTAAATTCAGGATGGAAACTCACATCGTCTTCTAAAATAAGAGCGGTCTGGTAGCCTTTTGCAATTACGTCTCTGTATATAGAAAAGTGACTTTGAGTACACCCGTACATACCAGGTATTTTTGCAGCTTTGGCGTCAAATGCATTGATAAATTCAACCTCAATATCTGCTTTCTTGAATTCAACTTCCATTTTGGCACGACGTTCAACTGAACTCTCAAGATTGATGCAATAGATATGATCAATCTTCATCTACTTTTGGTCACCTGTATTTATCTTGAGCATTGGGCGCATGAAAGAGGGTAAAAACCCTTTAAATGTGCTGATAAGGGTACTAACGAACCCACCCCCACCGTCAACTTCACATTCCTGAAGTAAAATACAGTCCTTAGTGTGATTGTAGATGTTCCAAATGATCCGTATCATCACCATGGGGTTAATATCATACACGTCAACTCCGTCCAAATTTGCAATACATGATTGTTTGTATCCATTTGTAATGCAAATTTCCTGAATTTTATCGATGACTGTATAAAACTCTTCACAAAAATCATCGGTATCCTCGACGGTGTCTGGCTGTTTCTCCATCATCTTTTTCATTATGACCTCTATACGCAAAACTTTGGCTTCTTGGTCTGGATAGAAGACTAGCCAGTCGCACATTAATTTATGAGGCTATTTTTTGATTTATTTTAGGGCGCGTGCCCATATACATGAGACCAGCCAGGATCAGTATGATAATAAATGCAACTATAGCTATTGGTAGCCATTCAAGCTGAGGCGGTACGTCTTCTGGGCACCCTACGCACGCCATACTGTTTGGTGGGCATCCAGGATCTATACGTCCAGAACTACTGGGACATTTGCAATATTCACACACCAAGTCGGTGACATTGCGCGTGGGTGCTGGCACCGGGCTGCTCGCGGGCACGGGAGCGGCACGAAATGAAACTGCCGGTGCTGGCACCGGGCTGCTCGCGGGCACGGGAGGGGGCGTGGTCACCGGAGGAGGCGTGGTCACTGGAGGGGGCGTGGTCACTGGAGGGGGCGTGGTCACTGGAGGAGGGGTGGGCACCGGAGCAGGCACTGGAGTGTTGCAAACAGTATTTGGAGTTCCCCGTTCTCTGCCGTAAGCTTGGCGTCCATCTACAACACAACTATGCATGGTCTCGTATTTTTCAGGCCAGCCCCACGATATTAAGTAGGTTTGTGAATTAT
>Ga0315294_10005688_pt1 | contig 13677 bp, 12 predicted proteins | sample YL17G13_40_MG_FD_203626 | JGI IMG/M metagenome (GOLD analysis project Ga0315294, IMG submission 203626) | Sediment microbial communities from Yellowstone Lake, YNP, Wyoming, USA - YL17G13_40 | ecosystem: Environmental > Aquatic > Freshwater > Lake > Sediment | place: USA: Wyoming | collected... | reverse complement strand
TATATCGTTTGCGCCGTCTGCCCGCATACTCTGGGATGTGCCTGCCGGCCCAGGAGAGCTATTTTCAAAATTTTATCTCTATTCTTTCCATGGCATAAAAGCGAATAAGATGAAGGACTGGCATGTGCCGGTTATGCGCATATATGTATCGATGATTCCGTTTATAGCTCTTGGCGTAATGATCTCGACATATTTATTTGCGATACCGGTCTTATTGTTTATCGCCAGAGCTTTTCACCTGATATTCGAAAAAGAGGAAGGCAGCATTTTTAAAAAGATAAACCCTGCCGCGTTCATGTGTGTGTTTTTCAGCATGGTATTGATCGATCTCGCGCTCTTATGCGGCATCGGGAGATTTATAGCGACAAGATTTTACAAAGAGGCTCATTGTGCTCAGCGAAAGATCTGAACATATAAAGGTATGGTTTTTGCTTACTGTTTTAATATCTTTTCTGCTGCTGAGCGTTGTGGCCCGCGACAGCCTTATTTTTATTTTTTCGCTTTTTTTTATTACGGTGCCCTTGGTCTCTTTACTGCTTTCGGAGGATGACAAAAGGTTTGTATTGATGACGGTGACGCTCGCCTTTTTAGTGCGTGTGCTCATCGCGTATGTCCTCCATGTCAATTCGTGGCATAGAGGCTTTGAAGGATTTATATCCGGAGACGATAGGCTCTACAGCCTTAAGGCGTTAAAAATGGCGCTTGTATGGCAGCATCTGCCTTACAATAGCATCTCTGACAGCGGAGGCCTGACGTACGGCATCAATTCTTTTACACGTGCGTTGGTGATTATATATCGTTTTTTTGAGGCAAATTATTTTAACTCAAAAATGCTCAATTGCTACCTCGGAGCCGTGACGCCGGTCTTCATATTTTTCATAGGAAAAAGGTTGTTTTCGCCGGCTGTAGGGAAGGGAGCTATGGCGATCACGGCTTTTTATCCGTCCCTCGTGAGATGGTCGGTCTGCAACCTGAAAGATACGCTTATCATATTTTGCCTTGCAAGTTTCTTTTTTCTCCTTTTTACCACGAAGAAAGACATGGCCGGTCTTTTGAAGTTCATCGCGATGCTGGTTGTTTTATCCCTCTTGAAGAGCCTGCAGTCGATATGTATGTACGCGATTGCCGGAGCCTCGGCTGTCTGGGGTTTGCGCAAAGTCAGTACGATGTTAAAGAGTAAAATGGTAAGAGTTGTGCTTATATTATTTTTGATAGTATACGCGTTCGTCTGGTATGATCTTTTGAAACCTCATGTGTATGATGGTCTTGTTTTTTTGGCGACATATCAATCTGGCATGTGTACGGCAGATAGCGCCGGGTACTCCCTGTATAGTCACGATTTTATTAAACAATTACAGCGATTTGAGCTGGATATCCCCACGCTCTCTTTTGCGTATATCAAAGGAATGATTTATTTTATTTTCTCGCCGTTTCCATGGAAGATCAACTCGCTGAACCAGCTTATGGCCTACCCGGAAGTAGTGATATGGTATTTCCTAGTATTCTTTGCGATGATCGGTGTTTGTTCGGGCTTCAAGCGTTTTCCGCAGGAGACATTGTTTGTCCTTTCATTTGTGGTCATCGGTATTTCTCTTCTTGCTTTGGGGGAAGGGAATATCGGCGCAGCATTCAGGCACAGAGGCTATTTTGCGCCGCTGATATTCATTTATGCCGCCGCAGGCATGACGCACATCTTTAAAAGAGGCAGCACGTAGATGACGATTATGCTGATGTATCCGCTCCTTTCAAAGAGACGGGCGCTTGTTGACGAGAACAAGCAGTATTGGCCGCCGCTCGGACTCGCGTATCTGGCATCCGTGCTTATCGAGAACGGCCATCATTGCGAGATCATCGACCGGGATATGGTGTTGCGAAAAAATGGCCTTGATTTTGATAAGACTGACGAATATACGCTTCGGAGGATAAAGGAATTAAAGCCGAACATCGTAGGAATAAGCGTTACCACGCCCAATGTTCCCGATGTTATTCACATGTCGTCTCTTATAAAAAACAATTTTAGGGATATCATGGTCATCGTCGGCGGACCGCATGTAACGGGGGCACCTGTGCGTACATTAGAAGAGATCGCTTTCTGCGATGTGGCAGTCAGGGGAGAGGGTGAGTTTACCCTGCTCGCTCTGGCGCAAGGCAGAGAGCTCGCCGGTATTCACGGGATAACGTATAGAAAAGGTAATGAGATCATTTCGAACCCGGGAAGAGAGGTGATCTCTGATATTGACAGTTTGCCTTTGCCGGCCCGCCATCTCCTCGATATGAAATTCTATACAAGGCCAAGCAGATTCACTTCGCGGAATCTTAACCTGAGGACGACGTCGATCTTTACCGCCAGGGGATGTCCGTACCGATGTAATTTTTGCGCCGGCCCTCTTGTGTTTAACGGGAACGTGCGTTTTCACTCACCCGGCAGGGTCATCAAAGAGATAGAGATGCTGATAGCGGAATACGAGGTGGAAGCCCTGTATTTCGCGGAAGACATGTTTTTAAGCTCCAAGAAAAGGGCGGAGGAGCTACTCAATCTCTTCATTGAAAGGAGTATCCCTGAAAAGATCAAGTGGATCGCGCAGGCAAAGGCGAGCATCATCACCGAAGACCTTCTCTCTCTTATGAAGCGGGCCGGATGCGTAGGGATCGAATACGGATTTGAATCAGGATCCCAAAGGGTTCTCGACCTGATGAATAAAAAATTAAAGGTAGAGGACAGCCTTAAGGCGGCTGCGCTCACTAGAAAAGCGCGTCTTCGGTTTCAAGCGAATATTATCGTCGGTTATCCGGGGGAAAAGGTAGCGGATTTTAATGAGACCATGCGTTTTATCAAAAAGGTGCGGCCAAGCATGGTGGGATTCAATATATTCATGCCGCTCCCGGGTACTCCCAGCTACCAAAGTCTGGTGCGTGAGGGCAGAGCCCTTCCCCGATGGGAGGAGATCGGGGACCAGGAAGCACCGCGGGAAAATTACGCCGATATGCCGGATCATGTATTTGAAAAACTTTATCTCCATGCGCGGTTGAAGGTGGTCCTTCCGATAAATCTTCGGAACTTTATTTTGGATAACGCGAAAAACCCATTAAGGCTTTTTAAGGTAGGCAGTACACAGTTTAAGGGTGTATTGATCAAGATCGCGCGCGCCGTTACCAGGCTCAATGCGCTCAACAGAAGAACAAGATGGGTAAAATAAAGACACTGTTTCTTTCGTATAATGGCCTCTTGGAGCCTATCCTGCCGTCCCAGGCTGTCCCGTATCTCGAGGGGCTTGCGAAGGAAGGTTTCAGGCCCATCCTTCTTACGTACGAGAAGAATGGGTACCTTAAAAGGATAGGAAAGTCCGGGATCGCCACAATAAAGAAAGACCTCAAGGGGCACGGTATAGAATGGCATTTTTTAAGATACCATAAGCATCCCCCGCTATTATCGACCATCTTTGACTTATGCATCGGTTTTTTTTACTCTTTCTACTTTATTATAGTAAAAAAAGCGAGGATCGTTCATGCCAGAGGCATAACCCCGGGCGCAATCGTTATAGCCCTTTCGCGGCTCGTGTCGATCAAAGTGCTCTTTGACATGAGAGGACTCTTAGCCGAGGAATATGTAGGCGGAGGTTTGTGGAAAGAAGGAAGTGTGCCATTCCGGTTAGTCAAGAAAGCGGAAAATATGTTGCTGATGTCAGCCGACGCGATAACGGTCCTCACAAAAAAACATTTTGAGCTCTACGGAAGATTTGATTGTATCGCCAAGAGAAACATCCCCATGAATGTCATACCATGTTGTGTAGATATGGCAAGGTTTTCCTATGGGGCGGGCGATGACCTCAGAAGATCGCTCGGACTTGAAAACAAATTCGTACTTATGTATCCGGGAAAGATAGGGACGTTCTACCTGGTAAAAGAGATGCTCGATTTCTTCAGATGCATGAGAGGTGTCATGGCTCATACCGTTTTTTTTGTTGTCACGAATGATAGCCCCCGCGGCCTGATTGTGCAAGCCAAGACCATGAACATAGATCCGGATACTATGGTGATTGCGCGTGACGTACCATTTGAGAGGATGCCGCAGCACATCCGCTCTGCCGATGCCGGTATTTTTTTTATTAATCCGTATAAAAAAATAGGGTCCTCTCCCATAAAGCTGGGAGAGTTTCTCGCCTCGGGTGTCCCCGTTATCATCAACCCGGGTATCGGTGATACGGAAAGTATCGTTCGGGATAATAGGGTCGGAGTCGTTGTAAAAGATTTTGATGAGCACGGATATACAAGTGCGATTACGGAATTGCTCACCTTGAAACAGGAAAAAGAGGACCTCAAAAGAAGATGCAGAGAAGCTGCCGAGAAGCACTTTTCCCTTGAAAAGGGCGTGAGCACATATGTCGGCATATACCGGGTTTTAAGCGGAGCCGCGCAATGAAGGTACTGTTTCTGGTTCCCTATCCCAGCAAAGGGGCGTCTAACAGGGTAAGGATTGAACAATTTTTACCTTACCTGGAAGACGAGGGCATTATATATAAGATAAGGCCTTTTATAAACGAGAGATTTTTTGATATCCTTTACACAGATCGCCATTATATAGAAAAGATCTTTTGGTTTATCATCTGCACCGTGAATAGGGTATGTGACCTCATACGGGCGTGTCATTATGATGCGATCTTTATCCATCGGGAGGCCTATCCGTTCGGAGGGCCGGTCTTGGAATCCATTTTACACTGGATGAAAAAGCCTTTCATATTCGACTTTGACGATGCCATTTTCCTGCCGAATACAAGTGAACATAATATATATATCGAACGTTTTAAGGATCCGAGAAAAATCAAAAAAATAATCATGATGAGCAGAAAGGCGATCGCCGGGAACTCCTATCTCAGGGATTACGCCCTTCAATTTAATAAAAACGTTATAGTGCTTCCCAGCACTATTGATACCGGGAAATACCATCCGGCGGTTCATAGGCCCGATAAAAATGAAGTCGTTATTGGGTGGGTCGGCAGCAATACGACGCGGGCTTTTCTTTACGATCTTGAGGAGGTATTTGTTGAGCTTTCAAGACGTTACCGCCACGTAGTTTTTGAGGTCGTGGGAGCGCGCTTCCACAGCGCAACATTGAAAAATATTATAAATAAAGAGTGGTCATTGCAGGATGAGCCATCCGATCTTTGCAATTTTGACGTTGGCATCATGCCCATGCCAGATAATGAATGGACGCGGGGCAAGTGCGGTTTCAAATCAATATTATATATGGGGTGCGGCCTGCCGGTCGTCACCTCGCCGGTCGGGGTGAATAATGAGCTCATATCGGACGGCGTGAACGGTTTTATGGCAAAGGACGCCGCCGAGTGGATTGAAAAGCTGTCTCTTCTCATAGAGGATAGTGATTTGAGGCGTAAGATGGGCAGCAACGGCCGCCGTCTGGTTGAAGAAAAGTACTCGGTCAAGGCGAACGCTAAACTGTTTCTGAATATTTTGAAATCTGTTATATAATAACGGGGAAGAGACCATGAAAAGAGTACCTTTTACGAAGCCGAGCATAGGCAAAAAGGAAGTGACGGCGGTTACCAAGGCGCTTTTGGAAGGGAATATAGGCGGGAACGGTTGCTACACGAGGCAGGCGGAAGAGCGTATCGCAGAACGCCTGAAAGCGCGATACGTTTTCCTGACTACGTCCGCGACCCATGCCCTGGAAATGGCCATGATGTGCCTTGGCATCGGGAGCGGCGACGAGGTCATCTGTCCAAGTTTCACATTCGTGTCAACGGCGAATGCCATAGTCCGGCAAGGAGGGATACCGCGATTTTGCGACATTGAACCGGGATCGCTCAATATAGACATCGACCAGATCGAAAAGTGCATCAACCGGCGGACCAAGGCGATAGTGCCCGTTCACTATGCCGGTTTCAGCTGCGACATGGATCGGCTGATGAAGCTCGCTCGCCGGCACGGACTCATAGTCATAGAAGACGCGGCGCAGGCGATCGGGGCTACGTGTCGTGGCAGGTTCTTGGGCACCATAGGCGATATCGGGGTCATCAGTTTTCATGTAACCAAGAACATAACCTGCGGTGAAGGCGGGGTGCTTCTTACCAATAATAGCGCAATTGCCCAAAGGGCTGATATCATAAGGGAAAAAGGAACTAACCGGAAGGCGTTCCTCGAGGGGCAGGTGCATAAATATACGTGGCTTGACGTCGGCAGCAGTTTTATACCATCTGATCTTTTGGCCGCGCTCTTGCTAGAGCAGTTAAAAAAGATCGATCGTATCAATACGAAAAGGTTGCGCATATTCGACACTTACTACGCACAGCTTAAGCCTTTGGCAGATGAGGGTATGATCACACTACCCGACCTGCCTGATTTTTCGAAGTCAAATGGGCATATATTTTGGTTCCTCGTTGATAACGAAAAGACAAGGAGCGTGCTCGTGAGGGAATTGAATCAAGCCGGCATACAGGCCACATTCCATTATGTGCCGCTTCACGATTCACCATTCGGTAAACATAGGCTGGGGTATAGAACAGGAGAATTGCCGGTGACTGAAAGCGTGGCAAGAAGATTAGTACGATTGCCGCTTTTTGACGAGCTTGCGGATAGAGATATTGAAACCATTTCAAAAACCGTTACCCACATTCTAAGGAAGAAGAGATCATGACTAAAAAAGAAGATGCCGGCGTTGACGTAAGCATTGTAATAGCCTGTTATAACGATGCCCCACATTTAAAAGAGAATTTTAAGAAGATCGTTGACATCATGAATCTGACCAAATATTCATATGAAATGATACTGGTGGATGATAAAAGTCCGGATGATTCACGAAAGATCATTGAAGAGATAATCGAAGACTATCCAGGGATGAATATCAAGAGGATATATCACGAAAAAAATATGGGGAGGGGCCGTACCGTGACGGACGGATTGCTTCTTGCGGAGGGCAGGTTCATAGGATATTTGGATATTGATCTGGAAGTGCGCCCTCATTATATTCCCCCGGTTCTATTAGCGCTTGAAAAAGGCGCTGATTTTGTGTTGACCGCGCGTGTATTTGAGCTTACCTATCGCGGTCTCGCGAGGTTTGTTATCAGTAAAGGCTATATACGTTTTTCAAATAAAGTATTGGGAACAAAGGGAATTGACTCGGAGGCGGGATTTAAGTTTTTCAATAAGGCATCGATGATGCCCGTTATTGTGACGGTAAAAGATAACCACTGGTTTTGGGATACCGAGGTCGTATACCGTGCGCGGCAAGCAGGCAAGAAGATAGTAGAAGTACCGGCGCTCTTTACAAGATTAGGTGGCAAGCAGAGTACCGTAAAAATCGTAAGAGATACCTGGCGTTACATCACAAAACTTTTCGAATTTAAAAAGAAGATGGAGTAAAAAGAGGCGGAGTGATGAACGAATATATACTGATGAAAGACAGTAAGATACTACACAGCGAATACTATGAGGTGAGCGAAAGAAACATCGAAGGATTTAAGTCTCAATTTTTTAGATTTATGCCAAAAAACAAAGACATATCAATATTGGATATCGGATGCGGAGCGGGACAGCTGTTATATGTACTTCGTAGTGAAGGATATACAAACATTTTTGGTATTGACACCGGCAAGGAACAGGTCGAATTAACGAAACAGAAAGGAATACAATCCGAGCAGATAACAGACCTGGAGGCGTGGCTCTCTAGCCATCGGGACGAATTTGACGTTATTACACTCGCCGCAACCATAGAACATTTTCCGAAAGATAAGATCTTTGATTATCTCAATGCCATGAAGTCAGCGCTTAAGAAGGGCGGGATCCTCATAGTAACGACAGGAAACATGTCTTGCCTTACCGGGTTGTTCATACGGTACGTTGATATGACCCACGCGATAGGGTTCACGGATAGGGCGTTGATACGATTAGGCATGTTGGTAGGATTTTCCGATGTAAAAGTATACGGCGAGAGATTGCCACTCAAGGCGAGGCCAAAATATCTTGTCTGGATTATATTGAGGCGATTGCACTTTAGCATATTGAAGTTCCTTATGTTTCTGGAAAAAGGGACGGATGCGCCAAAAATCGTATCAAGAGATCTGATATTGATCGCGAGAAAATAAATTCATAAAAAGGGTGGGCAAAGGCATGGCATATACGACGGAGATATTCAAGGATTACCTCGGACACGATACTGATTCTGCATACTTAAAAGTCCACAAGGCAAATCAGGAGTCATACGAAGACAATTTTAGCGACCTTCTCCCTAAGAGCACTCAGGCAAAGATACTGGAGATAGGGTGCGGAGCAGGCCAACTTCTTTTTTATCTGAAACAAAAAGGTTACAGGAACATAGAGGGCATCGACATAGGCGACGAACAAGCGGAGATGGTAAGGAAGATGGGCATCAGCGCTGTCTCGATAAACTCCATACCTGAGTATTTAAAAGATAAAAAATCAAGTTACGACTTGATCATAATGAACCAGGTCATAGAGCATCTTTCAAAAGAAGTCCTTTTGGATAATCTGCGCGCTATCCGTAGCGCTCTTAAGGAAGGCGGGCTATTCGTATTTGCTACTCCGAACATGGCGTGCCTTTCCGGCTCATTTCAGAGGGATATTGATTTTACCCATGAGATCGGACTCACCGAAAGAAACGCGCATCAAGTGATGAGAGTAGCGGGTTTTAAAGATATTATGATCAGGGGTGACAGGGTCAGTTTTAAGCCGCGGATAAAAAGAATCGTTTGGGCGGTATTAAACAGGCTTTGGCATTCAACCCTGGGATTTATTTATTATATAGAAAGAGGGTCGGACAGGCCCAGGGTTCTATCAAAAGAACTTATCGTGGCGGGTAAAAAATAACATGAACTCAAGAACGAAAAAACTGCTGGGCGTAGCGGGAATCATCGTCATCACGGCCTTTATTATCTTAAACGTGGATGTGAGCATACGCCGGGGAGTCAACGGTACCTATCAAGAAGTTCATATGCCGCTTTACGTGAAATGGATCCAGTTTCTTGCCCGGCACTATGAATACACCCGGATCGCGAAAGAGATTACGGCCGGTCAGAAACTGGATGAGGAAAAGGTTCTTGCCTTGTTTCAGTGGACGCATGAGAATATAAGACCGATCACCCCGGACATGCCGCGCATGGATGACCATATCCTCAACATCATTATACGTGGATACGGTACCAGCGAACAAGCGCAAGATGTCTTTGTCAATCTATGCGTGTACGCGGGGATGCCGGCATTTTGGCAGAGGATATGCGATAAGGATCGCCGTGTGAGGTATAGCTTATCGTTCGTAAAGATCGATGGCAAATGGCGTGTTTTCGACGTCTATTTTAATAAATACTTTCGGACATCCGACGGCCGGATCGCATCGATCGATGACCTCATCTCCAACAAGGCATTATTGGACAACGCGGGATTGGATGATATTATAGTCGGTGGAATCCCATACAAAGAGCTCTATTACAATTTAAGCCAGTTTGCAGTACCCCCCACATTACGATCGGAAAAGCAGATGCCTTTTAAGCGCATCTTGTTTGAGTTAAAGAAGATACTCAATAAAAAACGGTCACACGCTGCAAGGCTTGATAGGGTTCTTGCTGTATGCTAATATATCACGCGCAAGCCGGAGACGTTTACCCATGAAAGGCCTTATCTACCATAGCGCTTTTTTATATCATCTCATGATGCAGGTTATTTATGGGAAGGATTTTGTCAACCGCTACAAATTGGTTGCCGATAATATTGACAGGAATTGGAGCGTCCTCGACCTGTGTTGTGGCGATTGCTATCTGAAGAAGTTTCTGGATAAGTCTGCCCATTACGAGGGCCGGGATTTTAACGATACCTTTATCAGGAGCGCACGCGCTCATGGCATAGTCGTTGAACATTGTGATATCAAGAAAGGAGTGAACGTAAAAGAGAAATTTGATTGCGTTATCATGATGGGGAGCATGTATCATTTTATACCGGACGCGGATAAGGTGCTTTCCCGGATGAAAGCAGTGGCCTCAAAGAGAGTAATAATAAGTGAGCCGGTCAAAAATATTGTAACTTCCAAGAACAAGATGGTCTCTTTTATCGCGCGGGCTCTTACCAATACAGGCGGTGAGGAGATATCTGAAATTAAAAGATTATCGTTGGATGAAGTAAAGATGTTATATGAACGAAACGGTGTGTCGTACTCCATAAATGCAGGTAAAGATTATATAGGAGTATTTGATCTATGATAGATGCCCTACTTAAAAAAAGGTTATTTTTTCTTTCTCTCTTTTCGGTTGCGGCTTTTTTATTGCTGGCGTCCAAGTTCTCGACCTTAGTCTATTGGACCGTGCCATTCAGGAAAATGTACATACCCGTCTTATATTGGGCCCTGGTCTCTGCGGGCATATATGTGATATCTATAAAATTATGCAAAGAGAAGGTTGCCGATGCCTTCAGGGAAGCCATCCCGGTATTCTTTATCTTTCATCTCATAGTATTATGCGCTCAAATGTGGCTTAACCCTGTTATCTATGTAAAGCTCGGCAAGCCATATTTTGTCTATATCGTAGCGGCACAAATGCTCATCGTGCTTGGCGCGCTTCTATGGGCGCTCTATCCGGTTTTCAGGAATGGCGTAAATAGGAAAAGAGAGGTTGTTGTACGATCGCCTCTTTTCATAGCAGTACCCCTGTGTTTTTTTTATTCCCTCATTAATTTCTCTAAAATGGGCATACTTGCGTTCGGATCGGCAATAATTTTAATGTTCATCGCATTATTTTTCCTAATGCGAAAGACAAAGCGTGCCGGCGCGCTGTATAGCTATATTACCCGGGCGTATGATTTCTTTCGCGCACATTACAGGATGACGCTTATCCTGATTTTTTTATTGGCTTTTTTCGTCCGACTTTTCTTTTCGATCAATCTTATCATCAAAACCGGCGGCGATTACCTCATCGCAGGAGATGATTCGATGTCATATCACGCCGCAGCGCTGGAGGTAGTAAAGGATCCGCACCATATCGTTTCCATACTCGCGAAAATGCCATGGCCGCCGCTCTACATGGTATTTTTGAGCATGATCTATGCCGTGTTCGGCCCAAATTATTATATCGTTACCATCTTTCAGTCTGTTGCGGGTGCCCTGATGGCCGTGATGGTCTGCCTCCTTGCCGAAAGGTTATTCAACAGGGCATCAGGCGTTATCGCCGGTATCTTAACTGCCCTCAGCCAACCCATCATATTTAATGCAAGCGTCATCGGTACCGAAGCGATATACATACCGATGATCGTTTTTTCGATATGGATGTTGCTGGAAGGTTTTTGCGGCAGTGACAAGTTTCGCTATCTGAAATTGATCTTATCTGGAGCGGTCTTTGGCATAGCGGCGATGACGCTCGGCTCGATATCGCTTTATCCGATAGGACTCTTTGTATGTATGCTTTTATTCCGCAATAAAAAGATGCGGTTTAAGAGACAGGTCGTTTTTTCGTGCATCTTCTTCCTGGCTTTCATGGCCGCGTACTTTTCAGTTCGCTATACGTTTTATCATTTCACGCCGATTGGCAAGGCGTATTATGAGTCCGAAGGCGTCTATCCCTGGAGAGAACCGACAACCAGGAATTACGATACCATCGACCCCGATAACAGGGAATTTATTGCGCTGGGTATCGATCCTTTTGAGCGTCCCCGGGAGTCGCTTCAGATTGCAGTAAAACATTGGCGGCAAGTCCTCGCCATTGCTGCGCGCATATATCCGATAAAGGTGAGGGGTTATTACTTTTTTGCCAATTTTGGCTTCTTCGACCCCATATTTTTCGTGAATGGCGCGCGGCTGGCAAATAATTATTCGTTAACGCTGGAATTCTACTCGGTGCTGGCATTCCTCATAGGACTTATCGCAGCCCTCCGCTTAAAGAACCGGTGGCCTTTATATGTCATCGTGTTGTATATCCTTTACTATACCCTCATTCACGGTTTTGTCTTCATGGTCCATAACGTGCGTTATCATTGCCCGCTCAAGCCTTTCTTGATAGTATTTACCGGGTACGGTATCTATACCTGCCTTGAATATTTCAAGCGTGAGAACGCAGGGAGGATGTCCTGATGCGGTTTTTGGTAACGATCCCGCCGTTCGATCTGTTCAAAGAGGGGTATGGCTCCAAAAGGTCGATACGTCGCGGACAGCTTCCGCCTCTCGGCATGGGCGCCATTGCCGGCGTGGCTCTGAAGGCGGGGATCGATACCACTATCCTTGATCCTTCAGCCAGCGGCTGGGGTTTTGAGAGGACCTTGGACGAGATCAGAAAGTTTTCCCCCGACGTCGTCGGCATTTCATCGCTTACCTCATATCGCAATCAGGCCTTCAAACTTGCCGATATGGTTAAGTCTGCGCTCGGTGTGCCTGTGATCATCGGAGGGCCTCAGGCTACCTGTTTTCCCGAAGAGACGATCACCGCAACGAAGAGCGTAGATTATATTGTATTAGGCGAGGGTGACACGACGATCGTCCCGCTTTTGAAGTGTATTGCCCGGAAAGAACGGCCACGCGGCCTAAAGGGAGTCGCGTTTGCGGACGGGGAGACTATTATTAATAACGGTAATTCCGATATTGAGCAGGACCTCGACGCCCTACCGTCGATACCGCGTTCTCTCTATAATAACCTTCTCTACTCGCCGCTGCCGTATGCCTACCGCAGGCTGCCCGCAACGGTGATAATCACCTCCAGGGGGTGCTCTTATTCGAAATGCGCCTTTTGTTTTTCCGCCGGCAGGATGAAGGCACGCTATCGCCGCCACTCTCCCGAAAGGGTCATAGATGAGATAGGGCGGCTTGTGAAAGATTTTAAAGTCAAGGAGATCCTCTTTTTTGATGATAATTTCCTCGTCAATAAACGGTGGGTGATGGCCTTCTGCGGTCTTCTCGAACGCTCCGGTATCGACATCACCTGGTCAGCGCTCGGCCGCGTCGACACGGTCGACCAGGAAATGCTGAAACGCGTTGCCTCGGTCGGATGCTGGTCGATATACTACGGTTTAGAGTCCGGCGTGCAACGGTTGCTTGACATCATCGAAAAGGGGATCACGGTAGAAGGGATCCGCCGCGCGGTCAAATGGACGCACGAGGCGGGAATGGAGACGAGAGGTTCTTTCATGCTCGCCATTCCCGGCGAGACTCCTGCCGATGCCATGGCAACTATCGATTTTGCCGTCTCGCTTGACCTTGACTACGCCCAGTTCAACGCTACCTTTCCCGACCCCGGGACAAAAATATATGATCTTGCTCTCTCGCAGGGAAAGATCAAGACCTACCGGGGGATCTCGCGTGCCACGTTCGTGCCGGATGGGTACAAAGATGATACAGAAGTGGAACGCATGGTGAGCCTCGGCTACAAGAAGTTTTATTTCAGGCCGTACTATATATGGAAGCGCGTGAAGTCTATAAGGAGCTTTTCTGATATCGTACGATATGCCGAGGGCCTTCAGTTCATACGAGGTTTGCGCGAGAACCTTAATGCATAATATAACGTACTATTACTCGATGGATCAGAAGATCGATCGGAAACATAGGAAGATATCGCCTTTTGCCGATGACGGGCGCATCGTCAGGATCGGGTTGTTGGGTAGTTTTACGTTAAAGGGTATCAAAGAAGCTTTGAACGTCAAATGCGATGAGCTTGGCCTTGTCGCCAAATCGTACGT
>Ga0315294_10005685_pt1 | contig 13678 bp, 16 predicted proteins | sample YL17G13_40_MG_FD_203626 | JGI IMG/M metagenome (GOLD analysis project Ga0315294, IMG submission 203626) | Sediment microbial communities from Yellowstone Lake, YNP, Wyoming, USA - YL17G13_40 | ecosystem: Environmental > Aquatic > Freshwater > Lake > Sediment | place: USA: Wyoming | collected... | reverse complement strand
GCAGTCTTGCTCTATCTGCCGTTCGTGTTCTACGGTTCCTTTAGGGACCGATATTTCATACTAAGGAGAATAAAATGACCACCGTCCGTTCGATAGAAGTTCAGCCTGTAGTAAATCTAATCACAAATGCCGATACCGAAGCAGCTCGCAAAATAAAAATGTTGCTTCCCTACGGCGCCAAGCTCAGCGACGATAATGCGCTGGCTTTGGCAGCATATTCACGGCTACACGGATTAGATCCATTCAATGGGGAATGCTATTTCCTGGTCCGTGAGAAGAAAAACGACCGAGGCGAGGTCGTTGGTCGTGAGGAGCTGGGTGTATATCCTGGGATTCGTGGCAAGCGCAAGGTCGCCAAGCAGCAGCTATCACGCTTCGATCCCCAGGCTACCTATAAAATTGATTACCTGGTCGTTGGCCCAGACGCTGTTGGTTTGAAACCATTAGCCGGTGAGATCGCTCTAGTCATCGAAGCCCAGCTCCGTGACACCGTTTCCACCTCCGCTTATCTGGCGGAGTTCTACAAGCTCCAGAGTCTAAAGGCCGATGGTGATCTCATCCGAGCGGTCCTTGGTAAACCACCGGTCTGGACCGGCTTCGGGATCGTCAAAACTTCCGAGCTGCGTTATATCAAAATGTCGCCTATGGCACTTGCTAAAAAACGAGCCGAGTCAGATGCTACCAATCAGCGATTCGACCTTCCGTTTTCCGATGACGCCTTGGCTGACGACTTAGCACCGGATCTGGTCGCCGAGCTTGAGAATGGGGTCACTAACGATGGAGATCCAATCGGAACGATAGAGGCCCTGGCTACGGACCCTGCTCCAGCTCCAGCTCCAAAAATGACTGCCGAGTCAGCTATAGCCGACCTTGGCTTCGGTCCGGATCATTCCCCAGCGTCTGATATCGAAGAGCCAGGCGATTACGTTCCTACGATAGTATTTTCGATGGAGCCTAAAGATGATAATGACGACGATAGTATTTTCGATGTAATTGCAATGTCCCTTGATGAAGCCATTGTGGTTACAGGCCCTGATAAGAAGCCCTATGGCGATCTCTCTAATGATGAGCTCGTCAAACGGAGCATGGATATTCGGAAGTTCATAGCCTCTGGAATTACTCCAGCTCAGCGTGTAAACGCCGACGTTCGTCTTCAGGCCATCCGTGTAATATTGACCTCCAAGAAGGCGTCTTATCTTCTGCAAACCAAGGGTTAGGTCTGACTCTCCCTTAAGAAGGCCCTGGTCGGTCGGTGATCAGCCAGGGCCGAAAGGATCCCCAAAATGAAACCTACAATATCTGAATTAGTATTAGCAGCCATCGGCTTAATCCTATTCTGCCTATGTGCTTTTGAATGGTTTTTCATCTCCAGTTTGATAGGAGGCTAATAATGCCTGGCAATTACTGGATTAAACTTTACATGGATATTCTCGACGACTCCAAAATGGCGATCCTTCCGGACTCGCTTTGGCGCAAAGTCGTCGAGTTGTTTTTATTGGCTGGTCGATATAATCAGGGCGGTGATCTACCATCGACCGATCATCTTGCCTGGGATCTCCGTCTCATCTCCACAGCCCTGGAGACGGATCTCATCGAAATCGAGAAAACCGGCATCATAAAGAAAACCGAGACTGGCTGGTTGGTGGTGTCCTATGCCAAGCGCCAGGCGCCGACTCCCCACATAAAACGACAGAAGGCTTATCGGGATCGCCTTCACGGTGATCAATACGCAAGCCCTGGTTCCGTTCCTATTCCATCTCCGCTTGACGATCCGATACCTTACGATGACGGATTGTCACGTACCGAGTCCATCTTCAATCTCTTTGAGGACCTTATCGGCTTCGTTCCTCCTATGCTGGTCTCGGAGCTGGTCCAGGCGTCAAAGGACTATCCTGCGGACCGGATCGCCTACGCTTTCAAGCAGGCAGCGGATCACGGCGCTAAGAATTGGTTGTATGTCCGCAAGGTCCTGGAAAACAAGAGCTCATACAAGAGGCCTGGTTTTAATGGTTCGGCCGGATCCAGGCCACCAGATCGAGATCCATCTCTATATGAGAGCCATGAGCGATCGACCACAAGTTTCGATGGTGATCATGCGGTTCCTTCCATGTCACCGCCAGCTTTGGTTGAAGCTCGCTCCGCATGGCAAAAGCTAGTTACCGTCGCTGATAATGAAGGCATGCACGAGCTGGTCGTGAAGCTCTATCCTGATAATGACTCCGATTGGCGCTCGATCGACTCTGCAGCTGGTTTGCTTCGTGATGAACTCCGAAAGGTTATCTCTTGACGACTATAAAATCCACCAGGAAGCCCTACAAGGTTTCAATCCCGACCGGCAGGTCTGTTCACCTGCCTTCGTAATTTACACCGCTCCTGAGCCATCCTGCGCTCAGGAGCGGATCTCATTTTTAGGAGTTTGCAACATGAACGTGATAATAATCCAAAACGCAAAAGAAATACCCAAGGATATCTTATGGCGATGCTACACCGCCGAATCATCGGCCGAGTCAGCTGTCGCTCAGGATCGTGAAAACTATGGATCTGATCCTTCGTTCGTCTTCCAAAAATTACTCCCATCAGGCCGGTCGTCTATATATGTTCCGGTTACTGAAGAAAGGTTCCAAGGATTGGAGGCATGAATGACAATACCTATTGAAACGTGGGTATTACCAAGACCGAGGTTGCCGATGTATCCTGGTAGTTTTCCGTTACACTTTGAGAAAAAGTTATGGAGGTTACTTGAATGTCCTGAGAGGGTGTTGCATCCATTCGGGGGTTGGGCTGAGATTGGAGATAGAGTGGATCTTAATCCTGACACCAAGCCGAGGTGGGTTGGAGATGCTCACAAGATGGATTTCATTGAAGATAATTCTTATGACCTTGTGATATGTGACCCACCGTATAACGATAAATTATCCGAGGATATGTATAATGCCCCAGTACTGCATTATAAAAAGTGGGTAAAAGAGGCTGTCAGAGTTTGTAAACCGGATGGTTATGTGGCTATATATCATTGGATGTGGACACCTAAACCAGACGGAACATCGTATTCTAGGATAATTGTGGTTCTTCCTGGACAATGGCATAGAGCAAGAATATGTAATGTGTGGAAGAAGGAGAGTGCATAATGATGAATCAATGCAGAAGAAGCATTCAATCGGATTGGAGGAATGAATGTTCAAAGGTAAAACGGATAGTTATTTAGCGTGGGCAATCCTGATAATAACCCTGTTCGTCTTGGGTTGGTTTATTATCAGATGGGTACTTGGTATTATAGGAGGATGAAATGATATCGGATACAGATTGGAAAATTCGACGATCTTGCTGTATCCTGGCTTTGATTGCGAATTTAATCCTCTGGATACTAATAATTCGTTTTATCCTTGGGATCATCGAGCTTTATTATGAGCCAGTTTAAACCAATTATTATAATCCCCGAGCGCCAATGTTCTTACTGTGGATCATATTTCAAAACCAATAAGATTGCCAGATTAGTCGTTTGCGAAGAATGTAAAGCTCTTCGTTCTGCGGAGCAGCAGAGACGATACCGAGCTCGAAGGCGTTATAATTCTCGAAATTGTCATCACCACCATATTGGGTTTCGTATCATTCATGATCCAGATATTGTTTATGGATATTCTGTCGGTGCTACTTTCCCCAAGGAAGAGGTCCATCTAATGATGACCGTGGATTGTCATGCTTTTACCCTCGGGACTATCATTGCGGATCCCGACGATCATCACTTTATAATTATTCCAAGGCAGGACGGAGGATTGAGAAAGGTTCCATGCCCAAAAGAACAGACGCCAATCAAAAATTAATAGTCGAGGCGCTCCGCATGGCTGGGGCTTCGGTATTCGATGCTCACGAGCTGGGACGTGGTTTTCCGGACCTGGTCGTTTCCTGCCCTAATTCCGGATCGACTTACCTGGTCGAGGTGAAGGTCCCTGGTGAATGTCTGAATGAAAGGGAATTCGAATTCCATCGGGATTGGCCTGGATCGATCTATATTTCGCATTCGATCGAGGATGCAATACACGATTATGAATTCGAAAATTTATATTATTAGATTGGAGGTGGTTGACTTGAAATAGCTTTCACCGGTCTTGCTCGATTTTAGGCTAAACGCTATAGACAGCAGCTCCTGGGTTCTTAGGCCCAGGAGCTGCTCCGTCCGTCCGCAAATTAATTATACCAGATATCCCTACTTCAGTTCCAATATCAATATTAGATCAAATATCCCCAGATCCTAATATAGACTTCCATTGTATTCGCCCCACTCGCGTATATCGTATAAGAAAAGTCACCCGTTGTTGTGCAAGGTACAATACCCAATCCTTCTAACCACACATCACCACCAGCTGGACGGATAGTAAGTGGCCATTCGGCAGTCGCATTTGCACCAACCGCAACATATAGTCCATCCGTTCCCCATGCAGCACTATCTCTAGCAATTACCTGAACCAATGCCGCTTTGATACCAGCAGGAACTCCGAATACCGCAGATAAATCGAGAACGGTTGCTCCAACATTACTGAAAGAATCCCCATCGAAACTCGTGCTGGTTAATTCGGTTGTCAATGGGATGAATTGACCATAACCCTGCACTTCCAGCCGGCTGATGCGCTTCGTTAAGTTATTGATCGCATTCAAAATACCGTCAATAACATTCATTCTTCCACCAATAGACCTGCCTTGATGCTTTCCTGGCCGCTACTATTCCTTTGAACTAACACATTCTTAATCATGGCATCCTTCTGAATGTTCGCGTACAATAACGTAATCCGGTCTCCAAAATCCCAATCAAGTCCATATCGGAAAGATGGGGTCTCAATTACATCACCGCTGAATTTTAGTTTCGGCTTATTTTCTGCTAAAAAAGTATTAGCCTCCCCGGTCAGTGCAGCTGTGTCACCATAAGCAATATTACGCGCATCTTTACCCCCCTCCCGTCTATTCCAGATTGACAAGCCCATCCGTGTAGTATCGTATGCCTCAACTATCTCACGATCCAAGCCTTCACCTTGACCCAGGGTATAGACATAATTAATCTCTTCAGAATAATCATATTCTAATGCCCCATTCTCCAGATTTCCCCAATCAGTGCCAATAAATGCAGGCGCACTGCTATCCCATGTCCTATCATATCCACGTTGATCCGTGAAAGTTTGCAATTGGAATGACAAAGACCCCGTTGGGGAACTGGAGACGACCGGTACAATGTCGAAATATACCTCCGTGCCAGCTTGGAAACTCGCAGCTGCAATCTCCTGGCATATCTCCAATACGTTCTTATAGGCAAATCCCTTGGTAATTGATTGACCATCCGCCAGGTCTGCCTGGATTGTGAATCCGCCACCCACCGATGTTAGATCACGCACCGCAGTTGTATCAGCACCCAATTGATCCTTGGCAATTGCTTTGATCATATCATCGGCATGGTCTGTCATGTCTGCCGGTGCCGAACCGGCATAATCCTTCACGATGCGCCTTTTCATCAATTCCATGCAGGATAATCCGTATAGTTCTGTATATTCCTGTCCAGCATCATCTGCGAATAACCATGCGCGGACAAACCCGCAGTAATCCAATTTCAACGTTCCAGGACCGAACCCGCGCCATATCTCCACAATGTTATCCAGCCGGATCTTGCTTCTATCAAACTTGGAGGGTAATTTTAATCTGAACGGTGCTGGATTATTGAATACCTTGGCATACTCAAAGTCAGTTATATAATCCAAACACTCGATCCGAACCCCGGTTGGATCACAAAGATATATTTCAGTTATGGAGGGTATGAGAGATATTCCCATATCATGCCGCAACCGTATCTGCCGACCAATGGGGTATCTTCCATTCGAGCCAGGCGGTGATCGTTGGCGAACCAGTTGGATTAACAAACACCGAGATGGAATTGGGTCCGGGCAATAACCGGAACGATGATAGATCAGAACTGCGTAATACCGCGCGCCATACATCGCCAAAGAAATCGGACTTGATGGAACGACTACCAGGTGTAAGATCGATGGTTAATGTTTCACCCTTCAATAATGAATAATTGCACCAGAGTGTATCGCCGGTAGTTTCATTCTTGATCCATTCCAGGACTGCGGTAGTGCCATCATCGGCACGTTTGATCTTGATGACTGGATACGCAGATGTAGATCCATTATTGGTTACGGTGTTCAGGTAGGATGATGTTGCGGTGCCTTCGGTGAGGTATCCAAGATATATATTATTACCGATTACCGATGTTGCGACAACATCTGATGAGCCTGGGAAATCAGTATCCAAATGTGCCCATACTGTTCCATTCCAAATTGCTATTCTATCGGAAAGTGTAATCCCGCCAGCTGATGTAAATGTCCCACCTGCATATAATAAACCATTGCTATCTATTGATAATGTCTTACAAGTATTATTCAGACCACTCCCCAACGGTTCAAAAGTCTTACCGTTCCATTTTGCAATATTGTTACAAGCCACTCCATCGGCAGTCGTGAAACTACCCCCAACATATATGTTGCCAGCCTTGTCGATCGCTAAAGTATAGCCATATCCATTCAGACCAGTCCCTAATGGTGTCCATGCTGATCCATTCCATTTGGAAATATAAGCTGTTCCGGATACCCCTCCAGCAAGTGAAAAATATCCCGCGGCATAAATGTCACCATTGGGAGCACAAGCCAATCCTAATACACGTTCATTCATTCCAGTTCCAAGAGATACCCATGCAGAACCAGTCCACTTTACAATATAGTCGCCATTGGTATCCCCGACGTTGGTAAATGTTCCCCCAATATACAACGATCCATCTTGACCAAATATCAACGAATAACATCCAGCCGATAATCCTGTGCTTAATGCGACAAATTCTGATGCTGATATATCCCAATATGCAATATGTACTGTATTGGTAATAGCTCCTGCCAGATGAAAATCACCCCCAAAATAAACATCTCCATTCGGCGCAACAGCAAGCGCCCTGACCATATTATCTGTTCCACTCCCTGACCCGCCAGTCAAAGAACTTATTGTAGATGTAAAGGGATTCCATTTGATAATATAATCTCCGGTAGGAGCCCCAACATTAGCAAATGCACCACCAATATAAATACATCCATCTATCCCACGGGCTAAGGCCATAACCCAGGAATCAAACTGTGTGCTGATGTTATACCAGGTTCCGTTTACCTTACGCATAATATAATCAGCATCTGCCACGCTGGCGCTGGTGGTAAGGACCGCACTCTCGCTATGCGTTTCATAAACAAATGGATCATAGCAAATAAAGCGAGCGACTGGCTTGTCGATGATCCCGCTCGATAGCTGGAACTCCATCCCACTGTCATAATAGCAGTAAAATTCTACAGGTTTATTCGCATTAACTCCGCTGTACCTGAATACAACTGGTTGTTCGGGACTGACACGATCAGGCTTGATCGCATTAATAAAGTTCTTTCGCGCCGCCTCAACGGTTGCCACGGTCCTTACCTTGGTGCCACTAACCAGATCCAATACCCTCGGCTCGACCTTGGATCCTTGAAATAATCCCCCGGGCAATAGCGCCATGCCTTGCGCGTGATGGGTGATGGGTGGCATCCCGCTCCCCTCCCCATACAGGACCCTGAAATTATAGGACGTTTCCAGGTCCACCTCCAAACCACCACTGCGCTCCTTGGCTGCCCTGGTGGAGCTGGATAGATGCGGAGCTCCATTCCAATAGTATCCATCCGAGCAAAATCCTTTCAGATCTCCAGTGATCGGGGTGGTAGCATAGGTATTCTGTTCTACCTGGATGTGGCCAATATACATATCGATGGCACCGGCTCCATTCTGCAAGATATATAATCTAACACTTCCACTCGCCTGGGCAGCCGGGAATTGATAACCATAAATATACCAGCTGCCTTCAGTCGCCAATAATGTGGGGGTGTTATAGGTGGCATTATCCAGGCTCATATCAAACATTGGGGTTATGTCACTGGCAGAATGCACTCGTATGGTGACGTAATGGATCGCATTGGCTAATGTAGAAAGTGACCAATATGCCCCATCGTTATTAGCAGCACCAGTCATCCTGAAGCACTTATATCCCAGATAGGAATAGGTTGTTACCAATGTGACCGCTCCGGTGGCCACGTTGGTATAATTCCCTGTTCCCATTGCCACAGGGTTTAGGACCAGGTTGGTTCCTGCTTCAGGTAATATACAACTCCAATAACCCATAGTTAGCCTGCCATCGCTTTCATCATATTGAAGTCGCGCATCATGGTTGATGATTGCGCGTTGGTGTGAACAGTCATATTAAAGTTGTTGGTGTTCCCAGCAGAAGCGGTTGCCAGCTGCCCTGGGACAAAGTTGGTAGCAATCGCTGCTCCGGTTACTTCCCTCATCGCATCAGCAATGCCACGCAAACTCATTTCAAATGGGGAGGGGCTATTACCTACTAGCCAATCGGGTAACTTAATTGTTGCCAACCAGTCCCTGAGATCACTCAATTTGTTCAGCAACCACTGCAGTGCACCCGTCGTTAAATTGCTGATTGCAGTTGCCAATGGACCAATCACATTATCTTTCAGCCAGCTGAAGGCTGGGGTTAGATAATCATTCAGGAAGTTATATACACCGGTGAGCGCTGGCAATAGAATATTAGTCCAGAACCCAGCCAATGCCGTAATCGTGATAGAACCAAGTTTTTCAAATATGTCTCTCAGAACAATCAATATTGGGTTTACATACTTATCTAAGAAGGTATGCACACCGGTGATCGCCGGCAATAGCGTATTAGTCCAGAAGTCTGATAGGGTTTGAATAGCAGCCGGGATTGTCACCTCTAACCAAGGGACTACGGTATTCTGCAAGAATGGCATCAAGACTGTGCTCATCCAGTTCCAGACTTGATTTATAGCTGGTTGTAAAGTGCCAGTCCAGAAATCGGACAATACTTGAAGCGCTTGGGGTATTTTCTCATCCAACCATGGTTTAACCGTATCCTGTAGAAATGGTATTAAGACTGTACTCATCCAGTTCCAAACAGTTTCTATCGCTGGCTTTAATACGGTCGTCCATACATCAGATAGGAATTGAAGAGCGATCGGAATATTGGTCTGTAACCATGGGAACACTGTGTTTTGTAGGAACGGGATCAGGGTGCCATTCATCCAATTCCAAACGGTAGTAATGGCAGGGAGCAATGTCCCGGTCCAGAAATCAGATAGAACTTGGATCGCGATTGGCAGGTTTACACTCAGCCAGGCGACCAAATTGGCTATAAACGCCTGTGTTGATGGATCGTTTACCCAGGCTGCAATAGCACCCACTAGTGTGGTGAGTGCCGGCAATACAGCTGTCCCGATTGCATCCTTCACATTCCCGAACGAGTTCTTCAGGATGTCCAGCTGCCCGGCGAATGTCTGCCCGGCTGCAACCGCAGATCCTCCAAACTCTTTGGCTAATTCTGCCAGGATGACTGCCTGTGCTCCCGCAACATCCCCCGTTTCCATCAAGGAAGCGATCACCGCTTTCTGATCTTCGCTGAAAGTGACCCCGACCCGGCTTAGTGCGCTGATCCCTTTAATTGGATCGTTCAACGCTTTCCCCAGCTGGATCGCAGTTCCCTGGAGATCCGTACCCATCGCTGTTGACATATCCAACATGGCTTGAGTAGCAGCCGGGAAGGTGTCCTTACCAATATTGGTGAAGGTGAGCAGCATATTCTCACCGCTCACAATCGTATCATCTTCGTACCTGGTAACCTTTGACAGCTCAGTAGCTAAAGCATTTATTGAATCAGCTGTCATCCCAGATATACCACCGGTCGAAGTTAGGACCGCCCCCAGCTGGGCTTGTATATTAGCGGCTTCACTGGCTCCTTTAACACAGGAAGCCAGCCCCACAGCCAGCCCCGCAATTCCAGCTGCAGCTGCAGCGATTCCTCCAATGACAAGAGTGCCTCCGATTTTAGCGAGCCCGGATCCAATACCACTAAAAGTACCGGACGCTTTATCTTCAGCGGTTACTATAATATTGACCTTAGGATCTCCCATGCGCAGCCTTTTCTTCCTCGCTCACAATCCTTCTGTATATATTCCACCGGATCCACCAGAATAGCTGTGGTAAGTTATGATCAATCTCCCAAGGTGGTCTGCTCCATTCTTTCGCTGCTTCTATTACTGCAATCCACGCCGGGGCAGTCTCAGCACCTGACCTCAGTGCAACCCTTATACTGCCCCGCTCGGTGGGGGGACAATCGCATTTTCAGCATTCTCCGTAAAAGCCTGGATCGCTTCTCTCATCTCGTCTAGTGTCAGCTTCCCGATTAGCTTTCGCCCATCCTTCTTGTCAAGGTAGGATCCACCATCACCGATCACGAACATGCTGAGAATATTGATCATTGTTCTCACGTCACCATCGAGCAACGCAATATACTCATCAACACTGACCATCCCGCCCATGCGTTCTCGATCAACTTTTATATTTACAGCCATACATCAACCTTTCTATTACGTAATGATCGCCGCGCCCCAAGCGGGTACTGTGCCTGGATAAGGCTTGAAGGATGCGCTATATTTCTCACCTTCAACGGTGTAGCTCATGCACACGTAGCCACTGGTGGCTGAGGGTGCCACGACCCCGAAAGCAGGATCTCCGGTTGTCCACCAGGTTCGGATCCCAAATCCAACCCACAACCCAAGTGGTGTGGTAAACGTTGGCGCGCTGATGGGTGCCAATACGGTATGTGACCCCGATAACGTCGGTACTGCAGCTGAGGCAGCCAGTGTCGTTGCCGCCGTATTATCAAACGGTCCGGTTATATCAATCGGTGAATCGGGGTGATCCGCCAGGTATCCTTTGACCTGGTCCTGATAGGCGGTCAACTCTGTTTCGTCGTAAGTAAAACCAACCGCAGAGATACTATCCACCGGGATCTCCCTGGGTGTGCCTCCGTTGTCATCCACCGCGAATCTTGTCCATTTTGAGACTGTTCTTCCTGTCGCCATTTTTTAACTCCTTTTTAATATGCTCTGAAAAATGCACTTACGAATGTAACGCTCGTTGCGGTTCCCAATGCTATCTGCCATCGTAAAAATTGCCTCACGGTGGCTGTATTGCCTAAAAATATTATTCCTGATACTCCAGCGGTAACTGTGATGGACCCCGATGTTGCGCCAGATAACGGAGCAAAAGACCCACCGGCATTGGTGGCAGCATCATCAACGCTTAATGTCGCCGTATGAGTTGGGTTGGAGGATGCCAGGACATGGTACATAAAATAGCCACCTTTGGCAGTCGAAGCTCCAGTGGGATTGTCATATCCAGTTCCTGAGTTTACCCCTGTCTCAGCTGCGTTGGCATGCAAGAGCGTACCCCAGGGAGAAACATAGTTGGCTGACTTTTCTACCGACCATCCGGCAAACGGGATGGTGGCAGTTACCGCGCCCCCATCCTGTGTTACCTGGTAGGCGGTATCTATGAATGTTCCACCAAAGCAGGGATCCCCACCAGCTGGAATGGCCCTCATCCCAATCGCGGTAATAACATTACGTGAAATACCCGCCGTAATCATTAGCGCGTGCAGCCCCGTGGTTGCGGTGTTATCAAATACGGCATTCAGGGTCCCAGTATTCACATGTCCCTGGTTAGGCAGGTATCCTTTGACAGTGTCGCTCATGGGAGCGGTCATATCCACTTCATCATAAACCATCTCAAGCGGACCAATAGAGCGGCTAAATCCACTCATATCATAGCCATCTATATACACCCGCCACCATTTTATTTTTGTTCTACCTGTTGCCATAGCACCTCCTAATTAACAAACTCTGTGATCCTGAAGCTGAAATCGGCGCCCCAATATGGCGTATCTGACGGGTCAGCGACACTGCCAACATAAGCGATCCCATTAGGAACGATGTCCACGCAACCTGCAAGCACATCAACTGCCAGAACCGCATCCCATATTGCGCCGATCATGGCGATCATATTTCCAAAAGGCGCAAGAATGTTTGTCCTATCCTTCCCGATTGGGCAATATAGCAGCCGGTAGGTGAGCACATAATAAAACGTCATCTTGGCGCTTGATCCACCCCCAAAACTGTCCCGCTCCATGCTTACCTCTGACATGAAATCACTCGCCCTGGGGATCAGCATCGCTGACCTTTGATTGCCAGCTGCAGGGATCTGATTGGTATCCTTTATGATCAGGTCATCCACAACCAAAGCGGTGATGCTATCGGTTATTGTTGCAATCGCTAATGTCATGGCACCAAATCCCTCTTATAGCGCCCAATAAGCCGCCAGGCAGTTGCCGGTATTTCTTCAGGAGTGATCACAACTCCCATGGCCGTGATCGTTGCTATCCCGGTGGTGTTCACCCCGAAGCGCCTGCCATAGACTGACTTGGCTATTTCCAGGCAAGCCATCCTGACCGATGATATGGGTGCCCAGGTATAAATCAAGGCATCATCCGTATGAATAGCAGCGGTTGATCCATTATCTCCACGTTTGATTGGGGTCACCGAAGTTGAAGTGATTGTCTTGCAGATCATAAACTCATTATCGATCTTGAATATCTGCCCTGGTATGATCGCATTGCCCAGGTCAACCGTGATCGGTGTTTCTGATGCGGTGATCCCACCGATCTTATTGACCTGAGTTGCCAAGTTCCATGCTCTCTGGGCATATTGATCGTGATAGCCCCAAACTCCATTCACTGCGATCACATACTCAGAGTTTGAGCTGCTATCAGTCCTCCAGATAATATTGGCACTTTCTTTCAGGCGAATAGCCCGGCGTGGTGATTCATTCCTCGGTAGCAGGTTATAGTTACCAGCTGCCACCAGTGTTGCATCCCCATTGGTTAGCGTGATCACCTCGAGCAGATCATCATCCAGGTCAAGCTCGTCCGCATCCTCCCAGCTTTCAGGAACGCTGAAATAGCGTGTTTCGATCCTGGGATAAAAAGTATGCCCGGTCATTTCATTAATGATCTGGCTGGCAGATTCAAGGATCTGCTCAATCAAAATATCATCAAGAGCATCAATCGTGTCGATACTCTGGGTGCCTTTGTAATCCGTCAGCGTGGCATAGCTATTTGTTAAACTCATTCTGTCGCCTCACTGCGAGCTGCGCCTTTAGTTCCTGGTGGTTGGGTGGATATTGCCTGCCATCCTGCTCGATGTGGGTGCTGAAGATATTGGTGTCCACCAGGAATGGGAGATCAGCATGCTCATCCATAAACTTGTTCCAGCCAGCTTTGCGAAGATAATCGCCCTTCATGACCCGGTCACACCAGGCAATATCGGATGTTCCAGCGGCAATATGGTAATCGCCATGATCATCCATCATGGAAGTGCTGGGAGCAACAAACACCCTACGCACGACCATGCCTTGAGCCAGGTATTCTGGGCTTTCCTCATACATCTTGCGTAGCACATCCACGTGGATCAGCAATACCCCGGTCGGCACACCATCCGCCCATACCAGGTCACCCATCTCGAAATCCCTGAAGGTCGAGTTGCCCCGCCCACGGAATACAAGTGGCTCCGATGGCTGTGCCCTGGTGTAATACAGCCCACTGACAACAGGGTATTCAGCCTTTTGTATCCACTCATTGAAGCGGATAAAGGCATCTGGAGGTAATACGTTATCATGCTCAACCAGGATCAGCCATTGGAAA
>Ga0315294_10005684_pt1 | contig 13681 bp, 15 predicted proteins | sample YL17G13_40_MG_FD_203626 | JGI IMG/M metagenome (GOLD analysis project Ga0315294, IMG submission 203626) | Sediment microbial communities from Yellowstone Lake, YNP, Wyoming, USA - YL17G13_40 | ecosystem: Environmental > Aquatic > Freshwater > Lake > Sediment | place: USA: Wyoming | collected... | reverse complement strand
TGTACAAAATATTGATGAGAGAGTTAAGTCAAAATCCTCTCTAATCTTTACAAGACCCTATTTAAATCAATTTTATTTGTTATTTTGAGCTTAAAGCAAATCGTGTCACCAAATACGCTAATAAATACAGGGAAAGTTACGTAGCGATAATTACAGGGGTAATGGAAGTTAATTTTATTTAAGATAAAATAGAATAATATTATGAAAATAATCAAAGCTGATAAATCACATAAGAAGTATGTTTTAACACTTCTTGACGATTTCCGTACTGCATGTAATGCAATAATTGACCCAAAGAAAAAGTATGTCTCAACTACAGCAAAAGACAATGGAGGTAGTACTTTTGATAGTGTAATTAATTCCCCAAGTTCAGCAATTTTCTTAGCAAAAGAAGGAAATGATTATATAGGTATTGTTACAATTTATAAAATTCCTCAAATAAGAAAAGGCGAATACTGCGGAGAGATAGAAGAAATGTATGTTAATCAAAAATACCAGGGTAAAGGAGTTGCACAACTTTTGATAGATGCGGTTATTGATTGGGCAAAAAAGGAAGGTATGTCAAATATTCGTTTAGAATCAAGTATTGAACTTAAACGTGCACACAGATTTTATGAGAAAGCAGGTTTCAGTTTACACACTAGAGGGTATGAGAAAAAGATTTAAGTTAAATAGCATTTATAATTTGTCATGGTAGATATTAAAGAAACTAATATTGGTACTGGGGCAATACTAGTCAATCCGCAAGGGAAAATAATTCTCCAGCAGAGAGATAAAAAGCCGGGGATTGTAAATCCCGGCATGATAGCTATTTTCGGCGGAACATTAAAGAAGATACAATTGAGGATGGTTTAAAGAGAGAATTAAATGAAGAGCTAGAATTAGACTTAACCGGATATAGAATTAAAAAAGCTGGGTGTTTTTAACAAAACCGTTGAAATTGATAATATAGACGATACGATCTATATATTTGTAATTAAAAATGTTGAAGAGAAATCATTAGTAGTCCATGAAGGAGCAGGTTACATTTGCGACTGGCCGGAAAGAATTTTTGAAACGTAATAAACTAACAAGAATCACCCGTCTGGCGGTTGAAAAATATTTAAAATTATTAAGAGGCAAATCACAATAATATGAAAAGCAAATCAAAAGTTCTTGTTGCTTATTATTCAAGGACCGGTCATACCGAAAGGGCAGCCAAGGATTTGTCTATAGCTCTTAATGCTGATATTGAGAAAATAACTGATAAAACAAATCGGAAAGGAATTTTGGGGTATATTTTTGGGGGCAGAGATGCGCTGACAAAAAGAAAAACAGGTATTGAGAAGTTCATTCATAATCCTATTCACTACAGTTTAATTATAATCGGTACTCCGATTTGGAGAGGGAATATCACCCCTGCTGTAAGGACATACATTGGAAAGGTTAAACAAGATATAAAAAATTATGCATTTTTTATCACTTCAGGAAATACTGATTCAGAAAAAATCATAAACCCTATTACAGAGATTATCCATAAAAAACCTATTGCTCATGCAGGTTTTAACAGTGGGGAACAACTAAATAAAGAAATTTATAATAAAAAGCTTGCAGCTTTTGTTAATGATATTAAAAAACAATTAAAATGAAACCGAATGCTGTTTCTATAGCCACATAGAATAACAAAAAAGTTTAAATTATTTCTATTTGATGTTGGGTTAGTTGAAAATTGTAAATTTATACTTTTGGGTCTCCTTGTTATTTTTTCAAAATAAGTTAAAATTAAATCCGGCACTTTTTTTTGAAAGAAAATGCTTATGTTTGTTTCAGATTAATATTTGATTTATTTTTTATAAACTTTTTCATGCCAAGACTTCTTCATTCTCACGAACCTGAAGTTATTAATTCAATTGAAAATATAAGTAATGACGCATCAAATGGTCCTATTGTTTTTGAAACTGGTAATGAAGATAAAGTAAAAGAAATTCGCAGAATTCTTAAAAACTTTAATATTGCGAATAAAAAGCTTGATATTGACGAGATTCAGTCGCTCGATCCTTTTCAAGTTGTATCCAAAAAAGCAAAAGAGGCATGGAAACAAAATAACTATAATCCGATAATTGTAGAGGATACGTCTCTTGAAATTTTAGCACTCGGCAATCGACCATCGACTTATGTGAAAGATTTCCTTGAAGATATTAATATTCGCAGAATGATTTGTGAAGAATGGTTGAACGGAAAAGATAGACGAGTAGTTGCCCGTGTGCTTTTAGCTGTATTTGATGGGAAAGAAGTTTATATCTGAGAAGGAAAAGTATCAGGAAATATTTCAGAGAAGCTCCTTGGAACGAATGGTTTTGGCTGGGACGATATGTTTATTCCAGACGGACAAAAGCTAAAAAATCCTTTAACTTTTGCTGAGATGTCCGCAGAACAAAAAGACAAATTTTCTATGCGCAGGAAAGCTCTGGAAGCTTTATCGAAAGATCTATCTAGAATTATTGTTCCCGTTTTTATGTTAGGAGAACCTTATGAACAGGAAATAAAAAGGGTTTCATTTGATAAATTACAAAATAGAAAAGCTATAAAATTTGCCTACTTACTTGAGTGTTTAGAAAAATCAAATAAACCAAGTAAAATCTTTGAAGCAACGGTATATTCGTCTATTAAAAGAACGAAAAACATTTTCTACACAAGATTTGTTAATCAGGAGAAATCAAATAGTTTAGGACTTATTCTTACTGATCCGGATAGAAATAACATAAATCTTTACGATAATGGGGAACCTGTAATTTGGCAGATGGGACCTGAGAGAAGGCAAGTTTCACTAGCTCAAAGAGCTGATTTTTTTGAACTAAATCAGAATACAGAAATTTATGGGATACTGGATAAAATTGAAAAGGATATTAGAAATTTCCCAAGAAGAAGCTGTAGAAGATCAAGGGTTATTGAAAGATTTCTTGGTATTTTAAATGATGGTATGGTTGTAAACTCAGTTGCCTTGAAAGAACTTGGTTACAAAAAAATCTCAACAGGAAAAATTGTTAGTAGAACCAGTATAGCTAAAACCGGACTATTTAATGTGATTGGTAAATATCCAAGGAGTATATTCGGAGTAGGTTCGATGCCTCCAGTATCTGGCTGGAGAGACGTCATTACAACAGCTGCAATTGCGCATAGCTTAGTATTCGCAACTAGAAATAGTATATTCGCAGGAAATCTTGATCAGCAAATAGCGCTTATAAATGACGCTAAAAAATCATTAAGAAAGATTGGACTTACAAACAAAGAATTAAATTTAGCTGAAAGAAATATCGGCGCAGCAATTGGTTTTGGAGATGTAACGAATGAGATGAGAAATGTTGATAAGTTATATAAAAATGCCGGAATAAGATTATTTAGAATTTATGGAATTAATTCAGATAAAAGAGTTATTGAAATTGCAAAGTCTTTGAGGCAGAAATATCAGGATGAAATTGAAATATTTTTTGGCCAGGTTGCTGATAAGAAGCAATGTTTAAAGATGATTTCAGATGATATCCATGTTGATGGACTTATATTCGGTCATGGAGGAGGGAGAACTTGTACTTCTGCAGCAAATGGCATGGCTATTACAACTCTTGAAGAGATTTATGATGTCGCAAGTGATAGACGTTTCAAAGATACAAGCATCTTAGTTGAAGGGGGGGGGTGGGGACATCAGTTGGTGCAATCATAGTCTTAGGTGTGAATGGGATTTTATATAATCAACAGTTTACTAGATGCACTATTGAAACAGGAGATATATATTTTCAGCATAAATCAGGAAGAATTTGTCAGCCGTACCATGGAAGCGCCAGTGCTCCAACCATGATTATAGAATCAAACAATCCTGAGATTCATGACAAAAGAATGTCAAAATCGGGTAGAGCATTGAACGTTGAAGGTATACCTGGCTATAATTATTACTCAGAGAAGGCGAATTCCATGTCATTTTATATGAATGAATTTAGAGCCTACGCAGCAAGACTTCTCGCTGATGTCGGTTGTGAAAGCATTGCGGAACTAAGAAGTTTTTTAAATAATTCTAGTAAGGATCTGCTCAGGATTGTATCAAGCGAAGCTCGGGAAATAGCTTCTCCATATGGAACTAAAGAATAAATCTATTTCTTTTTTAATCAATCTATAATTTATATTTTTTAATAAAAAAAGTAAGATTATGGAAATAATAAAAGCTGATAAATCACATAAGAAGTATGTTTTAAAACTTCTTGACGATTTCCGTACTGCATGTAATGCAATAATTGATCCAAAGAAAAAGTATGTCTCAACTACAGCAAAAGACAATGGAGGTAGTACTTTTGATAATGTAATTAATTCGACAAGTTCAGCAATCTTTTTAGCAAAACAAGGAAATGAATATATAGGTATTGTTACAGTTTATAAAATTCCTAAAATAAGAAAAGGTGAATACTGTGGAGAGATAGAAGAAATGTATGTTAATCAAAATTTTCAAGGCAAAGGTGTTGCACAACTTTTGATAGACGCAGTTATTGATTGGGCAAAAAAGGAGGGTATGGTAACTATTCGTTTAGAGTCAAGCAATGAACTTAAACGGGCACATGGTTTCTACGAAAAAGTTGGATTTAGTTTCCATGCACGTGGGTATGAGAGAAAGATTTAAATTCTATTTAAAAAATGGTATATGTGGTACACAACTTGCCCAAAATGTGCTAAGAAATACGGTAAGAATTATATAGTGATTATTGCAGAGTTAATATATAATAAATTTATACAAAGGATTTAACTTTATTATAAGTTAATAAATATGAAGAAAAGAATCATTAAAATATTAATCTTGGTATTAATTAGTATTCCGCTTTTATTAATTTGTTGTATAACAATTTTATTTCTCACTTTGATTGCAAAATATTCTTCCGAACTTCCAGAAGCTGATATTGAATCAATAGAACTTATTAAAAAGCCCAATATATGCGAGATAGCTAAAGAGAAAGATTACTCGTCTGATATAAAAGACTATGATTCTTTATTTACCACACATAAAGGAATAGATATAACCGGAGCTGTAAACAACTTTAGTTATTGTCTAAGTAATAAAGATTCAATTCCGTCACCATATACAATTCAAGAAATTATAACCTACGATCATCTTAATCTTAAAAACGAATCTGATAAATCTTGTATAGATAAGCTGATAAAGATGGATATATTTTCTTTAAAATTATCACAAAAGCATACAAATCAGGAAATAGAAGATTTTTTCATGAAGCAGATTGAAGACTGCGAGAAAGAATCACTATAATCTGAATATTAATTCATTTTTAAACAATAGTTTTTAATATATCTATAATTTTTATATTAATTTCTTATTAATATGATAAACAAAGAAAAACTAGATCAACTTATAAATGATATCCAGTTTCTTGCTTCTGGCGGAACTCTTGAGGTAGCAGAAGTAGAAGGAAATACAATTAAAATCAAACTTGTATGCCCGGATATTGGGACATTTAAAGTTAAGGGAAAGATTGTTGATACTACAGCAGAAATAAAAGGGAAAGTTGAGAAATATATAAAAGATGCTTTTCCAGAAGCGGAAGTGGTGTTTGTTTAAGATTTTTATATTTACTTTTTGACCGCAAAAAGTAACAAAAACTCCTGGAGTATTTACCTTGCTTCGCCGAAGCGGCTACGCGAAGGCGAGAATTCGCTTCGGATAACCCCGCTAAGCGGGGATAACACTCGTTTACTAAAATTCCCACCCGAGTTAAATACTCCAGACCTCAGTCTTTAACATATCATAAGACAGTCTATATAATAATTTGTATATAATTATTAATTGCAATTTGATGGAGAAAGACAGGGGTTCGGGGGTTTCCTATTTGGTGGAAATTCTGAGTTACGATATGTTTACCACGCCTTGGCGGGGTTTACCGCCAGAAGTTAGAAAACCCCATTAAATAGTTGGTTCAAATCTCAGGTTTGAACCTTATTGAAAAGCTAAAGGTTGTCATATAGTTGTCCATTAAGGTTCAAGGCTAAGCCTTGAACCAACATTTAATTTAATATATCCACCCGAAGGGAAAACATCCAAACCCTACGATTTACCAATCTTATTGCAGGAAAAATATTTTATATTATTTAGCATATGTTTTATAATCTGAATGATTATGAATATAATTCAAAAAGTTAAAAAATTTGTTGAAGACGAATGTAAAAAGCCAACAAGTAAATATGGATACGAGCCATTTCCATTTCATTTTGTACCAATGGTTAAACATGCAAAGAAATTAGCTGAAGAATTGGGAGGAGATAAGGAGGTTATCCTAATTGCTGCTTGGCTTCATGATGTTGGTTCGATTATCTATGGACGTGAAAATCATCATATAACTGGTGCTAAAGTTGCTGAGCAAAAGTTAAAAGAATTGAAATATCCTAAAAAGAAAATAGAGTTAGTTAAGAGATGTATTCTAAATCATAGAGGATCTAAACAAAACAATAGAAAGACCATCGAAGAACAAATTATCGTTGAAGCGGATACTTTAAGCAACTTTGATAATATTGCAGGAATTTTTAAAGCTGCATTTATATATGAAAATCTAACACAAGGTGAAGCTAATAGTGCAGTTAGAAGAAAATTAGAAAATAAATACAAACAGCTGCACTTAGAGAATTCAAAGAGAATTATCCGGCCAAAATATAAAGCCGCTATGCTGTTGTTTAAATAAAGGTAAGTTTTTAAGATAAATATATGTTTCAAATTTTCGTCTCAATTTTTATATGGTTCTATCGTATAAGGGAGAAATTATTCGGCTTGGATGTAAAGTACTCATATTTCCCTCCTGAAATTTCTACAATACCTATGCCGATGATAATGGATCTTTTCTGGCTGAAACGGGGCTTTTTGGGCAGGAATAAATGTTTTATTCCAAAAGGGAATCTGTATTCGGAAAGATTTAATCATGAATCAAAATATTTCCAAACATGGATAGGTACGTATTTCTTAGTCAAAATATTCCCGCAAAGATACTCAAGTATCGACAACAAAGTTTTAAAGTTATCTCAGGCGGCAGTGGCGGATCAGGAATCGTGGCTCAAAATATACGGCTGTTTTCATCCAAAAACAAGAGTTATATTGAATTCTATTAAATTAATAAAAGTGAGGAAAATTGATGAATTTAATCAGATTATTTTCCGCGGAGAAATGTATACTGGTTTGGACGATTCTGTGAAAAACAAAAAAGCGTCATCTTTTTTTATTAATTTATCTGGAAAAGTAATTTCCAAGTATTCGAATAAGAATGTTAATGTCGAGTTTTTGAAACCCGATGAGATACCAACTCCGGGAAAAGACAGGATAAGGATATTTGGTTATTTTTCTATTATTGAAGTAAGTAAATGGAAGTATATCCTAACTTATGTCTGCGGTGCGAAAGAAAATGAAAAAGAAATTTCAAAAAGTCTGTATAAAGTTATTGATTCGATAAAAGTGGAAAAGGTGAGATAAATGTTTATTAAGTTTTTGTTTTTGGACAAGATATTACGATAACCATTTCCTTTTCAACCATTCTTTCTCTTATGCTTTCAATTAGAAATTTTACTGTCTCTGCTTTATATTGTTGTATCAGTTGCTCTTCAGTGAAGTTGGAACCCTGTTTTCTATATATTTGATTAGCCATTTCTATCATTAACATATCTAAGAGATATCTTAAATAAATATAATCTAGTCCTCTAGTTATGATTTCTTCTTCAGACATTTCCAAAACTTCAATTAATTTATCACCTGCATCATCTCTGTTTAGAATACCTTCCAAAACACTTCTTTCTACAGGTATGCTAGTTTTCACGACACACCATACAAAAGTCCTTTCAGTTAAAAAGGTATACATTGATTGAGGTATTTTCCCATCCCAGTAATCATACCTATCTTTCGTAGTAAGTTCTTGCATTGTCATTAAATTGATTGCAACATACCCGGCGAAATCACTAAAGGTATTCATATTTGGATCCAAAACATCAAGTCTGATATCATGAATGTTTTGAATTGGATCTTTTGTCCAAGCTATTGGAAAATCAGTCCGTACAAGTTTAAGAATGTGATCTTTATATGCTTGGACTCTTGGATTCATTGCAAGCATTTCAAGTACAAGAGCAACTGTTGTTCTTATTTCCCAACTAAATGATATGTCTCCATATGCATCCTTTTTCAAAGGACCAGGAAATACTCTTCTAGCAAGTGAGGCAGAAACTATAGCAATTTCGTGTTCCAAACTAAAAAAATGCTGAATGTGTGCCATACTCCAAGATACAACTAAGTTAGTTCTTCGTTCAGTAAGAAGAGCTTCTACACAGGCTTGTCCAGTTGTTGGATCGAGTTCAATTTTACCAGCATTAAATTGCTCCATAATAAGGATTATACTACGGGGCGGTATACTGTTCTAGGATTATAGAGAAACTTTATGTAAAAAATAATGAGGATTAGTTTTGTACAAAATCTATAGAACTTTTTATTTATTACCATTTGATGGAAAGATTTATGGATTAGCTGCAGGAGCAGTTAATCTTGGGATTTTAAATTTTAAATAGTTGGTTCAAAGTTCCAACTTTGAACCTTATTTTAATTTAATAAATCCACCCAATGGGAAACGTCCAAATTCCGCGATTTACCCACCTTATTGCAGGAAAAATATTTATATTTAAAACAAGGTTGAATACGAAGGACGTAGATTAACTAATTAGCATATAACCCTTCTTTCTATATGTTTTAATCACATTATAATTTAATCCATATTCTCTAAGTTTTTTCCTTATTATTTCGATTTATTTTTGCAATTGCCCAAGGTGAGAATTTCTGTTGCACTGATTTTCCCCAAAGCAAGTCTGCAATTTTATCAAAGCTGATAAGATTTCCTCTATGTCTTATTAATTCAAAAAGGACCAATTTTTCTTCTCTGCTGAAATCCTCTGATCTGATTTTTTCCCCATTTAAAATAATATTATCTTTTTCTAGTTTAATAGGTGTTTTTATTCCATATCCTAATTTCCTTAAATAATTCTGGCTGTCATTAAAACTCTTTTGATTAAAATAGAAGTTTTTTAAAATCATCATTGTAGGTGTGTAGTTTGGAAATAATTTTCCGAGTTTTGTATATTTGAAAAGAAAATCAGTTGTTGTCTCCTTTTCATTCCAAAAGTCCTCATTTTCTTTTTTATTCCAAACCTCAAATTCTATAAAAGCGGTTAGTATTACTTCAGCAAGATGCGCTATGTCCTGATCTACTCTGAAATAAACATATATATATTTTGAATTGGTTTTAGTAATGCAAAAATATGAAGAAAGACTGCCAAACTTCGTAGGACGAATTATTATTTTAAACTTATTTACATTAAACAAAGAATTAATAATTACGTAAAATTGTTTTTGAACTTTTTCCCATTTTTTTTTCACCTCATTAAGCTTTGAATTATTTAACATATCATTCTTTATGCGAACGAGAATAATAGTCTGGATTTCGTATGGGATATTAAGAAATAAAGTGGAATTATCTGTTAAGCGTGGAATATTAGGAACAAATTCCCAGAATCTTTCAATTCTAGAATAATTATAATCAGGAAAATATATGTTTCTGGGGTTACCCTCTATACGATAAGGAGTTATTATAAAGCCATTCTTTTGATAAAAAAGATTTTTAATCCTTTCTGCAGTAAAAATAATTCTTCTAAGTTCAGTTTGATTATTGTATTCCCATTGTGTTTTCATTATAGATTTATTATATCAGAGTTATACAGTGATATTCTAGCCTATATTCAGGTTGCATATATCCCGTTAAGCGGGATAAATATTACGAATTTTAAATAAGTATTTGTTTATAAATTTTTGTCTTATGGTATTTCCTTTATGTCAAGATAAATTCAAGAAGATAATATAATGTTGAGATAAATTTATACATCTGATACTATACCCAAGATATAGATAGAGTAAAACATTTTTTATACATGAATATATTAAATTTTTAAAATATACTTATGGCAAATATTAGAATAAATCCTCTTGATTTCCCCTCAGTAACTGAACAAGATATTGAAATTGTAGAGCGCAAGGGTATAGGTCATCCCGATACGATTTGCGATAGTATATCAGAAGAATTATCAATTGCATTGTCAAAGTTATATATAAAGGAATACGGCGCGGTTATGCACCATAATGTTGATAAAGCATTGCTTATTGGCGGAAAAGCAGAACCTAAGTTCTTAGGAGGCAAGGTAATTTCTCCAATTGAAATATATCTCACTGGAAGAGCAACTGATTTTGATGATAAAAGCGGAATCTCACTGGGAGAAGTGGCCCATAAAGTAGCAAAAAATTGGATAAACAAACATTTGCCAAACATTGAATTAGATAAAGATTTGATTATAATTGCAAAGCTTAAATCAGGAAGCCAGGATTTAGTTGAATTATTTAAAAGATTCCAGGCAAAGGGCGAAATGCCCTTAAGTAATGACACTTCCTTTGGAGCAGGTTTTGCACCGTTTTCAGATGTTGAGAAAGTAGTATTACATCTTGAAAAAACATTAAATGGACCTAAATATAAAAAGTTGTATCCATATATAGGTGAGGATATAAAGGTAATGGGGGTAAGAAATGATGATAAAATAAAGTTGACAATTGCTATTGCTTTTGTTGGAAAATATATTAAATCTGTAAGTGATTACAAAAATAAAAAGGAAAATCTTCAAAGGCTCATGTATAAAGAAGCAGAAAAGATTACTGACAAAGATATTGAGATTTTTATAAATACTGCTGATAATTATAAAAACAAATCGGTTTATATAACAGTAACTGGTACATCAGCTGAATCAGGTGATGACGGCCAGGTGGGAAGAGGCAATAGAGTTAACGGACTGATAACGCCTTATAGACCAATGAGTTTAGAAGCTGCAGCAGGAAAAAATCCTATAAGCCATGTGGGAAAGATTTACAATACTCTGGCAATGAATATAGCTGAAAAAATTGTTGCAGACATAAGTGATGTCAAGGATGCTTATTGTTACATAGTAAGCCAGATAGGCAAACCTATAAATGAACCGCAGGTTGTTGATATTAAACTGCATACTAAAACAGGTATTTCAAAAATTAAAAATAAAGCGTATAAAATTGCTGCGAAAGAAATAGTAAAATTACCTCAAATGTGGAAAAAGTTTTTAAATAGAGAATTTACTATCTGCTGATTTTAAAATTTATACAAAGATAATTTACTATCTATTCTTCTATAGGCTCTTCATTCTCTGTATCGAGGATATTAAATACCGAGAATTTATCACTATGAATCCCAAAAGTTAGATGTACAACAAAAGATCCGAACTGTTTACTTACATAGCCTAAATGTCTCAAATGCCTTTTTGCAAATCTATTTGCATTTCCTGTTCCTCCTCTTATATAACTTCTTGCTATTTTTAAAATGTAATTAGATTTGTTTGGATTAAAAGCAGATGAATCTGATTTTAATATTTTAATCCATAACTCAGCAACTGAATAATTTATATATCTAGCAAGCATTGGATGGGCTGAAGCCAAATATTTTCCTGTATCAAGATAATGTTGAAATTCGTCAGGCAGTGCGCTGTCAGGGTAATCATTTCTATAAGCAGTAAGGGCATTTGTCATGGCTTGTTTTAACTGTTCATCATCATATTCAAAAAGATCAAGGATTAACGTATCAACAATATGAGTAGGGTAAGGCGGACCTTCAAAAGACTCTCTGATATCAGAATTTGTATAATCTTGGACAATCATTTTAGCAACTTTATATTGAACATCCTTTTTATAATGAGGTATAGTTGCTTCAGATCTTTCATTCAATTTTAATAAAACTAAACAGTTATAACGATCTCTAATATCTGGGAAATTTGCAGAGCTAACTTCTATCCTTTCAGATTTTCTTCTTCCTGGTCTGCCTCCTCGAAGAACGGTAAAGTAGTCATGAATTGTTTTATTATCCACTATAGCTGATGGATAGCCAAGTATAGCAAAAGCTTCGTTTACAATTCGTGCGATTCTATGTCCGCTGAGATCTAATTTTAAGCCACTAAGAGATGTATATTGGGACAATACTAAGACATCAAATGGTGTAATTATAAAGTCATGAGGAGGAGTAAAATGTTTTTCAGCAAAAAGTGCTTTAATAGCATCTTCTGTTCCCTGTGCATTTGGACCAAGAAGTAAATTTGCTGCTTCTACACGAGATATAGGAATACCTTCGTTAGTACTCATAATTAATATTAACTTAATAATCTAATATTATAATAATGCTATATTATTTTTAAGTAAAAGGCTATAAGAGTATTCGTCGAGTACATTGTGGGTAATCTATACCTTTTATAAAAAGAAATTTTGGTACTTTTTTCAATCTTTCGGTTAGAAATCACGATAAACAAAAAAGTATCCAAAACTATTACGTTTCCCAATAACCGGTTCTAAACAGTGTTTGTTGAAAGTTGTGCCATCAACTAATTATTCCTATTAACTTTACAACAATAACTCTTTCACTTTTGAGAGTGTTTTTGGCACTGAATACTCTTCTAGAAAATCTTTTGGAATATAACCCTTAATTGGGCATATACTAATATGATTAAGTGTTGCAAACAATGGTGTGTGATTATCATCAAATACACTGAAGTATTCTTCAGGTGTGAGGTTTCCATAAAACTCCCTTGAAAGCGGTTTATTGTCTGAGTGGCTCATCCATCTTCCCCAGTCAATCTCTTTAATAATCTTTTTCTTTTCAAGATCAAGCAAATCTATTCTCATCACCCTTTTATGAGAAATAGATTTTTTCATACTTTTACCTAATGTAAGATATGGAGGAAACCGAAAAAAGTAAATCCATGACAAAGCGCTTTCTGAATCTCTAAACTTTTTTATTGCAATTGTGAATTCCTCTTTAGTTAAGCTTTTTTTTCCGGGATAAATACCCCATCCACCCGTAATTCTATCAAAGTACTTCTTCATGGATTTATCAAAACCTTGAAAGTTTCCTGAATCATACATATATTGAGGAGAAACTAGACCATTTTCATCAAGTTGGATATCTCTATCGATAAGGTGAAAAAAATAAAAGTGTTTCTTCATACTTGTGATTTTTGTAACTTAAATAATAATAAATTTAGTATCTCATTCACAACTAAACTGGTCAAATGTTGCATGTCCTGCTCTGTACCTTTTTTTATAAAAATTTTTTTGCCTACTTATTAATTATAAAAAGTAAGGATATATTCTTTTTCTAAAAAAGATATAAAATTTATTTTCCCTATTCTTTCCGAAACATTAAGAAAGGTGTAAAATAAAAGTATGACTGTTTGAACTTTTTAAAGTACGATTAATTTATATATTATTTACATTAATGAAAAAATTACATATAGCAATAATAGCTCTCGTCATTTTTATAACATTAGTGGGAATTATCTTTTTGGTAATTTACAAATACAATAATAAAGATGATGAGAAAACTATAAAAGAATATAAAAGTATCGAAGTTAAATCAAAAGATGATTTAGTAAGTTACGGATTTATCTGGATTAAAGATAAGGTAATCACGAACGATTTAAAAGTTGATGATATTATTGATTTCATTAACTTGAATAAGAAAAAATGGGAAACAGAAGAGCTTGAATATCCTGTAGGAGATATGTCAGCTGATGGAGTTCT
>Ga0315294_10005680_pt1 | contig 13683 bp, 12 predicted proteins | sample YL17G13_40_MG_FD_203626 | JGI IMG/M metagenome (GOLD analysis project Ga0315294, IMG submission 203626) | Sediment microbial communities from Yellowstone Lake, YNP, Wyoming, USA - YL17G13_40 | ecosystem: Environmental > Aquatic > Freshwater > Lake > Sediment | place: USA: Wyoming | collected... | reverse complement strand
CGTCTGCCGAAGGACGTCAAAGTCGAGATCGAGGCCGTGGCCCTGGTCAAATAACCGGTAGCCCGGCGCCTGCTGATCCATCGGCCGCTAGGCGCGCCGCGTTTTGGCCATAACGGGGACCATCCATATCCCCCGGACCCCCGGGAACCAGTCCCGACGGTTCCCCCATCGGCAAGCCGATGGGCCCCCCTCCGCTACGGGGTCTCTGGATGGTCCCCGTCACGGCCCGGGCGGCGCCAGCTACGCTCTCCCTCATTGGATCTATAGACCGGTAGCAATGATTCCGGTAAGATAAATGAGCCATGCCGATCTACGAATACCTCTGTAAGAAGTGCGCGCGGCGCTTCGAATGCCTGGTCCAGGGCGGTCGCGACATGGATGTCATCTGCCCCGACTGCGGCGCGGAGGGGCCACAGAAATTGATCTCGTCCTTTGGCATCGGCGGCGGCTCGAGCCGGATAAAGGCTTCCTCATCGGGTTGCACGACCTGCTCGACTAAGTCGTGCAGCACCTGCCATTGAGACCTCTTTATCTTGACTTATCCGCGGTAATATCGTTTTATTAAGTCCTTGGACATGGCGCGAAAAACAAGCCCGGCCGTGCGGATAGGCGTCGACACCGGCGGCACGTTCACCGACTTCGTCATCTGGAAAGACGGCCGCCTCTTCAACAGGAAGCTCCTCTCGACCCCGCAGGACCCCTCTCTGGCCATCTTCGAAGGGGTGAGTGATTTCCTGGGCGCAGGCGCTCCTGCCTTTATCATCCACGGCACGACCGTGGCCACCAACGCCCTCCTACAGAGAAAAGGCGGCCGCGTCGCCCTCGTCACGACGGCCGGGTTCGAGGACATCCTGGCTATCGGGCGTCAAACCCGGCGCGAGCTCTATTCCCTGCAGCCCGAGGAGAGGTTCGAACTCATACCCGCCGGGCGCAGGTTCGGTATCCGGGAAAGGACGCTCGCCTCGGGCCAGGTCGAGAAAACGGTCAGCCGGACCGAGGTCCGCAAGGTCATCGCCAAGATCCGGAAATCCGGCGCCGAGGCCGTCGCCGTCTGTCTGCTCCATTCCTACGCCAACGCTGAAAACGAGGACGTCGTGGCCGAGGAGCTGGCCCGGGCGGGGCTTCTCGCATCGGTGTCGAGCCGTCTCCTCCCCGAGCACCGGGAGTTCGAGCGGATGTCGACGACGGCCACGAACGCCTATCTCATGCCGGTCATGGACCGTTACCTCCGGGAACTCGATCGGCGGCTTGGCCAAGCCGAGCTGCGGATCATGCAATCGAACGAAGGGTATATTTCACCGGCCCGGGCCCGCCTCGAACCCATCAAAACGTCTCTTTCGGGGCCGGCGGGGGGTGCGGTCGGCGCTCGCGTCCTGGCCCGGGCGGCCGGAATCCCGAACATCATCAGTTTCGACATGGGCGGGACGTCGACGGACGTTTCGCTCATCGAAGGCCGGATACGGAGGACGCACGAAGCCCGCATCGGGGATTTTCCGATCCGGCTTCCCATCATCGATATCCATTCCGTCGGCGCCGGGGGAGGTTCAATCGCCTATACCGACCGGGGAGGATCACTCAGGGTGGGGCCTCAGAGCGCCGGCGCGGACCCCGGCCCGGCCTGCTACGGCAAGGGGGAGCTGCCGACCGTGACCGACGCCAACCTCTGTCTCGGGCGCATGGACCCGGAGTTTTTTCTGGGCGGCCGGATGCGGATCCATCCGGAACGCAGCCGGGCCGCCGTCGGGCGGCTAGCCCGCCGAATCGGGAAATCCGGCCGCGAGACGGCCCTCGGCATCGTCGCCATCGCCAACGCCAACATGGAAAAGGCCATCCGCGTCATTTCGATCGAGCGGGGATTCGACCCGCGCGCCTTCGCCCTTTTCTCGTTCGGCGGGGCGGGCGGCATGCACGCGGCGGAGATGGCCGCCCACCTGGGCATGCGTACGATCATCGTCCCCCGCAACGCCGGCGTCCTTTCGGCCTTCGGCCTGCTCATGTCGGATTCCGTCAAAGATTATACGAAATCGTTGATGAAGCCGGATTCCCTGGTCACCCTGGCCGGCCTCGAGGCTGAATTCCAGTCCCTCGAGAAAGCCGGCATCCGCGACATGAAGGAGGACGGGTTCGCCGCGAAAGACGTCGTCCTCGAACGTTCCCTCGACTGCCGCTATCTCGGCCAATCTTATGAGATCGACGTGCCTTACAGAAAAGCGCGGACCGCGGCGCGGGCTTTCCTCGAGAGCTTTCACAGCCGGCACCAGAAGCTCTATTCCTACCGCCACGCCCGGAGACCTGTCGAGATCGTCAACCTCCGGGTCAAGGCCGTCGCCGTCACGCCAAAGATCCCGCTTGTCGAGGAACCTGGACAGAGGACGATCGATCCGAAGGCCATGATCAGGAAGCAGCCCATTTTTTATGGAAGGGCCGCCGCCGAAGGAATGGTCATCGATAGGTCCAGGCTCGCCCCGGACAACGCGGTCCACGGACCGGCCCTCGTCATCGACCCCGAATCGACGACCTTTCTCCCTCCGGGATACGCCGCCAGGGTCGACGGATTCCTCAACCTCATCATCCGCAAAGCGGGGCGGCGATGAAAAAATTCGACCCCATCGAGCTCGAGCTTTTCAAGAACGTCTTCATCGCCATCTCCGAAGAGATGGGGGCGGTCCTCGGCCGCACGGCCCTCTCCCCCAACATCAAGGAACGGAAGGATTACTCCTGCTCCCTTTTCAACGACAAGGGCGAAACGCTGGCCCAGGGCTCGCACATCCCGGTTCACCTGGGCGCCATGCCCCTCTCCGTCCAGGCCGCTCTCCAGGCCGTGACCTTCGAGAAGGGCGACCTGGTCATCCTCAACGATCCCTACCGGGGCGGGACGCATCTCCCCGACATCACCTGCATCTCCCCCGTTTTCCTGGGCCGGAAGCTCAGCTTCTTCGTGGCCAATCGAGCCCATCACTCCGATGTGGGCGGGATGACGCCGGGTTCCATGCCCCTGGCCACCGAGCTTTTCCAGGAGGGCCTGATCATTCCGCCGCTGAAGCTCTATTCCCGCGGCCGGATGAATAAGGACGTTTTCGACCTCATTCTTTCGAACGTCCGGACGCCTGACGAGCGCCGGGGCGACCTCCTGGCCCAGTTCGCAGCCAACGAAATCGGCCGGGCTCGGCTCGAGGAGGCCGTGACCAGGTTCGGCGCCGGAAAAGTCCGCCTGTACTCCGGGCTCGTCCAGGACTACACGGAAAAATTCCTCAGGGAGACGATCCGAACCATCCCCGACGGCGTCTACGCCTTCGAGGATTTCCTGGACAACGACGGGATTTCGGCCCGCTCCATCAAGATCGGTGTCCGCGTGACGATCCGCGACGACGAGGCCGTGGTCGATTTCAGCTCCTCCTCTCCCCAGACCGAAGGCGGGGTCAACGCCAACTTCGCCATCACCTGCTCGGCCGTCCTCTATGCCTTCCGGTCCCTCGTCGAAGAGGACATCCCCTTCAACACCGGCCTGATGAGGCCGATCGAGATCGTGGCCCCCAAGGGCTCCATCGTCAACGCCGAGTTCCCGGCCGCCTGCGCCGGAGGGAACGTCGAGACGTCCCAGCGCATCGTCGACGTCCTGCTCGGCGCCCTGGCCAAGGCCATCCCGGACAGGATCCCGGCAGCCAGCCAAGGGACGATGAACAACATCGCTTTCGGCGGTTACGACCCGTGGCGGAAGAGGCACTTCGCCTATTACGAAACGATCGGCGGCGGCATGGGCGCCGGTTCGGACGCGGCCGGCCTCGACGGCGTTCACACCCACATGACCAACTCCCTCAACACGCCCCTCGAAGCCCTTGAAAATTACCTGCCGATAAGGATCCGGCGTTACGGCCTCCGAAAGGGCTCGGGAGGAAAAGGACTTCATTGCGGGGGCGAAGGGATCATCCGCGAGTACGAATTCCGGGTCCCCGCCGCGCTGACGATCATGTCGGAGCGCCGCCGGTTCGCGCCCTACGGGTCATGCGGCGGCGGGCCGGGCGCCAAGGGTAAAAATACGCTCATCACCCGGGGCCGGACAAAGGCTCTGGGCTCGAAGGTCAACGTCAAGCTCCGGCCGGGCGACGTCCTGCGGGTCGAAACACCGGGCGGGGGCGGCTATGGCCGGCCGCGGCGCTAGATGCGGAAGGAGGTCCCGCGATGAAATCCAACAAAGCCACTCTGGTCCTGTCTTTTCTCTTGATCTCGGCGGTTTGGGCCTCTCCTGAGGCCCCCTCGGCCGGCTCGGGGAATGCGTCGCTGTCCATGCCCGTGCGCGGTGTCTGGATGCATCCGGGTTTCTTCGGCCCCGAAAAAACAGCTGCTATCGAGAAGATCCGGGCGACGCTCGACGAGTACGCCAAGGCCGGCATTAACACCCTCATCATGTGCGTCAAGAACACCTCGGGGCACGTGTACTATGCCAGCGAGATCGGCGTCAGGGACAAGGCCTGGGACTGGGATTTCTTCGGGGTCTTCCTGGCCGAGGCGAAAAAGAGGAAGATGGAGGTCCACCCGTGGTTCTGCGTCTTCCCCGAGTCGGCCGTCCTGGGGCAGGTCCGGGAACACCCCGAATGGCTGATCGCGAGCCCCAAGCGAGAGATGGTCGGCGCGGTCAACCCCGCCCTCCCGGCGGTCCGCGCATACGAGATCAGCCTGATGCTCGAGGTCGTCCGGAAGTACGGCGTCGGCTGGGTCCATCTCGACTACATCCGCTATCCCTGCGAGCCGACGGAGCCCTATTTCAGTTTCGACCCGGAGACGCTCCGCCTGTTCAAGCAGGACACCGGCATCGACATGGCCGCGGTCAAGGCCCGCGATTCGGGCAACATGGCCTGGAACGAGTGGCTCCGCTGGAACACGGACAGGGTGACCGTCTTTGTCCGGGAGCTCAAGGACGCTCTCAAGGCGACGGGCCGGAAAGTCAAGATCAGCGCCGCGGTTTTCCCGGACGCCAAGAACGCCGCCGTCCTCATCGGCCAGGACTGGCCGGCCTGGGCCCGGGAGCGGCTCGTGGACATGCTCTGCCCCATGCTCTATTCGAACGACGCCGGGCTCTTCGAGAAGCTCGTCCGCGAAGCCGTGGCCTACGGGAAAGGGCGTTCGCAGGTCTGCCCCGGGATCGGCATCGGCACCTCCCATAATCAGAACACGCCCGAGGGCATGATCGAGCAGATGAGAATCAGCAAAACACTCGGTGCCGACGGAGTGGTCTATTTCTCTTCGAGCAGCTTGAACCAGCCCTTCCTCGAGAAGCTGAAAGCGTCGAAGAGCTAGGTCTTCTTGAGCTTCGCCTTTTCGATGAGCAGCATGCCCTGGTAGGACACGTAGTTCAGGAGGATCATCACCCGCTCGTTGTCGCCGACCTCCTTGCGGAAGATCCCCTTCAGGCCCTTGAAGGGCCCTTCGACGACTTCGATCTCGTCCCCGACGGCCGGTTCCTCGCCGTATTTTTCGAAGACGATGAGCCCGTTCTGCTCGCGGGCCTTGATGCCCAGGACGATCTCCTCGGGGATGGGGGTCGGGCTGTCGTGGCTGCCGACGACGCGCTTGACTCCGCGGGTGTATTTCACCATCTGGAACTGCTCGGGGAATTCGAAGCGGACGAAGGCGTATCCCGGGAAAAAGGGGCCGCTGCGCTTTTCGCGGATGTACTTCGGGCAGTAAACCGTGAAGCCGCCCTCCTCGAAAAGCCTCTCGACCTGGCTCTCTTTCTTGGGCCTAGTGTTGATGACGTACCAGCGGAGCATCAGGTCACCTTCAACTCTTCGTCCGCGAGTCCCATCTTACCGTAAACCGATGGCCTGCGGTCCTCGAGAAAATGCCGGCGGGCGTGGGAGGCCGCGTTTTTCCTGAAATCGCAGTCGGCATAGAGGACGACATCGCGGCCGCGCGGGGCCCGGGCGATGACCCGGCCGTCGGGGTCGGCGACGAACGATTCCCCTCCGAACTCGAGCTTCTCCTCCCGTCCGACCCGGTTGACGAGGGCGGCGTAGTAGCCGTTCTGGAAGGCGGCCACCTGGAGTTCGGCTTCGAAAATGCCCTCCGTCCACTCCCCCACCGCCCCCGCCTGGGGTACGACGACGAGCTCCGCTCCTTCGAGGCGCAGGCCTCTCATGTATTCCGGAAAGTGGCGGTCGTAGCAGATAGCCACACCGATTTTCCCGGCGGCCGTCGCATAGACGAAGTTCTCCCTGTCTCCCGGCGCGTAGTAGCCGCGTTCGTGAAACCCGGGTCCCTCCATGATGTGGACCATGCGCGTGACGCCCAGGATCCGGCCGTCCGCGTCGATGACGGGCGACGCGTCATAGGTGCGGTCTCTGTCACGTTCGAAAAGGTTGAGGACGGCGACGACGCCCATCTCCCGGGCCAGAGCGCAGAAAAGGTCGGTCGTCGGACCCGGGATGGTCTCGGCTTTGAGCAGGGCTGCTGGTGTCGCCGGCAGCTCCGGGTAGAACCGGGAAAAAGCCAACTCGGCGAAGGCGACGAGTCCGGCTCCCGCCTTGGCTGCCTCGAGAAAGGCGAACCTCCCCCTGGCCCGATTCTCTTCCGGGTCGCCGGTCGCGTGCTGCTGGACGAGCGCGATCTTCAAGCGCGGCAGGCTTTTTCGATATCGGCGACCGTCTTCGGGATGGGCGGGCCCAGGACCTTGTGGCCCTTCTCCGTGACCAGGACGTCGTCCTCGATCCGGGCGCCGCCGAAATCGAGGAATTTCTCCACTTCGTCGTAGGCGATAAAGTCCCGGAACTTCTTTTCTTTGCGCCATTTTTCGACCAAGGCGGGGATGAAATAGAGTCCGGGTTCCACGGTCATGACGTGGCCGGGCCGAAGCTCCTTGGCCATCCGGAGATAGGCCAATCCGAACTGAGTGCTCCGTTCGACGGTCTTGTCGTAACCGATGTTGTTTTCGCCGAGGTCCTCCATGTCATGGACGTCGAGGCCCATGTTGTGTCCCAAGCCGTGGGGGAAAAAGAGGGCGTGGGCGCCGGCGGCGACAGCCGCGTTGACGTCGCCCTTCATGAGGCCCAGGTCCTTGAGGCCGGCGGCCATGACCCGGGCCGTCTTCAGATGGATCTCTTTGAACATGACCCCGGGCTTCATCGCCTTGATAGCCGTTTCCTGGCCGGCCAGAACGATCTCGTAGACGTCCCTCTGCCTCCTGTTGAAACGGCCGCCGACGGGCACCGTCCGGGTGATGTCGCAGGCGTAAGAGAGGGCCGATTCCACGCCGGTGTCGACGACGAGGAGCCTGCCCTTGACGAGCTCGTTGCCGTGATAGTGGTTGTGGAGCGTCTGACCGTTGATGGTCACGATGGACGGGAAAGCCAGGTGCATGCCCCGGGAGAGGGCGATCCCCTCCATGGCCCCCGAGATCTCGTGCTCATAACGGCCGGGCTTGGTCAGCTTCATGGCGGCCAGGTACATTTCGTGCGATACTTCCAGGGCGGCTTCGATCTCGCGGACCTCTTCCTTCGACTTGAAGAGCCTCAGGGCGATCACCGCTTTGATGAACTCGGGGGACGCCTTGGCCTTGAGGTCCTTCACCGGAAGGCCCAGAAGATCGCCCAGGGCCTGGGCCGAGTCAGCCCTGTAGGGCGGAAGATAATGAACAGGGCGCCCGGCAGCCAGGGCCTTGCGAACGGCGTCTCCGAAGGCGGCCCGGGGCGCTGAATGCCTCACCCCCACCTCGAGGGCCCGGTCTTTCATCTTGGGCAGGTGCCCCATCCAAATGATGTCCTCGATACCGATGTCATCGCCGAAGAGGACGTCCTTGTTTTCGTCGATGTCCACGACGGCGGCCAGCCCGGGGGAATCCAAGCCGAAGAAGTAGAGGAACGAACTATCCTGGCGGAAATGAAAGGCGTTGGCCGGGTAGTTCATCGGGCTTTCCTCGTTCCCGAGGAAAAGGAGCAGGCCGGAACCGGCCTCCTTTTTCAGGAGCTTTCGCCTTTGGATATACGTTTCGGGCTTAAACATGTCTCGTCCTCCTCGTGAATGTAAAAGAATTGTATAACAGATATTCCGGCGCCGTTCAACTCCGCGACCCGAATGGGGATTGAAACGCTTCTAGAGCGGTGCTATGATTGGCCGGAACTTTTCAGAGGAGGACGGAATGGGAGGATTTTTCGGGGTCGTCGCCAAGCACGACATCGTCGAGGATCTGTTCTACGGCACGGATTACCATTCGCATCTCGGGACGAAGCGCGGCGGCCTGGCCGTCGGCAACGGGGACGCCATCGTCCGCTACATCCACAACATCGAGAACGCCCAGTTTCGGTCGAAATTCGGCGAGGACATCGGCAAACTCCACGGCACGCGGGGCATCGGCGTCATCAGCGACTACGAAGACCAGCCGCTCCTCATCCGGTCCCACCTGGGGCTTTTTTCGATCGCCACGGTCGGCGTCATCAAGAACGCCGGCGAGCTTGTCGAAAGGGCTTTTCAAGGCAGGTGCCTCCACTTTTCGGAAATGCGGGGCGGCGAGATCAACCCGACCGAGCTCGTGGCCGCCATCATCAACCAAAAGAACACTTTTGAGGCCGGCATCCAGCAGGCCTGGGAGCTCATCAAGGGTTCCTGCTCGATCCTCATCCTGACCGAGGACGGCGTCCTGGCCGCCAGGGACAAGCTCGGCCGCACGCCCATAGTGCTCGGGAAAAAGCAGGGGGCTTTCGCCGCTTCCCTCGAGACCTGCGCTTTCCCGAACCTCGATTATGAGATCGACCGCTACCTCGGCCCCGGGGAGATCGTCAAGATCACGCCCGATGGGTGCGAGCAAAGGGTCCCGCCGCGCGATAGGCTGCAGATCTGCTCTTTCCTTTGGGTCTATTACGGCTATCCCGCGTCGAATTACGAAGGCATCAACGTCGAGATCGTTCGCAACCGGTGCGGGGCGTTACTGGCCAAGAACGACGAGGTCCAAGTCGATCTCGTCGCCGGCATTCCCGATTCGGGTATCGGTCATGGGCTGGGCTACGCCGCCGAGGCGGGCATCCCCTTCCGCCGGCCATTCGTCAAGTACACCCCGACCTGGGCCCGCAGTTTCATGCCCCAGAACCAGGACATCCGCGACCAGGTGGCCCGGATGAAGCTCATTCCCATCCGTGAGATCATCCAGGGCCGGAAGCTCATGTTCTGCGAGGACTCGATCGTCCGGGGGACCCAGCTCAAAGACACCATCCAGCGGCTTTATGATTCCGGGGCCGTCGAAGTCCACATGCGGCCGGCCTGCCCACCCCTCGCCTACGGCTGCAAGTACTTGAATTTTTCGCGCTCGCGTTCCGTACTCGACCTGGCCGCGCGTAAGGCCATCGCCGCCCTCGAAGGCCCGGACGCCATGAACGTCAAGGAATACGCGAAAACGGGATCGGAGAAGTACCAGGCCATGGTCGCTTGGATCGCCCAGAAGCTCGGCCTGACGACCCTGCGCTACCAGCGGCTCGAGGACCTCGTCGAGGCCATCGGCTTGCCCAAGGAGAAGCTCTGCACCTTCTGCTGGGACGGCGTCGGCACCGATTGACAACAATATCGGTGTCTCCCCAATATCGAGCTTATTTCTTCTTCGCCTCTATCGGCTTCAGCTCCAGGCCGAGCTGTTGCATCCATCCCAGAGCGTCAAAGTCTTCTCTGACGTCAACAATTTTTCCGTCCTTGATGCGGGCCATCCAGATTCCGCTAGCCTCGATACTGTTCCCCGTCGGAAGGAGGCCCTGATATTCGCCCTTGTGGGTACCCCGCTCGACATACCTAACGATGACTCGGTCGCCGCTGGAGACCATTTCTTCGATATCCCAATGGAGGTCGGGAAATGCGGCCCAAGCCAATTTGATGTATCCCGCTTCCTCTTCCCGGGTCACCGCTTTAGGATTGTTCGAGGGGACACTCAACCCATATTCAGGGGCGTACGGCTCTTGGTAAACGGCCTCCTTGTGCTGATTTAATCCGGCGAACACGGCCCTGACAAGAGCTTTGTTCTGCTCCTCGACCTTCGCCTGGGCCTTATACTTTTCCAGTTCCGCCATGGCCGCCTTGTCCCGGCAGGCAATGGTGAAACAAAACAGAAGGACAAAAGGAACGATACAGAGATATTTTTTCATTATTTCCCTCCAATAAGCTGTCCTGAGTATCGACGCTTGGCCGCTGGTTGTCAAGAATATGCATCGCCTGGCTGGGTATCCCAGGATCCTAGCTTCAGCCGACGGGGTTAGACGCCAAGTTTCTTAGATGGGTGTTAGGTTAGGCGGATTAGAGAAGCACCAGGCTCCTCATATGGGGAAAACGTTGATATCAGGATGGTAGCGGGGGTTGGATTTGAACCAACGACCTCCGGGTTATGAGCCCGACGAGCTACCAGGCTGCTCTACCCCGCGGTACCGGCGTCATTATATCAAATCCGGACATATTGTCAACGCCGATCCGCCCCGGCCTCTCCCGACCCAATTTCCAGCTTGACTTTGGCGGCAGGGAAAACTAAAACTAAGGGGAAATTCCATGGTTTGGGCTGTTTTTTCAATCCTCTCTTTCCTCTGTATCGGTTCGGTCGTGGCCATGATCCTTTCGCGAAACCAAGCCCATAACGCCCTTTTCCTCGTTCTTTCGTTTTCGAGCCTGGGCGGTCTCTTCGGCCTGCTCGACGCTCCCTTCGCCGCTGCCGTCCAAGTGCTCGTCTACGCCGGAGCCATCATGGTCCTCTTCCTTTTCGCCATCATGATGTTCAACCTCCGAGTAGAGCTTCCTGCCCGGGTAAAGAGGGCCCGGTTGGCCCTCACGGCCGGGCTGGGGACGGTCCTCCTAGCCGAGCTTTTCCTGGCCGGCCGCAAGCTCGTCCTCGGAAGCCCGGGCGCCGCGCCAGCCGCCGGCGGCGACACGGCCCAGCTCGGGCACTTCCTTTTCTCCGATTACCTCTACGCGTTCGAGATCACGTCCCTCCTCATCCTCGCCGCCCTCGTCGGCGCGCTGGCGCTGGCCGGCAAAAGGGAGGGATCGTGATCCCTGCCGCGGCCTTCTTCATCCTGGCCGCCGTCCTGTTCGTCCTGGGCGTCCTGGCTTTCTTCGTCAAGAAGGACCTGTTGACCCAATTCATGGCCGTCGAGGTCATGCTCAACGCGGCCAATCTCGCCTTCCTGGCCCTGGCCAAGTCCCTCGGCAAAGCCGAAGGCCAGGTTATCGTCCTCTTCGTCATCACCGTGGCCGCGGCCGAGGCCGTCATCGGTCTGGCTATCATCGTCCTCGTCTTTCGTCAGCGTAAGACCATTCAAACCGACGACCTCAAGGACCTGAAGGGGTAGCATGGCCGAGTTATTCTGGCTGATACCCCTGATACCGGGAGCGAGCGCCCTCGGGCTCGTCCTTTTCGGCCCGAGGCTCTCCCGCAAGTGGGTCGCCTGGCAGGCTTGTTCGGCCGTCTTCCTGTCGTTCCTTCTTTCGGCTGCGGCTTTTGTCCATCTCGCCCGGCTTCCTCCCGGCGCGCCCGGCCTCACCAAGACACTCCTGTCCTGGATCTCGAGCGGCTCGTTCGCGTCGCCCATCGCTTTCGCCTTCGACCATCTGGCGGCCGTCATGGCGCTGGTCGTCACGGGCGTCGGCCTGCTCATCCATGTCTACTCGACCGCCTACATGGCCGGAGACCGGTCATACGCCAGGTATTTTGCCCACCTCAACCTGTTCACCTTCTTCATGCTCGTCCTGGTCATGGCCTCGGACCTCGTTCTCATGTTCGTCGGCTGGGAGGGCGTCGGGCTCTGCTCGTATCTCCTGATCGGGTTCTGGTTCGAGCGGCCGGCGGCAGCCAAGGCCGGCATGAAAGCTTTCGTCGTCAACCGGGTCGGCGACGCGGCCTTCATCATCGGCATCCTTTTTGTTCTGACAAATATAGGCAGCTCCAGCTTCGCCTCGATCAACGAGGCCGCCGGAAACGGGCTCCTCCGGCACGGTCTCGCCACCCTCGTCGCAATCCTCTTTTTCGTCGGGGCGACAGGAAAATCGGCCCAGATCCCGCTTTACGTCTGGCTCCCCGACGCCATGGAGGGCCCGACGCCGGTGAGCGCCCTCATCCACGCCGCGACCATGGTCACGGCAGGGGTCTACATGGTCTGCCGCCTGAGCGGGCTCTATGCGGCCTCCATCCCCGCCTCGACCGTCGTCGCTTGGATCGGCGCCGCGACGGCCATATTCGCCGCGACCATGGCCCTCGTCCAGAACGACATCAAGAAGGTCCTGGCCTACTCCACCATCTCCCAGATCGGCTACATGTTCATCGGCTGCGGCGTCGGGGCCTACGCGGCCGGGATGTTCCATCTCGTCACCCACGCCTTTTTCAAGAGCCTGCTCTTCCTGGCCGCGGGCAGCGTCATCCACGCCCTGGCCGGCGAACAGGACATGCGCCGGATGGGCGGACTCAAGAAACATCTCCCGGTGACCTTTCCCGTATTCCTCATCGGGGCCCTGGCCATTTCGGGTGTCCCGTTCCTCTCCGGATTCTTCTCCAAGGACGCCATCCTGACGAGCGCGTTCGCCGGCGGGCATTATCTCCTCTATGGTCTGGGCCTTCTAGGCGCCATCATGACGGCGTTTTACATGTTCCGGCTGGTTTACCTGACATTCTACGGAGAGGAACGGATGATCCCTAAAGCCGGTCATCACATCCATGAGTCGCCGCGGGCAATGACCATTCCTCTCGTCTTCCTTGCCGCTTTTTCCATCCTGGCCGGCTATGTCGGATTGCCTGTTTTTTTCGGCGGGAAAGCCGACCTCTTCGGCCGCTTCATGGAGGGCTCGGTCAAGACTGTCACCCATCATCTAGCCGTCTCCACAGAGGGACTGCTCGTTGTTCTGGCCACGGCCGCGTCGCTCCTGGGCATCGCTCTGGCTTTCGTTTTTTACCGCAGGACGCCCATTCTTCCATCGCGCCTGGCTTCGCGTTTCCCCGGAGTCTATCGGCTCCTCGTCGGCAAATATTTCATCGATGAGGTTTATGACGCCGTCGTCGTCCGGCCCCTTGTCCGGGGGGCCGAAAAGGTCTATGAGCGTTTCGACCTCAAAGTCATCGACGGCGCCCTCCATGGGTCCGCGGCCGCCGCCGGCCTCGCCGGCAAAGGCTTGAATTTTCTCCAGAGCGGGCTCGTCCGGGACTACGCCTTGGCCTTTCTCATCGGCGCGATCATCTTCCTGGGGTTCCTGCTGTTATGAATGCCATGACCGCCAACCTCCCCCTCGCGAGCATCGTCACCTTCCTGCCGCTCGTCGGGGCGCTTCTTCTGGTGTTCTTCCGCCGCGAATCGGTCAAGGCCATTCGGACGGCCGCCCTGGCGGTGTCGCTCCTGACCTTCGCCCTCTCCCTGCTTCTCTTTTTTGGGTTCGACGGAAAGGCCGGCATCCCGGAGTTCGTCGAGCATGCGCCGTGGCTCGGGCGCGGCCTCGATTATCACGTCGGCATCGACGGCATCAGTCTCTTCCTGGTCCTTCTCGCGGCTTTCCTTACGCCCCTAGCCCTTCTGTCATCCTGGCGAGCCGTCAACGATCGGGTCAAGGAATTCTCATTCTTCATGCTCGTCCTCGAGACCGGCATGATCGGCGTCTTCGTCTCCCTCAACCTCTTCTTGTTCTACGTCTTTTGGGAGGCCATGCTCATCCCGATGTATTTCCTCATCGGACTATGGGGAGGCC
>Ga0315294_10005679_pt1 | contig 13685 bp, 9 predicted proteins | sample YL17G13_40_MG_FD_203626 | JGI IMG/M metagenome (GOLD analysis project Ga0315294, IMG submission 203626) | Sediment microbial communities from Yellowstone Lake, YNP, Wyoming, USA - YL17G13_40 | ecosystem: Environmental > Aquatic > Freshwater > Lake > Sediment | place: USA: Wyoming | collected... | reverse complement strand
GCTTATCATTCTCAATATTATGGTTAGGAACCAATCTCTATGGACTCCAAAAATATCTTAAAAAAATCCTTGAAATCTAACACAGCCGCTTCGTGGTGAGATTGCCTGCCACGCCGTAGCTCGAAGAGCGAAGGCGGGTCGCCCAAACGCGCAGGTATCCACGACCAAATTCCGAAAAAAATAAAAATTTTTTACAATTTCTTTACTCTTTACCCCACAATGACTTATCTCTTCTCTGCGTTCTCGGCGTTCTCTGCGGTTAACGTTTTTTTGTACCAAACGCGCAGCTTCGCCCCTTTATAGAGAGACGCTGTTTTTCTGTCCTCGTTCGGAGTACACGATTCATCGTGTCTTCTCCAGATATGTTCTTTGACAACTGAACAACGAAGCCGACGCCCAGCCGTGAAATCTGTGCAACCTGTGGCTAAATTTTTCTTTAAGTCTTTGATGAAACAATACTTAAGCAAAAACAGTGGCTTTATTTGGCCACTCGCTTGAAAAATAAAAAATCTGTGAAAATCCGTGTTAATCCGTGGTTAAAATTTCTTTAACTCTTTTATATGAATGAACTTAAAACAAAATCAATGCCTGAAATTGGATGCATTTGGACATACTTTGGAGTGCTTTGGACATACTTTGGAGTACGTTGGACATACTTTGGATGACCTTGGATGACCTTGGATAACATCATACGAGCTACGAGATACAAGATACTCCGCAGGACACCTTACGGTGGAAATCATCCTGTCAGCATCTCAAATTCTTCTATGCTCAGCAAATGTTTTAATTTCTGCAGGGCGATAAGTTCAAGCTGACGCGCCCTTTCTTTGCTCATACCAAGGTCCTGGCCGATTTGCAGAAAGGTCTTTTTCTGTTTTTTTATCGACGACCCAACAAGCCCGTAATGATTCATTATTATATACTGCTCGCGCTGGTCAAGATTATTCTTAATAACCTCTACAAGACTCTCCCTTGCCCGTTCAATAGCAACCACTCCCGCCGCCGTCGTAGTTCGAAAATCACGCTGCACATTTTCCAGCGATGCCGCCCCCGCCTTGTCCAGCCGGCCCGCTTCCTCGGGTATCCTGCGGGCGTAATCTTTCGTTATCGCCCATGTCGCATAAGTGCTGAATCTAAATCCCTTGGTATAGTCGAACTTCTCCGCCGCCTGCATCAGCGATAAATTACCCTCGCTGACCAGGTCCGCCATATTCACCCCGCTCGAAAAATGTTTATTTGCAATGCTCATTACTAACCGCAGATTCGCCTCTATTATCATTTTCCTGATGGTCTCTGCCTGGGCTAAATATCTTTCGATTTTATTTAATCGAGCGCTCGGTACGCTGGAAACCCTCATGCCCTCCCTCGCCGTAAAAGCCAGGTATTTCAAATAATTGCACCTGCGGAATAATTCCACCTCCTGCTCTCTGTTAAGTACAGGCGCATCGTTCAATGCTTGCTGATACTTCTCGAATGAACCGCCTGTTAATTGCGGCGGCTCAGTATTTTTCCTAAAACTTAATTTCACACCTGCTATTGGATTACCCAGAATTTTTTGCTCGGCGCCAATCGCAGAAAATTCTTCGCTGGCAATATATTCAACCTTCCTTGCCAGAATCGCCTTCGCCCTGCCCAGTTTTATAATCCGGTATATCGAACTCTTGGTCCGATGAAAACGACTTATCAATTCTTTGATGTCGCCGCCCTGCTTGTACAGCCTATAAATCTCTGCCCCCTCCGCAGGACTTACCACCCCTGCGGGCTTGCCGAATATATGCCTGTCGGGATTCGCCTTTTCATAATTGGCGATAACATATCTGATGGTCTCGTGAGCCCGCCCGAATTTCTCCGCTATCTTGTTTATTACCTGATAACGGGATAGTCCCGTCCTGGCCGCAAATGACATGGCTCGCCTTACAATCTGCTGCCTTTCCTTCTTTGTCAGCCGCGCAAATTTCCTGGCCCTGGCCGCCAAATCGGGATGCTCTTTTAGAAATCTGGCGACGGTAGAGTCTAAAAATCCAAACCTCTTTTCGCCGTCGTCAAAAATAAACTTCAGGGCTACAAGCCCCCTTTTTCGCCAGCGATTGATAGTCTTTGTCGAAACCAAAAGTTCCCTTGAAAGTTCCTCAATGGTACTAACCTTCTCTCCCTGCTCCCATGCAGGAGGAGCTATCTGGCTGCTTAATTTTGAAATGAAAATCCGCAGGTCATCGATAAGCTCTTCGCCTTTTATCGGCTGCCATTCAATCGGCCCACTCGGACGAAAACCGGTAATCTTAAAACAAACAAATTCAAACGGATATTCCCTGCCCTTATCAATAATCGAAAGGAGGTTTTCGGCACCTTCAAGCTGCTTGCGCCGTTTGCTTTGGGGGGCGAACCGAAGCTGCATCAGCAATTGTTCCAGACTATAATTCTTTATCCTCTGCATAAATTAATTTCTTGCCTACCACCCTTAACCCTGCAAAAAACCCATCTTATCTATGAACTTTTTTCCCACTTCACCAAGTGTCCATTTTAACATATCAGGCAAAAAAAACAGCCCAAACTTTGTATGTCAGGACTGTTTTTTCAATTTTTATTACAAGATTCGGTAATTTGGCAAATCTTATGCAACAAACTTCTTGACGATATCCACCGCAGAAGCCGCATCAGCAGCATAACCATCGGCGCCTATCTTGTCGGCGTATGCCTGGGTCACCGGTGCCCCGCCTATGATAATCTTTGCCTTAATACCGGCAGCTCTTATCGCTTTTAAGGTTTTTTCCATCGAGGGCATTGTGGTGGTCAAAAGTGTGCTCATTCCGATTACCTGTGCGCCTGAGGCCTTGGCCCGCTCTACAAATTTTTCCGCAGTCGTATCGACGCCGATATCAATAACCTCAAAGCCGGCGCCTTTGAGCATCATACCCACAAGGTTCTTGCCGATGTCGTGCAAATCGCCCTGCACTGTACCAATCATAAACTTGCCGATCGGCTTTACGCCTGTCCTGACAAGTTCCGGCTCAAGGATTTCCATCGCCATCTTCATCGCTCTGGCGGCAATAAGAACTTCCGGGATATATACCTCGTTCTTTTTGAAACGATCGCCGATAATATCCATCCCCGCAATTAATCCGTCGCCGAGGATTGTCTTTGGCACCAAACCCTCTTTAATCGCCTCTTTGGTAATCTTTATTGCGGTATTCTGGTCGCCTTTGATAATCGCATCAGCCAGTGCCTTCAAATCTGCCATTTCCATTCACCTCAAAAAAAATAAATTGACTAACCTGTTTTTACATCTCTCGATACAGACCGGATTTAACATTATTTTCATTATAAAAACAAGTTATAAAACAAAGGCTTTCAACTTTTGCAGCAGTTTTTGATAAGATAACAGCAAAAAAAAGTACCTAAAAACGCCGGATGATGTTTAATTTTATCGCAATATCAAATACTTTTCATACTTGAACTTCCAACAGCGGGATACATAAAAAATAGCTGCGCTGCAGTAAATATTATTTTATTTAGTGCAATGATATTGTAAACTCATCCTCTAACTTGCGAAACATCATTTGCTTTGCGGTTTGTTTTTTGGGAAGATGAAGATATTGTATGAGCAATTATATAGTCCTCGTAAAACAGGTTCCCGATGTAACGCAAATCACCGATAACGCCTTCGACCCTGAAACCGGTACGCTCATCCGAACAAGACTTGCCAATGTAATCAACGAACTCGACTCACAGGCACTTGCCTTTGCAAACCAGATGAGACTGCAAACCGGCGACACAAAAGGTAAAATCATCTGCCTGACCATGGGCCCGCCAATGGCACAGGATGTCCTGCGATATAGTCTTTCACGTTGTGCGGATATGGCAGTCCTCTTAACCGATAAAGCGCTCGGCGGCGCAGATACATGGGCAACTGCAAATCCACTGGCCTGGGCCGTCAGAAAAATCACTGCCGAAATATTTAACGGCGACACAAACTATTACATCGTTACAGGAATGCAGTCGATTGACGGCGATACGGCACAGGTACCGCCGCAAATCGCCGAAGAACTGAACCTGCCCTGCATAGCTTATGCCACAGATGCCGAATTTAAGAACAACCGTTTCGAATTCACACGCATAATAAGCGGAGGCAGCCAGGTCGTCGCCGTCGAGAAATTGCCTGCGGTAATTACAGTAGCCAAATATGAATATCCGCTTTTTGCCGCCTTTGCCGCCACCCGCAGGGCAAATGCGACCGAAATCATCCGCTGGGACGCAGACGACATTAAAGCAACCCAAACCGGCGTCAAATGCTCGAAAACAACCGTCATACGGGTCTTTCCGCCCGCCAAAAGCACAAGAAAATGCCAACATGTTGCAGATGTAAACTCCTTAGCCAAAATACTTGCCGATACATTTAAAAGCGATGGACATAAAAACACCGTAGCCGACAAAAGCCATACAGCCGGCTACATTTTGCCGGCAAAACGAGCCGACAAATTCGATAGACCCTTCGAAGCCACAGAAAAGGAAACCCAGGATTACAAAATCCTCGCTGTGACCCTTCGAAAACTCAACGTTACCGACATCAGCCGGATTGATGATGCCAGCAAAGAAAAAATCCTCGCTGCCGCAGGCGACAGATTCCACAAAAATGCTCTCGAGGATATGCTCAACGGCCTGCAGTCAACCCAACCCGCTTATCAAGGCCAGGTCTGGGTCGTCGCAGAACACAGCAATAAGGTTGTCCATCCGGCAACTTTTGAACTCATCGGAAAGGCCCGCGAACTTGCCGATTCTCTCGAAACGAAGGTCGGGGTAGTCCTGGTGGGCTTTCAAATCGAACTTCTGACAAAACAACTAATCGCAGCAGGCACCGATGATGTTTATCTAACAGAAGACAAACTGCTGAATGTATTCGACCCAGCCGCATACCGCAAAGTCGTTGCCGACGTAATAGGCAAATACTGGCCGCAAATCGTCCTCTTTGCCGCAACCCCGCAGGGTAGAATGCTCGCTCCGATGGTATCCTACAGAGTCGGCTGCGGCCTGACCGCCGACTGCACCTCGCTCGACATAAAAGACAACTCCAGAAAAGGCCAGGTAGCAATCCTCCTGCAGACCCGACCTGCCCTTGGCGGAAATGTCATGGCAACCATCTGCACGAAAAATTCAAAATCACAAATGGCCACTGCAAGGCCCGGCGTCATGAAACGCCTGGCGACTGATAATTCGAGAGCCGGCAAAATCATTCGGCATAACGTCCCGCTTTCAAAAAACGATGTCAGTCTTGAGATAATAAAAACCGAAATGGGGACAGGCACGGTAAACTTCAACGCTGAAATAATCGTCAGCGGCGGCAAGGGCATGCAAAGCCGCGACTACTACCAGCAGCTTATCGACTCGCTGCGGGATAGTCTCCATAAAAAATTCAACGTCCCCGTAGAAAAAGGCGCATCGCGTGCTGCCGTCGAGCAGGGCTTTATCTCGCGTGTCCATCAGGTCGGCCAGACCGGCACCGCTGTCGGCCCCAAACTTTATATCGCACTGGGAATATCCGGCGCAATACAACACATGATAGGTGTTGCAAACTCCCAGACCATCATCGCCGTCAACAACGACCCCAACGCCCCGATATTCAAACAGTGCGATTATTACCTGACAGGAAATGTTGAAAACATCGTACCGCAACTGGTCAGTGAACTGGAGAAAATATAAAACGTGCTAAAAAATAATTATAACAGTGTCTCTGTCCTTATCGTTGGTGCCGGCCCTGCCGGTCTGTCCGCTGCGATACAACTCAAAACGCTAAAACCAAAGCTTGACGTCTGTGTCATCGAAAAAGCCGCTGACCTCGGAAATCATAACCTCTCCGGAGCGGTACTCGAAGCAAAAGCCCTGCATACTCTGCTGGATTCTGCCTTGCCCGGCTGGCAGCAAACCGACTCCGCAAAAGACGTATTAGCCGCCAAAGTCGATAAACACAGCATCCTGTTTCTTCTGGGTAAAAAACTTGCATTTAACGTCCTTTTTGCAATCCGCCTTGCAAAAACGCTCGGCCTCGGGCCAGGCCAAATGATACATCAGGGCGATTATTCCGTATCAATCAGCAAACTCACCAAATGGCTTGGCCAAATCGCAAGACAGCTCGGCGTCGAAGTACTCACCGGTTTCGCCTCGCAGGATATTATCCTAAACCATTCCGGAAACCTTGTAACAGGCGTAAAACTCGTTGACCAGGGCCTCGACAAACAAGGGGCTCGCCTGCCAAACTTCCTCGAAGGTGAAACCATCAATGCGCAATTCGTAATCCTTGCTGAAGGATGCGACGGCCTTGTCACTGAAAAATTTGTCGAAAAAGCCGGACTGCAAAGACAATCTCCCCAGCTCTTTTCACTCGGCGTTAAGGAGCTTATTAAGGTAAGCAGCGAACAATACAAAAAATTCGGTCACGGCCGAGTTGTCCACGCTATGGGCTTTCCAATCTGGACGCCGCTTATCGGCCCAGCTATGTTCGGAGGCGGTATCATTTACGCAGGCCTGCCCGACCATCTTGCGGTTGGAATGATTGTCGGCGCCGACTGGAAATACTGCGACTTCAACCCGCAGGATGCCCTAACAAATTTCAAACAGCACAAATTCGTAAGCCAGTTCATTGAAGGCGGTACAGTCGTCGAGGCCGGCGCAAAAATGATTCCCGAAGGCGGATACTACGCCATACCAAGAGACCCGCAGACCGGCTCTATCGGAAAGGGCAACTGCCTGATACTCGGCGATAGTGCCGGCTTTGTCAACATGCTCAAAATCAAAGGCCTCCACAACGCCATCGAATCAGGCATCATCGCCGCAAAGGCAATCGACCAGGCCTTCGACAACTGCGAAAATACCGCTGCCCTGTTCACCGAACTGATTGAAAAATCGAATATAGAAAAGGAAATGCACCCTGCAAGAAACTTCCGCCAGACAATCGCTATGTTCGGCCCAACGCTGGGCTTTCCGCTCTCCGTCCTTGGCGGACTATTGCCGAAATTCAAGGTTGAGCCGGACTATAAAGCAATGACCATCGCCCAATACCGGCTCAAAGGCGACTTAAAATTCGACAAAGACAACTTCACCGCAATGGCTGCGACCGAACACCGCGAGGAACAGCCGAGCCACTTGACCATCTTAAACCGCAGCACCTGTGAGCAGAAATGCACCCCAACGTTCAATAGTCCCTGCATTACATTTTGCCCTGCCGGCGTATATGAAAACATTAACGGCCAGGTCAAGCCCGCAAATCCGTCAAACTGTTTGCACTGCAAAACTTGCCAGCGGAAATGTCCTTTTGACAATATCAGATGGACCTGCCCAGAAGGTACCGGCGGCCCACACTACAAACGTATGTAACGCCTGATTAGGCCATGAAATGGTTTCAACACTCTCTGCGGGCTTGGTGTTCTCGGCTCAATCATTCGCTAATTGCCGCTTACCACTACAATAGTCAAATGGACATTTTTCTCTTCATTGGTGTGTGCTGCGGATTTTTTAACTGTTTTTTCGCCCGAAGTCAAGACCGGCTTTGGTATTGTCATGAAATCCGGCTTTGTGTTATCGACGGCGGCCAGCACCTCTTTTCCCGGCAAATGGTCGGAGATATCGTTCAGGGCGGCAAAATCCTTTGCCAATGCGAGCTGCCCGGAGAGATTATTCTGGCCGGCGATTTCGATAATCTGCTGGGCGGTAACCGGCTTTACTGCAACCTGATTTTCCGCCCGGCCTGTTTCAATGAACAGGGCAGTTGAATCAAATTTAGTCCAAACATTTTCCAAATCGGCAAGGAGCGAACTCAATTCCCTGCGGCTGCAATTTAGAACGTATATGCCATCGGCTATCTGGGCATCCTGACTACCGTATTCGAGGAAACTGTTTTCGGCAATTGCTCTAACGATAACTGCGTTGACGGCGACCGGCGCATTTGTTTTCAATTCGAGACAGCCGGTAAATCCACCTGTAGCATCGGCAATAGCCTGCGGAGCTGCTTTTTCAGCAGCAGCCGGTTTAGCCGGTTCAACTTTCGCTATCGGTTTGAAGAAATCCTCTTCTGTGAACTGTTTTTCAACATTGCCGGTACCGACGATGATGTAAATGACCACCCCTAAAGCCGCAACCAGCATCAGCATTGCAGCGGCAGAGAGCACTTTTCGGAACAATAGATGTCTTGCCCCGTTAAGCCTTTCCCTGTCCGCGGAATGGCCAAGCAATGTCCTTCTTTCGAGTGCGAGTTTTATATCTTCGAGCATATCAGCAGGCGCCTCGGCACAGGGCACAGAGCCAAGCAATAGTTTGCATTTCTTAAGCTCCTGGAGCCGTTTTGCGATATCGTGGTCGTGAGCGGCCAACCGATTGACCTCGTTCAACTGCCTTTGCGTCAGCTCGCCATCAATAAAACCATTCAGCAATTCATCAATATTCAGATTGTCTTTCATTGTATAACAGCCTCCAAAATCTCTCTGAAAGCGTTTCTTGCACGGCTTAATCTGCTTTTAACCGTGCCATGCTCGATGCCGAGAACGTCTGCAATCTGAGCATAATTCATACCTTCGATATCACGAAGGACTATTACGGCTCTTTGCCAGTCATCAAGTTTCATCAGGGCTTTTACGGCAATCTCGGCTAATTCTTTGTTTATAACTACTGCTGCAGGGTCGGGCGAGCTTTCATCGGTTAAAAATTCCTTAAGGGCTGTTCTGCCCTGCCCGTCGTGTTCATCATCGCTGTTTTCGAGCGAGCGAAAATCCAGCCGGACGTTTCTTTTACAATAGTTAAGCGTCAGGTTGACAGCTATCCTGAACGCCCAGGTGTAAAAGCCGCTTCTACCTTCAAATTTATCTATATTCTCTATTACTTTGACAAATGTATCCTGCGTAAGTTCCGCAGCATCTTCAGTATTTGCACATATTTTTAGTATGGTGTTGTATATGCGGTTTTGATACTTAAGTATCAACCGCTCCATAGCTTTGGAATCGCCGCGTCGGCACATGTCAACCAGCACAGCATCATCAATGTTGATTTTCGCGGTTTCTGTCACTATTTCTTTCCTTAATTAGACCAACATCGGCACAAAAAGTTCCTGTAAAAATAATATAGCCAAACTAAAGGATATGATTGCAGATTACCCGTTTTTGGTCAATCTAATAAAGAAGTTTAATCCGTTGCGGGTCCGCCAGACTTCGACGAGCTCAGTCGAGCAAGGCGGAGTTGCGAGATTGCCAAATTCCAATTTTCGATTGCCAATTTTAGATTGTTAAATTGGGTAAGATTTTGGCGTAAAATTGCGTTTAGTCCTTTGCTGTAAAGGGGTTAGGGTAATTTCAAAAAGTGACAAAAATTGACACGAATTGAGCATTTTTTGACACTTTTTTACAAAAAAAATCGGTTTTTTTACACGCTCGTTAAAAAGAACATACATGGGTTAAGCATGTTAAAATGGGCAAGATGTAATGTTTGTAGGTTTTGGGCTGTGTCCTGCTCGTCTACGGCGGCCAGGACTGCGACGAGCTTTTTATGTGCCCATTCTCGTCCGTCCGCCGGTCCGAGCAAGATGCAGCTTTGGGCAAGGGAAAGAACATGTTGTACAACAGGAAAAAAATAAAAGAAAATCCGCCGAGGGCACGGAGAGGCAAAAGTGCACAAGGGCATAAGGCAAAAGTAAAGAGGGTTTTGAGTTTGCGGAAAAAAACCAATGATACCCTTAGTCGATAGTTTTTAGTCGCTGGTCGCTCGTCGAAGAAAAATTTAGAGGCGGAGTTATTCAATTAAGGCGGTGGGTGTAATTAAGGGATGTAAATAATAAGACCTAATATATCCAGTAATAATAGGCTGTTCCCCCTGTCTTCCTTGTTTTACTTTCCCGCTAATAATTCTTTCGTCAAGCCGAGTTTATCGAAGTATTCTTTGATCTGCTGTGATTTTATGTAATCATCAAAGACCGTTTTTTCATCAATACCAATTTCTTTCCAACAATTCTCATCCCGAGTCATAAATACAATCCGGGCGTCAAAAGAGTCAGGCATACCTGGGTAATACTTTTCCTTTTCCTCGGCTTCTTTGAGCGCAGCTTCGTACGCATCCATTATCTTTTCCAGCCATTCGCGACCTTCCAATATTTTCTTCGGCTTAAGCTCGTTGCCGGTAATAATTTCTCTCCCTTCAATCCTGGTTTCAACCCCGAACTTACGGAGTTGCGTAAATTGATACAGTCTTCCGAGCCCTTTTATTCCGTTGGGGTCATCCAAGACTTTGGTCTCAAACAGAAGTTTTTCTGCCAGTTTTTTGTCACCGAAGATTGCTAAAGGTGGAGAGAACTTAGGGGGATACAGTAAAACAGCCACGACCTGTTCTTTTGGTGGAAGGACATATTTATATTCAAGGCCGGGACAACAATATTTCGCAAGGAATTTGCCTAATTCATAGGACATCCACTCTTCTCCATAAACTTTTGGTCCAGCCACTTTAGAAATATCAGTTTCCACGTGAAATATGTAGTTTCCCTTGCTTGTAACAATCAGCATCTTTGACAACGGCCAGATTCGCCAGCAACTCCCCCCAAGCCACCAAGGCCTTTGTGCGTTCTTTATTATTTTATCAATTATCTTTATGCACTCCGGCAAGTTTTTCTCTGGAACTTCATAGCCAGAAGGCCACTCCTTAACAACATTTGCGTCTATTATGCGAAAGCTGAAAGTCGTAATCATTTCCTGAAAGAATGTTTCATTATGCTGACTCTCCCCTTGGCAAAATCTGATACTTTCTATTTTTTCCTTCTTCAAACGCGGCCATATCTTTACTAAGCTCCCGTATTCTCTCCAGTTCTGCGCCGGCCATCTTTCGTATCCCTTGTAAACAAGATAAACTACAAGAACCAGTGCAATCGCTACATAGATTTTCTTTTTTTTAGCCATATATTTTCACCAGCTTCTTAATTCTATGTCCGTTAAAGATTCTTGTCCTTTCAACCTGTACTTGTTCACGGGAGCGTTAGGATCTTCAAATTCTGTTTGTTGGCTGATGGCATTGTCATTGGTTCATCAATTTCTGTCAAGTGTATTTTCATTACGATGCATTCCTCATTGCTTTACGTGCGTCTCTTGCGGCGTTGAGTTTGGCTTCTCGTGCGGCAAGGGTCATTTCGGCACGGCCATCTTGGCCGTGTTTTCACGGGCTGGAAGCCCGTGCCACGAACTGCAAAAGCATTCTACCTACTCATTTACCGGAAGAGCCAATTTTTTTATATTTTCTTAATTTTGGGTTTTGACAAGTTGGTGGAAATCTAATAGAATACAATTCCTGTTGGATTTGCTGTTTTTCGGTTCGAGGCAAAAAAAGCGAATCCCTGTTTTTTAATCACAGTAACTTTTCAAATACGCTATTAAGGATGGCAGCGGTGAAGGTTCTGGCTTGTATACCGGCTCGATATGGTTCGACAAGATTCGCCGGCAAGGTTCTCGCTAAAGATACGGGCAAGTTCCTTATTCAGCATACCTACGAACGGGCATTATCCGCAAAGACCATCGAAAAGGTAATTATCGCAACCGACAGCGAGCTTGTTTTAGAGGCATGCAAAAGCTTCGGTGCGCCGTGCGTTATGACATCCGAGAAACATCAGAGCGGAACCGACCGGATAGCTGAGGCGGTGCGCGATATCGATGTCGAGATTGTGGTAAACCTTCAGGCCGATGAGCCGGAGATTGAGCCGGCAAATATCGATTATCTAACAGGACTACTGTTAAAAAACAAAGATTGTCCGATGGCGACGCTGGCAGCGGAATTTAAAACAGCTGAAGAGATACAAAATCCAAATATCGTCAAGGTGGCAGCCGATAAAAATGGGAGGGCGATTTATTTTTCGCGGTCGGTTATTCCATACGACAGGGGAAAAAATGGCGTGGGGGATGTAAAACAATATCTGCGGCATATCGGGATTTATGCGTATCGCAAGGAATTTCTGGAAAAGATAACCGCCCTGCCGCAAAGCAGGCTTGAAAGAATCGAAAAGCTCGAACAGTTAAGGGCTTTAGAGAATGGATATACTATTTTAGTTGGTATCGTTAAGCATACTTGCGACGGGATTGACACACAGGAACAATATGCGGAATTTGTGAAAAGGTGTAAAAAATAGCCACAGAGAACACAGAGGACACAGAGAAAAAATAAATAAAAATGGAAGCAGATAAGATAATAAACGGTAATTGCTGGGTTGCATATTTCGATATACTTGGGTTCAAGAATGAAATACAACTCTCCACTGGTCACTTAGAGGTTCTTGCTTACCTATACGGGGAAATTATAGACCGCATAAATGACGAATTGAAAGAAGTAACGGGATTCATGGCACTAAAATACGAGTGTTCCTGGTTTTCGGATAGCTTCCTTTTTTATTCATCGGACGATTCTATCGACTCTTATTTGACGATTCATTTGGCTGCAACCAGCTTCTTTGACTATATGACAATTATTAAAAAATGGCCTGTCAGAGGAGCATTGACAGCAGGAGATTTCTATGCCAATAAAAACAAAAATATCTACCTTGGAAAAGCAGTTGTTGATGCCTATAGTTATGCGGAAAAGCAAGATTGGATAGGTTTTGTACTTACTCCTGAGGCATACGAAAAATTAGTAACGAATGGTCATGATCCGTTCGTTTTCGTAAACGGTCTTTGTTTCATAGAATACAACGTTCCTATTAAGCGAAAAGCATTTGCCAGCGAAACGGAACGGATAGAGTTGGGATATGAAAAGCTTTTCGCACATTATTATAGAGACAAGGACTGCCGACGTGATTTAATTGTCGATTCGGTGAAATCGGTATGCAATAACAAAGAAGTAAAAAAAGAGTACAGGCGGAAATATGAAAACACTTTGAGATTTTATGAAGAAATAAGTTAAATCTCTGTGTCCTCTGTGCTCTCTGTGGCTAAAATAAAAATGAATTAGCTCTGTGGCAAAAATAAAATAAGGAAATTTTATGATGAAAGATAACATGGATTTGCTGGCGTCGGTGAGTGATGTATCAACGGAGAGTGAATTTTTCTCGCCTGTTCCGGCTGGTTATAAAAAAGGGAAGGCCCGGTATGTGGTGGTTCTTGGTACGGTGATGAGCGGGCTTGGGAAAGGGATATTTTCGTCGTGTCTTGCCAAGCTGATGCAGGATAAGGGGCTGAAGGTGTCTCCGATAAAGCTTGAGGGATATTTGAATATCGATTCCGGGACGCTAAATCCGTTTCGGCACGGGGAGGTGTTTGTGCTGGACGACGGGATGGAATGCGATATGGACCTTGGGACATACGAGAGGATGCTGAATAAAGATTTGAGCAGTGCAAATTTTGCGACGAGCGGCCAGATATTTAATTTGGTGCTGAACAAGGAACGGCATGGAGATTATCTCGGGCGGGACGTTCAGATGATTCCGCATGTTACCGGCGAAGTAAAGCTGAAACTTAGGCAGCTTGCGATGAAGACGGACGCGGATATCGTATTTGTGGAAATCGGCGGGACGGTGGGCGATTTGGAAAATGCGTATTTTATCGAGGCGATGCGTGAGCTGGCATACGAGGAAGGGGCGAACAGCTGCTGTTTTGTGGCGTTGACTTATATATTGGAGCCGAAGACGCTTGGCGAGCAGAAATCAAAGGCGGCACAATTAGGGATAAAGCAATTGATGCAGTGCG
>Ga0315294_10005678_pt1 | contig 13686 bp, 17 predicted proteins | sample YL17G13_40_MG_FD_203626 | JGI IMG/M metagenome (GOLD analysis project Ga0315294, IMG submission 203626) | Sediment microbial communities from Yellowstone Lake, YNP, Wyoming, USA - YL17G13_40 | ecosystem: Environmental > Aquatic > Freshwater > Lake > Sediment | place: USA: Wyoming | collected... | reverse complement strand
GGTCCGCTGCCGACCTCTACAAGCAGGCGTATGGTTCGCGCGAGCAGTCGAACGACCTCATGTACCAGACCGCCGCTGGCCTCCAGGGGCAGGCGTACATGGGCGCCCAGAACGACCGCGGCAACCTGTTGTCGCAGCAGTACGGGGCCACCGCGGGCAACGTCGGCGCGATGCAACAGCAGGCATGGGGTGCGCGCGACCGGATGCTCTCGCAGCAGTACGGGCAGACGACCGGGATGATCCAGGCGGGCCTCCAGAACAACCAACAGATGCGCTCGCAGCTTGGCATGGGCCTGTTCAACGGGTCCACGTCGCTCCTCGGGCAGGGACTCCAGGCGAACAACGACCGCGGCAACCTTCTCGCCCAGCTCCAGAACAACGCGCTGTATCAGTCCGAGTCGGCGCAGCAGACCCGAGCCATGAACCAGTTCGCGTTGAATCAGGGCGGCCAGAACATGCAGACGCAACTCTGGAACGGGCGAGAGGCGAACTACAACAACCGGCTGAATGCTTCGGTGGCTGCCGGTCGTTCGTATCAGGACTACGAGCAGCAGTTCCGCAACCAGGTCGCCGACCAGTTGCTCCTCCCGTACAAGACGGGCCTCCAGGTCACGACGGGCATCAACACGTCCCCGGTGCCGACGCCTTATCGCGTGGACCCGTGGACGCAGGGCGGTATCCAGGCGGGAGGCCAGATCCTGGGCGGGCTACTGGGCGGCAATAACCGCGGCGCAGCGGTGGACCCCTACGGGCTGAACTAAATGCTGCTGGTCCCGCATAGCGCCTCTTACGGGTGGTTGGTCGATGCGATCAGCACGATCTCGTTCGTGTTCGGGATCATGGGGTGGGACGACCTCCTGATCGCCATGCTTATCGGCGGCGGCCTGGCGGGCACCGCGAGCGGAATCAAGACCGCGGTGAGTGGCGACAAGTTCGACGCAGGCGACTTCTTCCGTGACATCGGGATCGGTGTCGGCACGGCTGGCGTGACCGCCGGCATCGGCGCTGGAATCGAAGCGTTGGTTTCCACGTTTGCACAAGCAGGTGCCTCGGCCGGCGCGAACGCCGCCGCAGCCCCGGCGGTGGGAGCCACCGGCGTGAACGGCACCACCGAAGTCGTCAAGGACGCCGGGACGGAGATTGGCAAAGAGGCTCTGAAGCAATCGGCGCAGAACGCAAACTATACTTATGCGGTAGGGGGAGTCGAAGCCGCCAAGCAAGCCGCGGCGCAGGCCCCAGCCGGCACCTTCGGGGCGACAGGCACCGCGGTAGCCAACGGCGCCGTGTCGCCTGCGGGAGCGTCTGGGTACCTTTCTGGGGCCACGTCCTCGGCCGACCTGGCCCGCAGCATCGCGAACATGGCGCCCGACGCCTTGCGCCAGGCCGGCGCCCCGCAGGCCCAGCAGATCCTCCAGCAGTCCGGCCAGGCGCTAGCCAATGCCGGGCCGAAGATCGCCGCGGCGGGCCTGCCGGGGCCGAGCTACCCGGCCTTCCAAGTGGCTACCGAGATCGCCCGAGGCGGGGCGCCGTCGCTCTCCGACATGGGCGTCCAGCAGGTGACGCGGGCACTCGCCACGCCGGCGATGACGACCGGGCAGCGGATCGCGAGTCAGGCCGTCACGGGCGCGATCTCCGGTGGCGTCCAGGGCTACGCGCAGAACCCGACAGATTGGCGAGGCCCGGTTTATGGCGCTTTGGCTGGTGGGGCATCGGGCGGCTTGGGCACGGGCACATCGACGGCGCTTGCGCCGACTTTCGGCACCCTCGGGGCGAACATCATCGGCCGTGGCGTCGGGAACACGGTCGGAGGCGGCCTCCGCGGACTCGGCCAAGACGACCCCGGCAACGCCGCCCTGGCCGGCGCCGCCTCGGGGGCCGCGGGATCGCTGATCGGCGGCGGGCTGAGTTCCGGCTGGCGGGCCATCAACCCGGCCGCGCCTCTGCTCCCGCTCAAGCAGGTAGACGACTGGCCCGGCACGCCGATGGCGCGCAACAATGACCCATACCAGGACTTCGCGCGCACCATCGGGTCGCCGCGCAATGCCTTCTCGTCGTCGTTCGACGTGCGCCAGGCCGGCCCCGGCGACGCCGAGTACGCGCGAGCCTTGGGCGTGAGCGGGATGAAGGCAGCGGAGACGCAGTTCACCGGCGCGGCCGCAAACTACGGCGCCAGCGCCGTGCAGCAGGCGATCCGCAGGCCGACGCAGATTATCCCGCTTCAGCCGACGAGCGGACCCGCGATGTACGGGGCGATGCGGGCGCAATCCGGTGCGATGCCGATCATCGGCCCAGGCTCTCAAAGGCGGTACTACTGATGGCGCTGAACGACCTGCTCTCCCCTCACTTCCGGCTTTCGGAGTTCGTGTCGAAGGATGGGGCAGATACCCCCGACTCGGTCCTCGACGACCTCCGAAGGCAGGCCGCACTCCTTGAGGTGATTCGTAGTGCTGCGGGGGACCGGCCGATCTCGATCAACTCAGGCTACCGGTCGCCGAGTCACAACACGGCGGTGGGCGGCGCGACGCACTCGCAGCATCCGCTCGGCACGGCTGCCGACTTTAACGTGAAGGGGATGCAGCCGAGGGCCGTGAGCGAGCTAGTCACCGGGCTGATCGACCAGGGGCAGCTACCGAGCGGCGGCCTGGGCGTCTACGACAACTGGGTCCACTACGACCACCGACAGAACGGCAACGCCCGGTGGGCCGAGGACGGCGGCCCGGTGCCACCTCGAGCGCGCGTTCAGATGAACGTCGCCGGCTCGCTCGGGCAGACGCCCGAGGTCGTGGGTGCCGCTTCGGGGGCATTCGAGCAGACGCCGCAGGGGCAGATCCCGTCCGAGAGTCTGCCGGTGTATCGGCCCGACATCCGAGAAGAGGGCATGGGTGTCACGCAAGCCCTGATACGGGATCTTGGGAACAACGTCGGCTCGTTCAATTACCCCGACCAGCTAGCCAAGCGGAACGCGACGGCCCAGAGCCTGCTCGACCGCTACTCGAAGTCGGACGACATGTCGGCCGGGGACATTCCCGGCGCGGTCCTCGCGGCGCCGGTGAATCTCGCGAAGCACTTACTCTCGCCGCTTCGTCGCGCGCTCGGGAACCGCGAGCAGCTGCAAACCGACGCCTGGAGTGGCGACCAGGGGCTGGACGCGATTGCTGCGTTCTCCGGCAATCCCGAGTTGGTGGACAAGTACCGGGAGACGCCGGGCGCCGGGGACTGGTTGAAGTCGCTGGTGACCGACTCCGCGGAGCGCAAGGCTGCGGCCGCCCGTGGCGTGATCAGCCGGCTGGCCTTGTCCGACGCCGGGGCTGACGGCCAAGGGAAAGCCTACCTCATGGCGGCCCAGACCGCGGCGGCCAAGGCGAGTGCTCTCACCTCGGCGCTTACCGGCTACAATAACACCGCCGACACCGAGTATGGGCGACGGTTAAAGGAGCAGTACGGGCGACAGGCCGACGCCGGCGCCTACCAGAACACGCAGGAGGGGCTTCTCGCGAGGGCGCGTGCTGGTGAGGTGCCAAGGCTTGCGGCTGCGGAGATCGGAGAAAGGGACGCGGGTGCCGCAAAGTCGAGGCAAGAGGCGCGAGGCGAGGCGACGAAGTCCGACTACGGGGCGGCGGTTTTACAAGCGTACCTGGACGAACGGTACGCGGGCATCCGAGAAAAGGACGCGACTGCTACTGCCGCTACTGCCCTAGCCAACAAGCGCGACCGCGACACCGAGGCCGAATCAGTAATCCAGTCGGGGACCGACATCGGAGCGCAGGTCAGCGAGCTACAGCGGAAGGGCCAACTCACCGCTGAGCAGGTAGCCGTACTTGAGAAGCGCGGCAAGCTATATGACGCGCAAACGGCGCGCGAGTACGCCGAGATCGACCAAGGGTTGCAGCAGACCTTTGCTCGTATCCAGCTTCTGGGCCTGCAAGGCGACCGAGCCACGCTGGCGATGCAGCAGGCCCAAGAGACAGCAGCCCGGCGCATTGCGTTGCTTGATGCGAAAGTGCGGAAGACCGACGCGGAGACGGGCGCAATAGGCGCGAGGCTCGGGCCGGAAGTCGAGGTCTTAAATGCCAGGGCCGCGGCCGCGCGCGCGGCAATTGATCGCGAAGAGAAGGAAGCAATGGCCCGCATTGGGCTATTGGACCTCAAGGGGGAGCAAGCGGCGAAGGCGCAATGGGAAGCCGAGCAGACGGCAATCCGAAAAAGGGCGTTGATCGACGCGCAGACCCAAATGACCGCGACACGATCTGGCGCGATAGCAGCGAAGTCTGGGCCGGAGGTTGAGTGGCTGAGAACCAGAATCGAGGCCGTGCACCAGCGAATGGAGGATCTCGGCCCCGCACGGGTGAGGGCTGCGATTGCCGCGCTCAGGGAGGCGCAACTTAATGGCACCGACCCGAAGTCGCAGCTTGCAAAGGCGGCGGCGGAGCGGGCGGAAGACAAGGCCCGTTTCGACACAGTCATGCGGATGCAGGAGGCGGTCGCCAAAGGCGGGATGGACCAAGGGACGGCGAACCAACTACTGAAGCAACAGGGCCTGCCCTATGGGGTCGAAGACCAGACAAGTTGGCCCGCTTGGTTGCTGGACAGGGCGATGGGTCCGTTTTATGACGCCCCGCCGGATTTCAAAGTGGTGCCCAACCCCGGCATGGTGGCCGCCCCCAAGAACAACGTCGGCGGTGCGAACCCCGGCGGCCCGAGTAGCCTCTCGCCAGTAGATGCGACGGCAGTCCAGTCTGGCATCACGAACCCCGGCTTCTACGAGAACGACGCGGCTGGGAGGGCGCAATTTGAATCGTATGTCAGCCGCAAGCTGCTCTCCGCAGAAGCTGCCGCCGCGATAATCAGGGCCAAGAACTGGGCGCAGGACTAAGCAAATGGACGCGCAGGCGCTGGTAGACAAGTTCATGGCCGAGCAGGCTCCGCAGCCGGACGCGCAGCCGGACGCGCAGGCGCTGGTAGACAAGTTCATGGCCAAGCAGGCCCTGCCACCACCCCCGCCCGAGCCTAGCCTCGGCGGTTTCCTCTCGGGCCTCGGGAGCATGGTGACCTCGTCGTTCGGGTCGGACCCGAAGTTCGACGTACTGAACCGGGCACTTGGCGGCTCGATCCAGACATCGACCGACGCGACTCGCCACGCCGCCGACAACCTCACGGCAGACCAGCGCGCGTCGCTTGAGGAGTACGCCGCGCCGGCAATGATCACGGCGGCGTCGATGCTGGTCCCCGGTGGCATGGCAGCCCAGGCCGCCACCAACATCGGAGCGAATGCGCTAGTCCACGGCGAGAAAGCCTACCGCGAAGGCGACAACGTACTCAGCGCGATGAACCCGCTCAATCACCCCGGCGAGACGGCCATCGGGGCTTTTGCGCCGGCTGCGGTGACAAGTGCTGCCGCACTACTGCGTGGCCTGCGGTCCACGGGGTCGTCGGCCGGGAATGCGCTGAAGCAAGTTTGGGCAGAATCCTCGGGCAGGATGGACTCAGCCCGACGCCTTGTGCCAGGAGGCCCGCCCGAAGGCCCGGCTCGTCTCGGCTTGGAGGAGGCGCTTCGGCTGGACGCCCCGCTGCGCCCGCTACCGAGCTACCCGAAGGCCGCCACAGTCGCGGACGATGCCGCCGAGGCGGGCGCCGAGTTCGCCGTCCCCGATACGGCCTGGCGTGACTTGTCTGGCCGCGACAAGCTGGCCGCGGCCGTCGAGCGGGCGCAGGGCGAGAGGTCGTGGTGGGGAGACAATGTCGCCAAGGCGCGCCCGCTTGTGTCTCGCCCGGCGCGATACCTGTCTCGGGTCGAAGGACCGGCGGGCAAGTCGGCGGGGTTCCGGCTTGAGGACGTTACGCATACCGAGCAGCGCCTGCGCGAGAACGGGCTGCGGCTGATTAAGGAACACCTCGGCGACTTGGACGCGGTACAGCGCACCGAGGTCACATCAGTTTTGAACGGCACGTTATTGCCGGGCGATGCCGCTCCCAAGGTGGCGCGTGCCGCTGCGGGCATGACCGACTTTTACAAGCAATGGGCAAACTTGGCCCAGCGCGAGGGGCTGCTGACCAAGGACTTCATCGAGGAGCAGGCCGAGCCGATCTTCCGCGATTTCAAGCCCATCCCCAAGAACTACTCGCCGCTCATCCGAGTCGAGGACAACATCAACATGAGCCTGCGGGACCGCCTCCGCGGGCTATACAAGAAGGACACCGTATCGCACGCGCGGCGTCCAATGGGCCAGGGCGACGACGAGGTCGAGTACCTGACCGACGCGCTCGACATCGCGAAGACCTACACCGACGACTACGCGAAAAAGATTGCCATCGCCCGCACTTTCGGCTCCGAGTCCGGCCGAACCCTCAACGCCGGCAAGCCTTGGGGCAAGCAGGCGATGGAGATTTACGACGCCATCCGGCAAGAGGCTGACCCCATCGCTCCCGAGATGTTCAAGGAGACGATGGACCGGCTGTACACCGGGCAGCAGACTGCCGGACAGCAGGCTGTCGGCGACATCAACGCTCGCATCACGTCGAGCCTGCTCGGCGGCTCATGGGCCACGCAGCTAGGCCAAGCAGCGTCACCCATCTGGCGCTACGGGCTTGAAAATACGATGGAAGGGATCGGCCGGTACCTACGCGACCCCGATCTGCGCGCGATCATCAACGCCTCCGGCGTCAGGGATTCCGGCTACGCGAGCTACCTTGCCGGGGGCAACGACTCGCTGTCGTCGCTGCCGATCCGCGCCATCGGGGGAGTCGAGCGCGTCCTCCGCGGCCCGGCGAATGCTGGCGTGGTGCCGTACCTAGAGAAGCTCGCCGACGAAGTAGCCGGCGGGCGGTCTAACTCCGCCGTCGCAAAGCAGCTCCAGGAACTGATGCTCACGCCTCAACGCCTAGCCGGCGGCAGCGCGGGCCTCGACTGGGACACGCTGAAGGACGCGATCCAAGCCAGCGGCAGGCGCGCGCAGTTCCACGCCGGCATGATTGGGCAGACCGGCAATGCCTTCCTCGACCCCGGCGTCGCCAAGACGGCGGTGTCCTTGCAGCCGTTCGGGTGGTCGGCGTGGACCGCGGCGCAGGACGACATTCTGGAGCCGCTGTTCTCGAAGCACGACTCGCTGGCCCGTCTCGGCATGGGTCGTCTGACGCGCATGATCCCGGCGGCCCTCGGCGCCGAGGCGCTGCGCGAACTGGTCACCTCGGGGGTCCGGCTCCAGACACCCAACTGGCGCGAGGTGCTTGCGAATGCGGCTGGAACGCAGTTCGGGACGCCGGGCCAGATCCTTGGAGGGCAGCTAGCCCTGGAGAGCAACGTGGACCCGCGGTTCTCGCTGACGCCACCTATCGTGAGCGTACTGGCGGGGCTTGAGAAGGACGTGACGCATGGCGACTGGGGCAGCGCCGCGTTGAACGCCGCTGCGGTCCTCGACCCGACTGGCTACGCGGCGATGGCGCGCCCGACGATCAGGGGCCTGATGCGATGACCGCCTCGCGCAAAGTCTCCGACCTGCTCCCGGTCGTCGCGAAGCGTTGCCTGGCGTTCGTTGCGAAGGCCCAGGCCGAGGGCATCGAGGTGATCATCACGTCCACCTACCGGGACTTCGCCAGCCAGAATGCGCTCTACGCGCAAGGCCGGACGCGGCCGGGCAAGGTGGTCACGCGCGCGCGAGGCGGGCAGTCCTACCACAACTTCCGCGTGGCGTTCGACTTCGTGCCGGTCGTGCATGGCAAGGCGGTCTGGACCGACCTTGCGTTGTTCCGGCGCTGCGGCGAGATCGGCGAGTCTCTGGGGCTGGAGTGGGGCGGGCGGTGGCAGGGGATGAGGGACAGGCCGCACATGCAGTACACGGGTGGCCTGTCCCTTGCGGAGATGCGAGCGGGGGGGGTGCCCAAATGAACGACTACCGGACTCCACTCGACCCGATCTCCCAGCACTTCTACGACGCTTGGCTGCAAAGCCAGACTGCTGCGCGAGGCTTTGATCCGAGCGGCCCAGACTACGACATGCCGGGCTACTACATGTCCGGTGGGTGGCTGGATGCCCCCGGCTCGGGCCATTTCCCCGACAGCTTTAAGGCTCCTAATCACCCGACGTTCTCAGACGAGTCGATGTACCACATGACCCCTAATGGCGCAGGCGGCCTCAACCTGGGCGGGTCATGGAATGATGACACCTTTCAGGCTGGGCCTACCAACCGCGAAAACTGGGCGGTAGATGAACTGCTGAAATATTTTCTTCGGGAAGAGCCGGGCGTCGGCCTGCGGTACTGAAAGGCTGCCCAAGTGAACGACTACATCTGGCAGGGCGCGTTGATGGCGGCGCAGGGGCTTATCGGCGCCGGCGTCGGCGTGGCGGTGCGGTCGTTGCGCGGCATTCACGCCGACGTGGAGCGGATCAGCGAACACCTGCGTGTGATGAATGGACGCCTCGGCAAGCTGGAGCAGCGAGTCGAGGACCACGAAGACCATTGCTCGGAGCTACACGACAGGCACAAGACAGACGTACTAGGCATACGCGACCGGTTGGATCGCGTCGGGAGGTGAACGTGGAAAACATCGACTACAAGTGGCTGCTCATGTTCGTCGCGCAGTTAGGCGCCGGGCTGGCGATCATCTTCATCGGCGGTGCCGAGATGCGCGAGCTAGGCATCGGCCTGATCGGCGGGGCGTTCGGCGCCGGCGTCACAGCTGGCCGCACCCTCATGCGCTAGGGCTTGCCGACCGCCGGGGGCGCCGGCGAACGGAAGCCGACGCGCGTCCAGATCGTGCAGATCGCGTCGATCAGCATCCCGACCAGCGGGGCGAGCGACGCCCAGGGCACGTCCTTGACCTCCTTGACGCCGGTCAGCGCGCCGGTGCGCCGGGCGCCCTCGTAGATCGTGCCGACCAGGTCGAGGACTGCGTCACGCTTCTGCACGCCGCTGACCGGGGCGCCGTCCATCTCCAGGACGAAGCGCCGGACGAACGGGGTCAGGTCGCCGAGCAGCAGGAATACGTTTGAGGTCATGGGTTCTCCTTAGGGATGTCCCGCGCGATGAGCAGCAGGACTAGGTAGCCGACCAAGTCGAGGATCGTATCCTCGTCGTCGATGACGCCCGCTTGGATACGGGACAGCTTGTCGTCGATGCGCACCCTGAGCTGCTCTTGCTGGGTGCCCCGCGAGAACACCCGCGCGGGGAACAGCGCGCTGTCGCCGTACTTCTGGTTCTTCTCGAGGAGCATCTCGCGGATGTCGTCGCACTTGGCGGCGATCTTTTCGGCGGTGGTCATGGGCGCTCCTCCACGTCAGCGATCCGCTGACCGATCCACTCCATGCAATTGACGGCCATGCTGTTTCCTATCGCCCGGTAGCGCGGGCCGTCGCTCGCTGGCTTCCCGCGCCACGGGACCAGGGTCCAGTCGTCAGGGAAGCCCTGTAGTCGCTCGCACTCGCCTGGCGTCAGGCGACGCACGGCGGCACTCGTCACGATCCCGATGCTCGTCCCGTCCGTATCCAGCGGCCCAGAGATAGGTCCGTAGTAACCTACGTCTTTCTGGCGGGCGTCGAACGCCACCGGCTGCGCGACTAAGTTATATGCTTCGTCGCCGGCTGGCCCGCCGCCTTTCGCCCACTTGGCGCTGACGCACCCAGATACAAGGCTACCCGCAACATCTCCGGCAGCGCCTTGCCGCGCTTTTTTGCGCGACGAAGTATTCCCGCGCACGCTCTCGCGCTCAAATAGTACTTCTGCGGCACGTCGGCCTGCTCCAGCACATCCCACAACGAACACACGTCGCCGTCGCTGCGGGACGGCGCGTGGATGCCCGTGTGTTCGCACATACTGTGCGTCCAGCACCCGGTAGGCCCACCCATACCCGAGGTCGCCCAACGCCCCGATGAAGGCACCAAAGTCCCGTCCTCCGCTGCACGACAGGACACCGGGGACGTTTTCCCAAACAATCCATCGAGGCCGTAGACGTTGAGCGATCTCAAGATAGCGAAGCATGAGTCCGCCTCGCGGATCTTGCAGTCCCTGCCGGAGTCCTGCAACGCTGAAGGACACGCAGGGAGTGCCGCCCACCAGAAGGTCGATTGCGCCGGGTCCGATGCTCCAGGTTTCATGGTCGGTCATGTCTCCAAGGTTCGGGACGCGCGGGAAGTGATGCGCAAGTACCGCAGAGGGGAACGCCTCGATCTCGGAAAACGCGACAGGCTCCCAACCGAGCGGCTCCCATGCGACCGATGCGGCCTCGATGCCGGAGCAGACGGAGAGGTATTTCATGGCTGCTGGTACTCCACTACGTTGCTCGTTAGGTGCCGGCCGTCGCGGTCGCTGCCGACAAGCTGGAACCGGTACGTCCGGCCTGAGGTCAGGGCCACCTTCACGTTGTCCGCGCACCACGCTCCGACCGGCGTTGCGCAGAGGCGCGCCTGGTTCAGCCTGCCCGCTGGCCGGCCGTCGAGCAGTAGGTCCACCGACTGGAGGCCCGGCTGCCAATCGGCGAACACGATGCGCAGCGCGCGTTCGTCGCAGCCGGCCAGCAGGATGGCGGCGAGTAGTGCCCACCTCATCGGGTGGTGCGTTCGCGGGCGGCTTGGAGGGCGTCCACGGCGGCCTCGGCGGCGGCTAGAGCATCGTCAACGGCGTCGCTGGCGTCCTCGTAGGCGTCGAGGGCTTTTGTGGTGGCCGCGATGGCCGCGTGGGCTTTGCGGTGCGCGGCGGGGGCTTCGCCGTAGTAGTCCCTGTCGTCAACGACCCAAAGCAGATCGGCAATAAAGTTTACGAGGGCGTCGAGGTCGGTGCGTTCAGGCACGGTGTCCTCCTATGTGCGGACGAGCTTGTTGAGCGGGCGGCACCCGCGGACCTGGAGCGCCCCCGAAGGCAGTCGGCACAGCCGGCCGCAGGGCTGGCCCGCGATCAGCAGCGGGTGGCAGCGCGGCTCCGGCGGCGCCGCGCCGAACGCGCGGACGGCGCACCACGCAAACACGATCCACCACGCCAGCCCGGCCAGCAGCGCCCAGGTCACTCCTCGAGGTGCGTGCCGCATAGCTCCCCCTGCGTCGCGAGCCACGCCCGCGTTTCGAGTTCATGGGTTCTCTTTAGTTCTTGGTTTCTCCTTAGGGATGTCCCGGGCGCGCATAGCTCCCCCTGCTCCGCGAGCCACGCCCGCACCATCCGCAGGTATGTCTCCCACTCGATGACGACGATGGGCGCCGAGCGGTCGCGCCGCAAGAACAGCAGGTCGTTCGCTCCGAGCCACCGCGCCAGCGTCGCGAACCCCTCGCCGTTGGCCCGAGCCTTCACCTCGGCGACAAGCGTCGAGCCGACGCGGATGTCGCCCTTGTACCCGGCCATCGCACCCGACAGCGGCACCCGCTTGGCTGGGATGCCGGCGTCGAGGTGCAGTTGCACCAGCAGGCGCTCGACCCGGTTGCCCTTCTGCCGGCGGCCGGCGGCGGTCATGCGGCCACCCAGACGACCGAGCTACGCCCGGCGCGCGTCGGCCGGGTCCGGCCCGAGTCGCGCACCAGCCCGCGGTGTACCAGTTCGACTCGCCGCGGTCGTTGCGTGGACCCGCTAAGGTCGAGCGCGGTTTGGATCTCCTCGTCGGTAGCGCCGGCCTCGCCTTGGTCGCGTAGGTGCGCGAGTACTTGGGCGCGCTGGGTGCCTGAGTGCGGCGCCGCCCGCTCTGCCGCCTCGACCGAGGTGCGACTATCCTGCTGCGCCGGCGCGTCGAACAGCGGCCCGAGTGCGGCCGGCGCCTGGCGCATGATCCCCCATCCCATCTGTTACCTCCTTCCGCACCGGGAGGGGCCAGCCATCTTGTGGCCGACCCCTCCCATCCCCAGATCAGATCTCCAGATCGGCGGTGTCGGGCCACACGTCGGAGAGGCTGCCCTCGACGACCTCGCGGAGGTCAAGGATCTCGTAGGAGCCGTACTTTTGCTCGCCGGCCAGCACCGCCTCGACCTGCACGCCGTCGCGCAGCAGGACGCCAAAGTCGTCCTTGAGCGTCGCGATGCGGAGGCCCTCCGCGGTGGTGGCGCTGTGCTTGGTAAACGAGAACGGCTTGCCGTCCTTGCGCGTCCCTTCCTTCAGATCATGGTACGCGCGCGTGAGGGTTAACGTCTGGTACTGCTCGTCTGAGTAGCTACCGGCGGTCGCAGCCACGCGGCCCTCTTTGGGAGAGGGGGCCGGGGCCGGCCGAGAGGAAGTCGCTGCGAGGTCACGGAGGTGAGTGACCGCGGCCGGCCCCGGTGTCCCGGTGCGAGAGGGGGGCGCACCGGGCTTGTGTGACGCGGCGGCCGCGTCATCATCCTCGTCGGCCACGATCCCGAGTGCGGCCGCGAGCGAATAGCGGCGCAGATAGGTGATCGCGGAGCCGACGCCTTGCGGATCTTGTTTGGCGATGGGCGTCGCCACCATGTCGCGAATCCACTCGCCGCTCTCGGCGTGGACGAGCATGGTGACGAGGGCCGCGTGCCCGGCGGGTGCGGCGGTAGGCGTCTGCACGACGGCCAGGCCGGCCTTGCCGAGCGACTCGCGGCATGAGTCCCACACCGACAGCAGGGTCGCGTACTTGCTGCGGAACGCGGGGTTGGTCGCGTCCTTCTCGGCGGGCTTGATCGCGGACTGCACGGCGACGATGGCGCCGGCGATAGCTCCGATAGTGGCAGAGGTTTCCATGCTATTTCTCCTTATATTTCGCGACCGAATAGGTCTGGTAGGTGTAAGGCTTGGTCACTTTTTCGCCGACCTCGACGACCTTGCGGCGCATCGCGTACCCGGTGCCGGGCAGGACGCCGACCTCGGCGTCGCCCTGAAGTCCGAGCAGCGCAGCCTTCGCTTCCTTGGCCCGGCCGTCGTAGATCTTCGCCTGGGCGTCGGCCAGTCGCATTTGCTCCCAGAGCGACACGGCGGCCGGCGGGAGCGAGATGATCGACCGCTGGCGGGCGGGCACCATCGATAAGTAGGTCTTGATATCGCCCTCCGAGGTGGGCGGCGGCGGCGTGCTTGGCAGAACGAAGCGGTGCCAGAACTCGGCGAGGGCGTCGATGATGGCCTCCTCGGCCGCGACGTGGCGCTCGACGCGCGGGCAGGTGTAGTCGCTGCCGGCGATGAGCGTGGGGAAGTCGTCCCAAGGCGCATCGGCGACGACCATCTCGACCGCAGCCTGCACCTGGTAGTAGAGCGGCGGTTGCCCGTCGTGCCATGCGGCCACGCTCGACGTGGCCTTCGCCTGCGCGAGGCCGGCGAGCTTGCCGGTGGCGTCGTAGACGAACGCATCAGGCGTCGCTGCGAGCCACGGGTGCGCGGCTGCCCGGTGTAGCTGGTCGTTCGGCGCGACCCGCAGCGTGGTGTCCTCGGCGTAGCGCGCGAGGATGGCAGGCTCGAGGAGCCGGCCCAGGCGCATCCGCTCGGACTCGACCACGGTCGAGACGCCCTCGACCTTCTCGCGCCACACGTCGAGCCGCGAGCGCCAAGGGCTGTGCCCGAGGACGGCCGCCGCGTCGGACGCGGTCAAGTACGACCGGCGGGCGGCTAACCACGCCTCGCGGTCGGTAGTCGCAACGGCAACCCCGGCGCTCATCGCGCACCCACTAGGGTCGCGAGCGTCAGGACGCCCAGCAAAAAGCCGGCGGTGCCGGCGCCGAGCAGCGCGTACACGTCGTAGCCGGTGCGGATCTCGGGGCGCTCCAGCCGGACCAGCCGGCCGTCG
>Ga0315294_10005677_pt1 | contig 13686 bp, 9 predicted proteins | sample YL17G13_40_MG_FD_203626 | JGI IMG/M metagenome (GOLD analysis project Ga0315294, IMG submission 203626) | Sediment microbial communities from Yellowstone Lake, YNP, Wyoming, USA - YL17G13_40 | ecosystem: Environmental > Aquatic > Freshwater > Lake > Sediment | place: USA: Wyoming | collected... | reverse complement strand
ACGTGCACCGTGGCTTCTGCCCAGGGAATGAATTTGCCGTTATGCCAGACTTGTGCGCAGTACGCGATGGCCATGAGTTCTTCTCCAACGGCTCAGGATGTTGGCAAGACTCGCTGCCCCACGAGCGGCGGGAAACTCGAAGCTCGGTGGATACAGCGGCGAAATTATAGCACGAAGGTCGTAGCGGTGGGCTTCAGCCCGGCACTGTAGCGGCGGTCTATGACCGCCGAGATTTAACGCGGCGGCGCTTTCCCGCCGCCACAAATGCTCTTTTGCGGCGAGCCCTCCGGGATCGCGTCGCGTTCGGCGCTCACAGAGCGCCGCCACAGTAGAGACGTTCCGTTGGAACGCCTCCTCTCGCCAGACGCCCCCGCGGAGCGTCTCTACTTGGCCGCAACTCCCGTCTCTGATACTATCGCCCCTGAGCCGAAGCCATGACCTTCATAAGCTCGATCGGCGCGGTCGTCATCGTTCTGGGAGTGGTGGTTGTCAACATCCTGCTGGCGAACCTGGTGTGGTGGATCGTCGGCTCCAAACAGCGCGTCTTGCGCATCCTAGGCAGGGCCTTCGGCGGGTTCTTTGCCCTAGCCAACGTAGCGCTCGCCTTTGTCTGCTTCCTGCGGTTCTGGCAGACCGGCTGGGACTGGTCCCCCATCGTGCTCTTCGTTGTGTCGCTGATCTTCGCCTTCCGCTTCGGCGGCGCCACCGCCGGCCGCTATCCGTAGGCAGCAGCCGGTCGGCAGTCAGCAGTCGGCAGTCAGTTGTCCGCAGCCCGCTGTCAGTGATCAGCTATCAGTCCTCAGCTCCCAGCCCTCGAACGACGCACGGAGAACCCTCGTTCTCATTCATCATTCACACTTCATCATTCAGACCGCCGCCTACCTTTTCCCACCTACCACCTACGACCTACCACCTACTTGTTCAGGATCGCTTGCTCCACCCTCCGGGAGAAGGCTGCCCCGCAGCCGGCCTTCACCCGAGGGACACGCCACGGACTTCGAGAGCAAGCCCCTTCCTGCTACGGGCAAGCCAGGGCTACGACCGCCAGCGTGCCGGCATTGTCAATGCCGATCCGCGCACACTTTGTTCCGTCGGGACTCCTCACGATCAGGCCTTGCCCGGCCGTGGAAGCGTAAACGTCTCCGTTCTCGACTTGGAGTTGCGCTTTTGGGTATTCCGTGCCGATGCCGACCTTGCCTCCGATGTAGGCGCCGTAGTTCTCGTCCGCTCCCTCCGGCGGAGCGACGGACAGCCCGTAGTTCCTCGTCGGCGTGCCCCCTGAGCCCGTAAACGTGCCGTAGGAAGACACAGAGAGGCCATACTTGACAATGTCGTCGACGGTCGTGTTGGAGGCGGAGTTTGTGACGATCATTCCATAGCTTGTTGTCTGAACGTCCCCTGCGTTCAAGACATAAGCCCCGTGCTTGCTACCAGAACCAGCCGCTTGGGAGGTCACGTTCGTCACATACAATCCGTAGCTGGTCGTGTCTTCCGTTCCCGTCCGCCGGACACGAAGTTGTATGGCAGGAGCCCCAGATGCCCCAATCCCGACTCCGCCACTGGAAGCGACAAGCTGGCTGGCGCCTACAATGAGGCCATTGGCCGGTAAGTCGAGCGTGCCGGTCATGGTGTCACCGGCTTTGGACACCTTGCCGCTAATGTTGGTCTGAAGCGTCGTGTCCGCTGTGGCCCGCGCCGTGGCCTCGGCGTCGAGCTCGGTCTGAGTGGCAGGATTGAAGCCAAGGTCGGCTTCCGCCACACAGCCGCTGCATTCCAGGTCCGAGGCAATGCCCGTCAACGGACCAACGAAGGACGTTGCCGTCACGCTGCCGCTTGACTGGATGCTGCCGACCACATCCAGTGTCGCGGCGGGCGTCGCCGTCCCGATGCCGACATTCACCGCAGAATCGCCGGTCCCTCCCAGAATCAACGAGTTGCTCTGGGACACCACCGCGCCGGCGCCGATGGCGGTGGCATTGGTGAGGCCGCCGCTGTCTGGCCCCGCCAAGAGGCCGATGAAGGTGTTGTTTGCGCCGGTAGAATTGTTAAGGCCGCTCGAGTACCCAAGGGCGGTGTTACTATTGCCCGTGGTGTTGTACTGGAGCGCCAGGCGGCCGCTGGCGGTGTTCTGGTAGCCCGTGGTGTTGGAGTAGAGCGCCCCCTGGCCGCTGGCGGTGTTCTCGTAGCCCGTGGTGTTCGCGGAGAGCGCCCCCTGGCCGCTGGCGGTGTTGCCGGCGCCCGTGGTGGTGAAATTGCCCGCACTGCTCCCCACAAAGGTGTTGTATTGGGTAGCACCGCAACAGGCATGGATGAACGGACCGCCACCCAGGTTGATTACGCCGGCACTGGCGCTGGCGGTTTGAGGCAAAGCCAGGTTCCCGTTGCTGATGGTCTGTGTGGCGCCGAATGTGTTGGCGCCGGTGGTGGCATACCCGCTGGGCGCTACGCCGCCCAGCGCCAGAGCATTGGTGGCCACGGCGGCGGTGGCGGCGGAGATCGCATTGACGTTCGATAGGCCGGAGCCCTCTCCGGTGAAGGACGCCGCCGTCACCGCACCGCTGAAGTTTCCTGTTCCGACTACGTCGAGCGTGTACCCGGGCGTCGTGGTTCCGATGCCTACGTTGACCTCGTAACCGCTACCGTTTGGCCCGCCCAGCACCAGGGCATTGCTGGCGGACACCAAAGCGTTGTACCCGATGGCGGTGGCGTTACTGAGCTGGGTTGACGTCCCCGGCCCGCTCAAGGCGCCAAGGAACGTATTGTTGCCGCCTGTCCTATTGGCATTTGCGGAGTATGCGGTCACACCCGCTTTATAGCCGACTGCCGTGTTAGCGTTCCCGCCACACGAGCCCGTGACATTCTGACAATTGTAGTAGAGCGCCTGGTAGCCGCTGGCGGTGTTGGCGTAGCCCGTGGTGTTGGAGAAGAGCGCCTGGTAGGCGCTGGCGGTGTTGTTGTTGCCCTCGGTGTTGGAGGTCAGCGCCCAGGCGCCGCTGGCGGTGTTGGCCTGGCCCGTGGTGTTGGAGGTGAGGGCCAGGAGGCCGCTGGCGGTGTTCCGAATGCCCGTCGTGTTTTTCTCGAGCGCAGCCGCGCCGCTGGCGGTGTTCTGGTAGCCCGTGGTGTTGGAGTAGAGCGCGTTCCACCCGCTGGCGGTGTTGAAGCCGCCCGTGGTGTTCTGGTAGAGCGCAGACATGCCGGTGGCAGTGTTCAGGCCGCCCGTGGTGTTGGAGTAGAGCGCGCGCAACCCGGTGGCGGTGTTGTTGGAGCCCGTGGTGTTGGAGACGAGCGCCTCGTAGCCGCTGGCCACGTTGTACAAGCCTGTGGTGGTGAAATTGCCCGCATTGGCCCCAACAAAGGTATTTTGTTGAGAGGCAGAGCAACAGGCATGGATGAATGGAGCGAAGCCCAGATTGATTACCCCCGTGCTTGCGCTCGTGGTTTGGGGCAGCGAAATGTTGCCGCTGGTCACGGACAAGTTCCCGCTACCGATGGTCTGAGTAGTCGTGAAGATATTGGTTCCCAGCGTGGCGTAAGTTCCCGCGGGCTGCAAGGCGCTGGCATGCACGCCATCGAGCAAGTCGGCGTTTAGGCTGGGAACTAAGGTGTTGGAATTGACCGAGAGCGGTGCCGTGCCGCTGGCGACCGTCGAGACCAGCTGGCGGCCGCTCACATTGAAGCTGGCATTGACGTCGCCGACCACATCCAGCGTGTGCGCGGGCGTCGCCGTCCCGATGCCCACGTTGACCTCCCAGCCACTACCGTTCGGCCCGCCCAGCACAAGCGCGTTGTCGGCGGAGACCACAGCACCATACCCGATGGCAGTGGCGTTAGTGAGCTGGGTGGACGTGGCAGGCCCGCTCAAGGCGCCAAGGAAGGTGTTTTTGGCCCCTGTCCTATTGGCATTTGCGGAGATCGGGGTCACGCCAGCGAGATAGCCGACCGCCGTGTTGTAGTTCCCGGTGCACTCGCCTGCCTCATTCTCACAATTGTAAGAGAGCGCGCTGTAGCCGCTGGCGGTGTTGAAGCTGCCCGTGGTGTTGTAGAGGAGCGCGCCCGCGCCCCCTGCACTATTGCGACTGCCCGTCGTGTTGGAGAAGAGCGCGCTCCACCCGCTGCCGGTGTTCTGGTTGCCCGTGGTGTTGAAGACGAGCGCACTCTTGCCGCTGGCGGTGTTCTGGTTGCCCCCTGCGTTGGAGGCGAGCGCGGCGTAGCCGGTGGCGGTGTTGGCGGTGCCCGTGGTGTTCGAGGAGAGCGCGTGGTAGCCGCTAGCGCTGTTGTAGTTGCCCGTGGTGCTGAAATTCCCCGCGTTGCTCCCAACAAAGGTATTTTGTTGAGAGGCAGAGCAACAGGCATGGATGAGCGGAGTGCCACCCAGATGGATTACGCCGGCACTCGCGCTGGTGGTTTGCGGCAGGTCAATGTTGCCGCTGCTCACGGACAAATCCCCGCTGCTGATGGTCTGGGTAGCCGTGAAGGTATTGGACCCCAGGGTGGCGTAAGCGCCCGCGGGCTGGAAGGCGCTGGCATGAAAGCCGTCAAGCATGTCGGCGTTGAGGCTGGGAACCAGGGTGTTGGAAGTGACCGAGAGCGGCGCGGTGCCGCTGGCCACCGTCGAGATCAATTGCGTGCCGGTAAGCGAGCCGAGTGTCGTGAGGTTGCCGCTGCCGCTCACGCTGAACTTCTCCAAACTGCCGACCTTACCGCTCAGCAGCTTTCCGCCTTGCGTGTTGTCCACAATCATCGCTGTCCCGGCCGAACTGAATACGCGCGCCACGAGGCCCGTAGTCGTGCCACTGGTGGCCGTGGCTTGGCCCAGGATGCCGGTGCCGCTCGTGCTATCCGCATGGCCGCGCAGCCCGATCGTTGCCCCCGTCGTCGCCACCGCCCGACCAAAGAAGGCAGTTCCCTCGGTACTTGCAGTCTGGCCGAGAATTCCGTATGCCAGCCCCGTCGTCGCCAGGTTGTAGCCAAACACGCCCGCGCCCGTGCTGCTCGTTGTCTGACCTTTCACGCCGTAGCTCGTGCCGACTAAACCCGTCACTTGCCCAAGCAGCGCGACGCTACCCGGCGCGAGTGCCCGCAACCCGTAGCCCGTCCCGGTCTGCTGCACCAGCACCGCTTCGCTCGTCGACGTCGCCGTCGTTCGCAGCGCCCGCCCCGTGCCGCTTTGCGTCACCGCCACGCAATCGCCAGTCGTCGCGCAGGTGAACGTCGAGGGCCCTTCGGCGATGGCCGGAGCTTTGGGCGGATTGCTCACCAGCATCTCCACGGCCTGCGTGGCGATGCCCGGCGTTTGCGCCGCAACCTGCGTGCGCACCTCTTCCTTCAACTGCTCGCCGAGCACAAAATCCGACGCCTGCCGGCCCCCCAGCATCGCGGCGTCTTCCGCCTTCAAGGCATACGGCACGCTCACCAGCAGAACCCGCGGATCTTCGTCGCGGCTTTCCACCTGCACGCCCAGCCAGCGCGCCCTGCCTGCGGGAAACAGTTCCACCGGCAGACCGTCAGCGCGCGTCGCACCCAGCAGCACTGCGTAGTGCCCTTGCTCGTCGAGCTGCGCCACCTGGGTCTCGGCCCACAGCGCCGCGCCTCCTTGCTGCTCGCTGTACACCGCGAAGGTGAGGCGCACCGCGACATTGCCCAACGGCTCGCCGCGTGTGTCCCTCACCGCCCCGCTGAACTTGATGAGCCGCGGCACCGCCGCGACGCTCGCTGGTCCCGAACTGACATCACTTGCAGGTTGACTTTGTGCACACACCATCGGCGCCGAGAAGAAACACACGACAACCGCCCATGTCCATAGATAGGTCCGGCTCAAGGAAGCACCTCCGTACAGGCAATTCGACCAAGTAGTGAATTCGGACGCTACGCTCGCGTATGCAATCTGTCAAGAGGATGGCGCGTCCCGCTCTGCGTATTCGGAGCCAAGCGGCGGGCCGTGAGGCAACTATTCGCGGTGGGAGGCATTCTACGCGCTTTGTTCTCGAATACGATACGCTTCGCCTTGAACTCGCACTTGGCGTGCCCCCTCCCGGCGCAGGAAAGAGCCGCCTCGCTTCCAGTGTCGCAGAATGCCGCGGAATCCGCTCCGGCGGCGTCTGGTTGGGCATGCGGCAGACGGTAGACGGGAGAAGACAACGACTTGGTGGACCTGGAGGGGTTCGAACCCTCGACCTCATGACTGCCAGTCCTTAACAGCGTGTTCCGCAACAGACACAACCTGGAGCGATTTCCGGCTAACCCTATCTTTAGAAAAGAAATAGCTTGACGTTCTAAGGACTCTGGGCGACACTAAAGGACAGAAGGTGCCATCTTGTACGGACACGGCACGGACACGGAGTGCTGACATGGGTAGTCCCATAACAGAAAAGATGGCCAAGAAACTCCAGCTACCCGCCCGCGGAAACCGCATTATCTACGACAATCAGATCCGTGGCTTCGGGGTGCGGATCACGGCGGCCGGCGCGGTCGCCTTTCTTGTGAACTACCGCGTCCACGGGCGCGAACGGCGCTATACAATCGGGCGCTACCCGGAAGTCTCAGCACAGATGGCGCGGGAAGAGGCCTTGCGGCTCCGGGAAGCCGTGCGCCAAGGGCACGATCCCCTGGCTGAACGTGAGCGGCTGCGTGGCGTTCCCACCATGACTGACCTGGCGGAAGAGTATCTGCGACGCCATGCAGAGCCCTACAAACGGCCTCTCTCCGTGCGCGACGACAAGCGGTTTCTAAAGGCCATCATTCTTCCGCGATTGGGCAAGCTCCAGGTGAGCGCCCTGACGCGCCTCGATGTCGAGAACCTGCACCGCCAGTTCAGCTCCACGCCGGTGCAGGCTAACAGAGTGCTCGCTCTTCTGAGCAAGATGTTCAACTTGGCGGTTAAATGGGGATGGGCCCGCGACAATCCTGCCCGCGGCGTAACCCGGTACCAGGAACAACCACGGGAGCGCTGGCTTCAGCAAGAAGAGTTGACGCGGTTGGCGGAGGCGCTGGACAAGCAACCGGACCAGAACCAGGTGGATGCGCTCAGACTCATTCAACTGACCGGTGCGCGCAAAAGCGAAGTGTTGGGGGCTACGTGGGACCAATTCGATCTCGAACGGGGCGTCTGGACCAAGCCAGCGCACAGCACGAAGCAGGCCCGAATCCACCATGTGCCGCTGAATGCACCAGCGCTGGATTTGCTGCAGCGCATGAGGAAATCCGCGACGGGCGAGTATCTATTTCCGGGCAGAACCGGTGAGCATCTGAAGGACGTGAAAAAGTTATGGAGGAGAGTCACCAAGGCGGCGGGACTCGAAGGCATCCACGTTCACGATCTCCGGCACACATATGCCTCGCACCTGGTAAGCGGCGGCGTGCCTCTGGCATTAGTGGGCGCGCTTTTGGGACACACGCAACCAAGAACAACGCAGCGCTATGCGCATCTGGCCGATGACGCCCTCCGGGCAGCGACAAACCAGTTTGGATCGGTCTACGAGATGGCGAGAAAACCGCACGGCCGGAAGGTGAAAGCCTAAAAGCGACTCTGCCTAATGCGTTCTTTGCGGAATTTCGCCATCTTCCTGTAGTTCCCTTGCTGTTTTCCCTTGACAGCCTGAAGCCTAGCCTCCTAAACCTGGAAGATGAGATGGCGGAACGTCTTCGGTTGGCCTTTAATGGCCCTTGGGGGGAAGGTTCTTGAGCATGAGTCATAAAACACCGACAGATCCGGACTCACAGGATTCGGTGCTTGCGGGCTTCATCGGGCCTGGTGAATTATGCAGGCAGCTTGGCAAAACCCCGCGCACGGTTGCCAGATGGCACGCGCGGGGACTCGGGCCACCCCGGGTGCGTGTGGCGAGGATGATTCTTTATCGGGTCGATGACGTGCGCGCCTGGTTGGAGGCACATCGCGAACGGCGTGAGCTGACGCGGGCCCGGCAGTCGGCGGGCGGAGGACGATGAAGATGGCTGGAGCTTCACACGGCGATCAGCGACCGGGAGAGCACGTCATGGAGAATCCTGACACGGTCACAGGCGAAAACAAGCGAAGGGGGCCGCGGCATTCCTGGAGCGGATGGTGCCGCTCGGCAAGGCTGCCAGGATGATTGGGGTGGACGCTCGGACGCTGCGCCGCTGGCTGGAGGACGAGCGCGGGATAGCTTTTCCGCGGCGGGGGGGGCGGCGCCTCGCCCCTGGTGAGGGTGACCGAGGTTCTGAACGTGATCACAAGCCACGCGGGAATTCAAAAGTGCGGCCCGAAGGCAACACCATCAACGCCCGCCAAATCGGCCGGTGTCGTTTAGCTGGTGATTCCACGCGTGGTGGGCGACTCGAAAGCAAAAGGACCCATGTCCTTGTTCGGCGAAGAGAATCGAAACTAGGGGGCGTACGACCATCGCACAAGGCATTCCGCGGCGTGGGGGGATCGGAGATGGGGGATGAACCCGGGAATTCTAAAGTCTTTGTTGGACAGACCCGTAGCCTTCCACCGATGCTTTGCCTACCTGACTGGCAACGTGACTTCGGCGTTGATGCTTAGCCAAGCTATCTATTGGACAAACAGGACAAAGAACTCGGAGGGTTGGTTCTGGAAAACTCGAGAAGAATGGTTCGATGAAGTCGCCTTAACTCGCCGCGAGCAAGAAACGGCGCGAAAGCGGCTCAAGGGAACCGGTTTCTGGAAGGAAAGGGAAGACAAATACGCGCACAAGCTCTTTTACAGGGTGGATCTTGACGCTCTCGGAAGGCAACTTTCAGGACTATTTGCCCAAGGGCGGGAAGCGCCCTTCGCGGAAGGCGGAAATGAACTTCCGGCGGAAGGCAGAAAGCGCCCTTCGCGAATGGCGGAAACCGCCCTCCCAAGTACTTCAGAGACTACTTCTCAGAGATTACCAGAGACTACGGTCGGAGACACCTCACCGCAGAAATCCAAAGCTATCACGATCCCCCAAGGCGCGATCTTGCCGAATGGCAATGATCCCTGGAAGGCCATCAAAGTAGAACTCCGGAACATACTCAATCCGCAAAGCTGGGAGAGTTGGATCCGGCCGACACGCCTGGCTTACACCCTGGGCGGAAAGCTTTTCGTCGCGGTCCCCAGCGCAGAATTCGCGGGCTGGATTGAGGACAATTTCGGGCCGACTATCGAGGCGGCGAGGCAAACGTTGAAACTGGAATTTGGGGGCATTGAATTCCTAGAGCCCCTAAGCGGTGCCTGAATGACCTGAAGCGAGTCATCGACGTGGAATCAGAGAAGATCACGGGACAGGAAATTGAGAAAGCGCGGACGCTCTGCCTGGAGTTCATAGAAGCAAAAGAGCGCATGGTTGAAGCCGTCGTGGAGCTCGGCCGGAAGTTCTGCTTGGGCCCTCGCTTAGATCTCGCTCTGTGGCCCGATTGGCTGAAGTCCTACCAGGTTGTGCAGTTCATGCCGGAGAAGCACGCTCTTTTGAAGAAGCGACTGCAGGAGGCGGGCAATCGATGTCGACGCAGGCGGAGTCCACCGATTCTTTTGCGTCGCTCAACTAGGGTGGATGCGCATGGGGGTGCGATAAGGAGAAACCATGCAGGACGGACTGCATCAACGCGGGCGGATTTGGCACTTCTACTGGAAAGATCCGCAAGGTCACCGGCGTGAGATTTCGACGAGGACGCGAGATTTCCAGCAAGCCCGAGGAATCCGGGCCCGGCGACTGATGGAATTCCAGCAAGCGGACTTCCCCCTCCAGGACGCTCGGCTGCTTTTCTCCGAAGCAGCGCATCAATGGCTGAAGCACGCGAACCCCGCGAAGCGCGAAAACACTCGGCGCTCTCAGGCCGCGCGAGTGACGACTTTGATCGAGTTCTTTGGCGGGATGCGCTTGCGCGAAATCACCCCCGCACGGATCCTGTACTTTCAGACGCAGCGAGCTCGAGCGGTGGCCAACAGCACGTGCAACGGAGAATTCTGGGGACTCCACGCTATTCTGAAGCGCTTCGGAGCCTGGACGCAAGCCCATGCACAGACCTGCCGACCCCTGCCCGTCGAACAGGGATCGAAAGGGCGGGCCCTCTCCGGGGAAGAACGGGAGAATCTGTTGGGTTGTGCCCAGAAGAACTCCCGCTGGAGGGGAGAGCTTTTGCACGTAATCACGCTGGCGCTTCACACCGGCCTGCGCAGCGCCGAGATCAAAGGACTTCGGTTGCGCGACATTGCTCTAGACGCTCAGCCGCGCCCGCGGCTCATCGTCGAGAGGGCCAGCACGAAAAGCAACGCCGGCGCGCGGCCGGTGATACTCGATGAAACGGCAGTGCGAACCCTTCAACCTCTCTTGACGATTGCTCATGGCCGCGGGGCCAGACGCCCGGAGCATTTTCTTTTTCCGCGACGGATCGGCAGTGGGGGGAAGTGGGACCCGGGGCGAAGTCGAGGCAGTTGGACTAGCGCTTGGCGATCATTGCGGCACGCCGCGGGCTTGCCTGGGCTGCGGTTTCACGACTTGCGGCACACCTATATTACAATGGGCGCCGAAGCCGGGGTGCCTCTGGACGTGATGATGCGTCAGGTGGGACACATGACGCCGGAGCAGACTCGCTACTACGTTCATATCAGCGACACTTCCGTAATCGAAGCCATTGAAGCGATCGAAAAGCGCCTACACCAAACCTCCGTGGCGCAAGAAGCGGCGACATCAAGCATCGCCTAAAGGTGGGTCCGATCGCGAACTGCGGGTGGCCCTTTCCACCGCCTGCGCGAGGCCTCCAACTGCCCATCTGGCAGTTAAATTGTGCTGGTTGACACCGATGCGCCGGGAAAAGTCGACCTCGCGCCACACTCAGAGATGCCGTTAGATACAACCCCTTCTCACTCAAGACGTTACTCCGAACCGCTCCAATTTCATAGATTCTGCTGCTCACTAATCAGCGCTCGAATGAAATCATGGAGTTCCGAAGCACAACGATAAGGCTTCCGCACAATTTTCCGCCTGGGACACGATTGACGAGATGGGAGAACTCGACTCTTCCGTTGAGGTCCATCGCGGGAGCCTCCCGGAAGTCATTGATTATATGCGCCTTGAGTTCGCGGGTCCTTCCCAGGGGCCCCCGCCGCAGGTAACGCGAAGCGTCGGTTTGGGAGCGAATATCAAGGCAAAAACGAGGTTGATACAGTGAAGACTGGAAAGCGAAAGGCCGGAACGGCGGAAGCTCAATCGATTCATAAGGTTGCATTAGCCAGCCTGGACAGGGACCCACGCAACGCAAATCGAGGCACGGCGCGCGGCCGGCAGGCGCTGAGGCAGTCGATAAAAGACTACGGCTTCGGCCGGTCGATCGTGCTCGACAAGAAAGGCAAAGTGATTGCCGGCAACAAAGCCCTGGAGGTGGCAATCGCCACCGGGGCCCGCGAAGCCCTCATCATTCGGACTGATGGGAAGTCGCTCATCGCCGTGCAGCGGACCGACCTCGATCTGGAATGCGATAGCCGCGCGCAGGAGCTGGCCATCGCGGACAATCGCACGGCAGAGCTCGATCTTAATTGGGATCCGGCCGCGCTCGAATCGCTCTCGCGGGAAATCAACCTGGGAAAATTCTGGACGGCTGAAGAGCTGGAAGGATTGCTGGCGCGGATCCCCGAAGGGAAGATACAGGAACTCGATTTGCGCCCGCCGCCGCGCCTGGCGTGGATTCTGTTGGGCGTTCCCATCGGCGAGATCGGCGAGGTCTTGCCGCAGCTAGAGGAGTTGGAGAAACACGCAACCATCGTGGTGCAATCCACGCGGGACAAATAGTCCGATGCTAACACCGCAACCCTATCAACACAAACCAAATAAAAGCGCCCTTCCCATGCTGATTTTACTTGACAAGCAAGCGCGCTTACTTTATACTTTGAGCATGATGAAGGAAGCAAATAACGCGAGGGGGCTTAAGATGATTGATTACAGCGCGCGGGCGAGAAAGGCCGTCGAGACGCGACGGCAGAATCAGCAAGCCAGGGTCGAAGCGGGAACGATCTTGACCGGCACGGACCGCCGGGCGAAGGCTTGGAAGTGCTTGGATTATCTCCGCCGGCGCCAGAAGGAAAAGGCCCAGCAGGCCAGCGCACGGCTGAGCGAGCACGAAGAGATCCAGGCACGCAATCGCGCCATCCTGGAAACCGGCAAATGCCCACAGTGCGGCGCGGAATTGGTTCGCAACTCGGCCTTGACTGGCTGGTATCAATGCGCCTGCTACGGCAACGCGGACCGCCGGAAGGCCGAGTACCGCGAGCGGCCGGGCTGCTCTTTTCAAATGTTCATCGACTAGCAGAGGGAGCCCCGCTTCGGCGGGACTGAATGCGCGCGCCGGTCCCAAGTCCGGCGAGAAAAGGGAAAACAAAAGATGCAAGAACAAACGCAAAACCTATGGGAAGGAATCCCGGTAATCGCTAGCTACTCGCGAGCGCAGGCCATCGAAGACGGCGTGCTGGTAGACCTGACACCGTGGGCAACGGAAGTCGGGTTCAAATACCCGGTCGCAATCACCCGAGCTGCCTGGGTTGATTTCATCGAGTGGCCCGAAGATAAAGGCGGGCGCAACTTCTTAGGCCAGAGCGAACGGGGCCGGGCGCATGACGTTCTCATGGTCCTGTTGTTTACCATCCGTGCCGGTCGCTCCGGTTCTCAAATTGATTTCAAGGTGTCGCGGATCCCCTACCAGGGAGGCCGACACGCCCGCCCGGGTTGGTTGAAATCCCTCTGCGGCCCTGGCGATACACCGGAGCCGGTCATCACCATTATGCTGCCGGATGAAGATTAGCAGAGGGAGCCCCGGTCAGCCGGGGCCTAATGCGCGGGCCGGTCCCAAGTCCGGCGAGAAAAGGGGCGACGAAATGAAACAGGGCAACATGGAATTTCCGAAAACTCTGGCGGAGAAATACCAGCCGCAGGCGGTGGGCGATTTCATCGGGATCGAGCGGCCGCGCGCGGCGCTGGCATCCTTCCTGAAGGCGCCGCATCCGGCGGCTTTCCTCTTCCTCGGACCCAGCGGCACGGGGAAGACCACGATGGCGCTGGCCCTGGCCCGGGCCTTGCCGGGGGAAGTCCAGCACATCCCAAGTCGAGAATGCGACCTGGAGCGCGTGCAAAAGATCGCGCAGCGATGTCAATACTTCCCCTGGTCGGCCAAGTTCCATTTGGTCTTAATCGACGAAGCCGATCAAATGACTCACGCGGCCCAGCTCGCTTTTCTCTCTTTGCTCGATGCCACGGCTCATCCACCTAATACGATTTTTGTTTTCACCGCGACAGACACGGAGCTGCTTGAACCGCCCTTTCTTTCCCGCTGCCTGACGCTCAATTTCGGCACGGTCGGCATCGACCAGGCCCTGGCACATTTCCTGGCGGGGATCTCACGGAAGGAAACCGGGCGAAAGAATGGCATCAACTTTGCCGCGATTGCCAAGGCGTCCGAAGGGAACGTCCGCGACGCCTTGATGAAACTCGAACTCGAAATTATGGCGGGCGGAGTCCCGGAAGAAGAACGCCAGCCGCCGCCGCGCCTCGCGGTCCGGCAGGCCTTCCAGACGGTCTATCAGGAACGCGCGGCCAAAGCAGTAGCCACGCGCAATCGGCGAATCCTCGAAGCGGCGGGGGTGGCAGCATGACCGTTAAGGAACTCATTTCGATCTTACGGAACCTTCAACGGAAAGCTATCACACCCGATGAATGCTCCAGCCTCGAAATGGCA
>Ga0315294_10005674_pt1 | contig 13688 bp, 7 predicted proteins | sample YL17G13_40_MG_FD_203626 | JGI IMG/M metagenome (GOLD analysis project Ga0315294, IMG submission 203626) | Sediment microbial communities from Yellowstone Lake, YNP, Wyoming, USA - YL17G13_40 | ecosystem: Environmental > Aquatic > Freshwater > Lake > Sediment | place: USA: Wyoming | collected... | reverse complement strand
CGCCAGGCCTCGCCTCCGGTTGCCCCGCCGCTGACCCTGGCCGAGGTCTGGCAGGCCTTCCAGCAGGTCGCAGCAACCAGCGGAGCCGGCTCGCGCGACCTCAAGGACGTAGCGCTGCAGGCCTTGCTCGAACGCGCCAGCCCGCTGGAGGCCAAGTACCTGGTCAAGGTGGCGGTGGGCGAGATGCGCCACGGCCTTTCCGAGGGCCTGCTGCTCGAAGCCATCGCCCAGACGGCCGGCCTGCCGCTCGACCTGGTGCAGCGCGCCAACATGACCCTGGGCGACGTGGGCGCGCTGGCCGAGGCCGCCCTGACCCGGGGCCGCGCCGCACTCGAGACCAGCCGCGCCACCCCAGGCCGCCCGCTCAAGCCCATGCTCGCCCAGACCGCCCAAACTGTGGCGGAGGCGTTCGATTTGCTGGGTGGTCAGCTCGCGCTCGAGTTCAAGCTGGACGGTGCGCGCCTGCAGATCCATAAGCAGGGCGAGCGCGTCTGGCTCTTCTCGCGCCACCTCTCGGACCTCACTTCGAGTCTGCCTGAGGTGCAGGCAGAGATCGCGCGCCAGGTGCGCGCCCGGAGCGCCATCCTGGAGGGCGAAGTGATCGCCATCGACCCCCAGGGCCGCCCGCTGCCCTTCCAGGTGCTGATGCGTCGCCTGGGCCGCGTGCGTGGCATCGAAGCGGCGCGCCAGCAAGTGCCCGTGCGGCTGTACTTGTTCGACTTGCTCTACCTGAACGGCCAGGACTGGCTTGAGCGTCCCAACCGCGAGCGCTTCGACGCATTGCGCCGCGTCTGCGGCGGCCTGGCGCTGGTCGAGCGGCTGGTGCCGGGGTCAGTAGCGGAGGGCGAGGCCTTCCTGACCCGCGCATGCCGCGCCAGGCACGAGGGGTTGATGGCCAAGGCGCTCGACAGCCCCTACACCCCGGGCGTGCGCGGGCGGCAGTGGCTCAAGCTGAAGCCGGCCATCACGCTGGACCTGGTCATCGTCGCCGCCGACTGGGGCTACGGGCGGCGGCACGGCTGGCTCTCCAACTACCACCTGGCCGCGCGCGACGAGGCCACGGGCGAGTTCATGCTCGTGGGCAAGACCTTCAAGGGACTGACGGATGAAGAGTTCGCGGCCATGACCGAGCGCCTGCTGGCGCTCAAGCTGCACGAGGAGCGCGGCACGGTGACCGTGCGGCCCGAGGTGGTGGTCGAAGTCGCCTTCAACAACGTGCAGGACAGTCCGCAGTACGCCTCGGGCATGGCGCTGCGCTTTGCGCGCGTCGTGCGCCTGCGTCCCGACAAGCCCGCCGCCGAAGCCGACACGCTGCAGACCATGCGGAGCCTGAGAGGCAGCCACGCCAGCGAGGAGGCCACGGAGCCGCATCCAGGCTGACTTCAGAAGTGGGCACTACCAACCCAGCGTTCGTAGTCAACGCCGTTCGTAGTCAACGCCGTTCGTAGTCAACGCCGTTCGTAGTCCACGCTTCAGCGTGTCACCTTCACATTGAAGCGCAAAAGACCCTTGGGGTCTTCTTCCAGACCCCAAGGGTCTTCCCGGCTACACAGCCGCCGGCCGTTCCGTCAGCGTGACCTCGATGCGCTGACGCTGGCCGTCGCGCAGCACGGTCAGGGTCAGCTTCTGACCCGCCTCGGTATTGCGCGCGAGGTAACTCACCAAGTCATCAAAGCTCTTCACTTCGAAATCGTTCACGGCCACGATGATGTCGCCATCGGCGCTTGCTGATGGCACGTTCCTCTGGGAGCTCCGGCTTCCGCCACGGATGCCCGCCCGCTCGGCCGGGCCGCCGGCGGTGACCGAGTCAACCAGCACGCCCTGCTGCACCGTCAGGCTCAGCTCCTCGGCCAGAGCGGGTGTGATGGCACGGCCTGAGATGCCCAGCCAGGCGTGAGCGTAATGCCCCTTGCTGATCAGCACGGGCACCACGCGCTTCACGGCCGACACCGGCACGGCCAACCCCACGCCGGACGAGGCGCCAGTCTGCGTGAAGATCAGGGTGTTGACCCCCACCACGCGGCCGGCGGAGTCCAGCAGAGGGCCGCCCGAGTTGCCGGGATTGATCGGCGCGTCGGTCTGAATCAGGTCCACGATGGCAAAGCTCGAGCTGCCCGACGGCATGACGCGCCCCAGGGCGCTGATGATGCCGGTGGTCATGGTCCCTTCCAGGCCGAACGGATTGCCGATGGCCACGGCCAATTGGCCAACCCGCAGGCTCTCCGAGTCGCCCAGGGTCACGGGGGTCAGCTTGGCGGACGTCACGTCCACCTGGATCACGGCCAGATCGCTGCCCGGGTCGGTGCCCACCACCTTGGCCGGCACCATGCTCCCGTCGGAAAAAGTGACCCAGATCTTGGTGGCATTCTCCACGACGTGGTTGTTGGTGACGATGTGTCCCTGATTATCGTAGACGAAGCCGGAACCAGTGGCTTCCCCACGGCTCTGTGACACGGTGATGTTCACCACAGAGGGCTTGACGCGCCCATACAGGTCGGCCAGGAGCTGCTCTTGAGCCGGCAGCGTCGCACCCTGCGCCGACGCGACGGCAACAGGTGCCGGGGTAGAGCCGACCGCGACCGCTGCGCTGGTGGTCGGGGCGGCCACCGGGCTCACGACGGGCACCAGCCCGCTCGGGCTGCACGCCGCCAGGCCCAGCACGGCCAACAGAACCAGGACGGTCAGAACTCTAGCAAGCCACATCCGTCTCATTCTCTCTCCTTTACTGGTAGGGAATGGGGGAGCGAGGCCGGAGCCTGGCCCCCCTCTCACCTCTGCGTTCGGGCCTGAGTATAGTGGAAAGGGTATGTGGATTCCATGAAGAAAGTATCAGGTTCTGGTCAAGTCCAGCCATCAGCCGCGACGCGCGCAGCCGCCGCCAACGAAAAGACCTTTGGGGTCTGGAAGAAGACTCCAAAGGTCCGTCAGTAGGCGCCCCTGGGGCGACTCGAACGCCCGCACACGGCTCCGGGGGCCGCTGCTCTATCCGCTGAGCTACAGGGGCACGGGCTGGATTATAGCGCAGTACGCGGTGGAAGGCAAAAAGGAGGTAGCGGGTCATGGGTCGTGGGTCATGGGTCATGACCCATGACCCTCACTGCGCTTCCCTCAGCTCTCCCATGGCCTTGCTTGCCTGGCGCTGGCCATCCTCGTCCAGGCCGGAGGCCAGGTCCTGCAGCCAGGCCACGCCCTGCGCATGCTGCCCCAACTCGCGAAAGCAGCGCGTGGCCAGCTCCAGCACGCTAGGCAGGAAGGGCAGGCCATGCGTGTAGACGTAGGCTGGTTCGGTGCTGTACAGGCGCTTGAACACGCGCGCCAGTTCGTCCAGCAGGGGCCGTACGCGCGTCCAGCACTGGCCGTCGGCCAATGCCGATGCATACCAATAGATCTGCAGGAAGAGCCCCGGCTCCTGACGGAAGCGGCTCACCTGCTGGCACAGGCGCACCTGTTCGAAAGCCTGCTCGCCCAGTTCCAGGTTTCCGTTCATCGTGGCCGCCAGCGCCAGGTTGAGCCAGTCGTTCGAGTCCTCGCTGCCCTGGACGGCCTTCTGCAGCCAATGCAGCGCGTGGCTGTACTGCCCCTGGAAGTAGCAGCACAACCCCAGCAGCCGGTGCGCGTCCAGCAGATCGGCGCCCTGCAGGTTGGCCAGCACCGCCTGCGTGTCCTGCAAGGCCCGCTCGTACTCCTGCCGGTCAAACAGCGCCCACTGCTTGTTCAGTTGCAGCGTACGAGCATGCACCTCGACCTCCGCCAGCCCTATTGTACCGCAGATGGAGCCAGGGAGAGAAATCCGCAGATTGCGCAGATTACGCAGATTTATGTTCTGTGTCTGTGGCGTTGTCGCCTGCTGAGACGGGTCACAACATGAGGGCACGCAGACGCCAAGCCACACAGGGGAACGGTTCTTCTGCTTGGCTTTGTGTCTCTGTGACTTGGTGTTGACCCGATCTGTGCAACATGCAGTTCTGAGTTTCGTGGGATTCGTGTTTTTCGTGAGGTTCGTGTACTCTACCGTGCGGGAGTGAGGCGCGCACTTGACTCAGGCCAGCGCGCCGCTACAATGGGCAATGAACGGCGTGAGCCCACAGTAACACCCAAGGAAGGCGGACCCCATGCACACCCACAACATCCAGGTACTGCTGCTCGACGCCGACGGCGTGGTCGTGCTGCCCAACCGCTTTGCCCTCTACCGGCAGCGCCAGCTTGGGATCAGCGAGGAGATGGCTAGCAAGTTCTTCGACGGCCCGTTCCTGGCCTGTCTGGTGGGCAAGGCCGACCTCAAGCAGGCCATCGCGCCCTTTCTGCGCAGGTGGAAGTGGCGCGGCACGGTGGACTCCTTCCTGCAGCGCTGGTTTGACGAGGACAACGCCCTCGACCCGCGCGTGATGGTCGAGGTGCGTCGCGTGCGCCGCGCGGGCCTGCGCTGCGGGCTGGCCACCAACCAGGAGCGCTACCGCCTGGAGTACATGCAGCAGGTGATGGGCCTGCAGCAGGTCTTTGACGCCATCTTCTGCTCGGCCGAGGTTGGCGTGCTCAAGGACGATCCACGTTTCTACGAACGCGTCACGCGCCAGCTCGACGTGCCGCGCCAGGCCGTGCTGTTCTGGGACGATTCGGCGCGCAACGTGCAGGCCGCGCGCGCCTTTGGCTGGCAAGCCGAGCTCTACCAGGGCTTTGAGGACCTGCAGAGCGCGCTGGCCGACTACCTGCCACCGGCTGAGCAGCCATCCGCCACGCCTGTCAGGTGAAGAGGCCAACCTCACAGTTCGAGCCTCGCGACCAGGAGGGGACCCGCCAGTGATCCTGGCCGGCCTGGGCGAGCATTTTGGGCTGAATCGTCGAGCTGGCCGGGCCGGACAGGGAACCCCACGAACGTTGTTTCGTCAGGCGCGTGCCCCCAACCCGTGAAGCTGCTCGATCAACAGAGCGTTTACCAGAGTCTCCGCCGAGACTCCCTGGTTTTGGGCGCGCTGGGCCACTGCCTGAGCCACCTCCGGCAGAATCACCACGCGCAGGGCGCGCTTGCTGGCCGTGTCAAACCGTAGGAGCCGGATCAATCGACTCGGCGGATTCCACGCACGTGGTGCTTGCGCCGGCCCTCGGCCACGGTGTCCACGGTCGCGTTGCACGACGCGGGGAAGGCGCGTTCCTCGTAGGTGCCGATGAATGACATGGCGTGGCCCTTTCTTCGAGCCGTACGTAGTCCGCGCTTTAGCGCGTGCTCCACCCACTGCAGTGGGTACTGCAAGGCAGAGTGCTGAACGTCAGACCGCAAAGGTCTCCAGCGTCCACGCACGCGCCAGAACAGGAGGTTGTACCTGTGCAGGTCCTCGTGGCACAGACTGGCCATATGGACCATGGAAAAGTGGCCAGCGTGGCTGTGCAACACGTCGAGGAAAGGCTCGCGCCCCGCGCGCCAGGGATCATGCGCTGCGCCCGCGCGGCCAGCGCCGTCAGGCAGCCCGCCCCATCCAGAACCCGGCCGTCGGGGTCCAGCTCGCCAAAGGCGGGGAAGGGGATGGCGTGCAACTCGCCAACGGCGCGACCCATCTCCCGGTAGGCATCTACCAGATCGCGAACGTTTAGACGCGGGTACACGCTGACCCACTCTTCGCCCGGGATGTGCGTCTTGAGCAAGTAGCGTCACGGCCAGGCGCGGTACGAGACGTCGACCGCCAGCGCCTCGGGCATGGGGATGCTCGTGCGCGCCGCCACCAGGCGATGCAGCGCGGCCGTGCGGTCAAACGGGCAGAAAATGGGCGCGTCGGGGGCGGCTAAGGGGCCGTGTAGTCGACCACCAACTGCGGACGGAAGGCAAGCGTGGTGTGATTGGAGCTGGCCAGGTGGTAGACCAGCGACAACTGCCCCAGGCCGCGCAGCAGCACGCCGTGACTGGAGGTCGGGTCGTCGCTCCAGACACGCGCCAGCGCGGTGAGGTCGAATTCGTACCAGGTGTTGATGGCAGAGAGCGTCTGCATGGCCAGTGGATCGACCCATCGGTCGGTCGCGGTGTCGTTGGCACCGGGCAGGCCCCAGTTTTGGTTCAGAGCCGCGCGGCTCCAGTTGGCCTGCGCAGCGCTCCAGTCGCGCAAGAGCCGGTACACCTGCAGATCCATGACCGCGTTCTTGTCGCGGTTGTAGGCATAGAGCCGCAGGGTGGCCTGGTTGACGAAACAGAACTGGGGTAGGCTGCTCAGGTCAAAGCGCAGCAGGCCCTCGCATACTCCGTCATTCTTGACCATCAGGTTGGCTTGGATAGCATAGTTGTTGGCAGGTGCATAGGCAGTGATGTAGGTATCCTGCGCGCCCCAGTAGCCACCCATGCCATGCTGTAAGGTGATGACGTTGTGGCCGCGCGGCAGGCGCGTGGGCGTGGTGGTGGGCACAGGTCCCGCCAAAGGCGTTGCCGTGGGCCAGGGCGTCACCACCGGGGTTGAGGTGGCAGTCGGAGTGGCCGTGGCGGAGGCCGCGGGGCTGGCCAGCAGAGTTGGCGTCGACGTCAGAGTCCACGTGGGTGCGACGTAGCGCGTTGCCGCGGGCGTCGCCGTGGTAAGCCGCTCTTCGGCCTCATAGTCGATCACCAGTTGCGGACGGCAGGCCACGCTGGCATAGTTCGCGCTGGCCAAGTGATAGGTCAGCGACAGGCCACCCAGACCGCGCAGCAGCAGGCCGTGGTTCGACGAAGCATCGACGCACCAGGCCTGCACCAGGGCGGTCACGTCGAACTCGTACCACAAGTTGAGCGCCGCAACGCTCTGCGCTGCCACCGGCTCCGCCTCGCGATCGCTCGACGGGTCGCTCGCGCCCGGGGCGGCCCAGGGGCAGTTCAATGCAGCGCAGCTCCAGGTCGCCTGCAACTCAGACCAGCCGCGCAGCAGGCGATAGACCTGCACGGTCAATGCCGCATTCTTGTCACGGTTGTAGGCGTAGAGGCGCAGCGTGGCCTGCCGGATCGCCGCACGCGGTGGCATGCTGCCCAGGTCAAAGCGCAGCAGCCCCTGGTAGAGGCCGTCGTTCTTGAGCATCAGGTTGGCCTGCATGCCATAGTTGTTCGAGGGCGCGTAGCCGGTGATGTAGGAATCGGTGCAGCCCTGATAGCCCGAGAGTCCCTGGGCCAGGGTAATGACGTTGCTTCCGCCCGGGAAAAGAGTGGGTGTCTTGGTCGCCGTCAGTGCAGGGTCCGGGCTGGGCGTGGTGGTCAGGCCGGGCATGCCGATCAGGGTAGAGGTGGGCGAGGGTGTGCCCGTGCCTGTCGGGGCGCGTGTCGCAGTCGCGGTCGCTGCGCGGGTTACGGTTGCCGTCGCGGAGGGGGTAGGAGTTGCGGTCGCAGTACGAGTGGCCGTGGGCGGCAGCGTACGGGTGGGACTGGGCGACGGGCTCAGAGTAGCCGTCGGCGTCCGCGTGGCGGTGTTCGTGGGCGCGAGCGTGCTGGTTGGCGTCGGCGCAACCGGCGTGCCCGTGAAAACATAGTCCACCACCAGTTGCGGGCGCAGCGCGGGCGTGGTGTGGTTGGCGCTTGCCATGTGGTACGTCAGGGGGAGCGCACCCAGGCCGCGCAGGATCAGGCCGTGGTTGGTCTGCGGATCGGCGCACCAGTCGCGCACCAGCTCCGTCAGGTCAAACTCGTACCAGGCGGCAATCTCCGACACCGTCTGCTCTGCCTCTGGTTCGGAGGCGCGGTCCGTGCCCACCTGGTTGGCTCCACGCTGGCCCCAGTCGATGCCGGAAGCGGCGCGCTGCCAGTTGGCCTGTACATCCACCCAGTCGCGCAGCAGGCGGTGGACCTGCACGTCCAGCGCGCCGGCCTGGTCGCGGTTGTAGGCGTGCAGGCGCAAGGTGGCCTGTCGGATCGCCGCGCCCGCCGGAATGCCGCCCAGGTCAAAGCGCAGCAGGCTCTCCTGCAGACTGTCATTCGTGACCAGCAGGTTGGACTGCAGGCAGTAGTTGCTGTCGGCGGCATAGCTCGAGATGAAAGTGTCGCGCGCGCCCGCATAGCCGCGCAGGCCCTGCTGCAGGGTCAGCACCTGTTCACCCGGGGCCAGCGTGCGCATGGGTGTTGGCGTGGATGTGTCGGTTGGAGTGGGCGGCAGCGCCGTGGGGGTGCACGTCGCGGTCGGCGTGTGGGCGCGCGTGGCCGTCCCCTGAGGAGTTGCGGTCCAGGTGGGAGTGGCACTGGACGTGGACGTCGCCGTCGGAGGCATCGTGCGGGTAGCCGTCGGGCTCGATAGCGGTGTTGCGGTCTCCGTGGCGGCAGGCAGCAACGTGGGCGCAGCGGTCGCCTCGGATGTGCGCGTCGGCGTGGGCGGGATTCCTCCTCCGCCGCTGTCATAGGCGACCACCAGTTGTGGCCGGCAGTTGGGCGTCGAGTGGTTGGCGCTGGCGAAATGGTAGACCAGCGAGAGCTGCCCAAAGCCGCGCAAGAGCACACCCTGGTTCTGCTCCGGGTCCTTGCACCAGACGCGCACCAGGTCCGTCACGTCAGACTCGTACCAGGTATTGAGCGCAGACACGTATTGCACCGCCACGGGGTTGTCTTCGTGGTCGGTGTTCCAGTCGTTGGCGCCCGGGATGTCCCAGTACGCGTCCGCCGTGGCTCGGTCCCAGTTGGCCTGCGTGTCGACCCAGTCGCGCAGCAGCCGGTAGACCTGCACGTCCATGCCCGCGTTCTTGTCGCGACTATAGGTGTACAGTCGCAATGTGGCCGAGATGACCGTCGCACCGTGGGGCACGCTGCCCAGGTCAAAGCGCAGCAACCCCTCGTACACGCCGTCGTTCTTGACCTCCAGATTGGCCTGCAGGCTGTAGTTGGCCGCCGGCGCAAAGCCAGAGATGTAGGTGTCATTCGCTCCAAGGTAGCCACGCACTCCCTGCTGCAAGAAGACGATGTTGTGGCCCGGTGGGAAGGGCGTGGGCGTGTTGGTCGGCGTGGGGCTGGGTCCCTGCGTGCGCGTGGGCGTGGGAGTGCGCGTCGGACCGATGGTCGGTGTCAGCGTGCGCGTGGGTGTGCGCGTGTTGGTGGGAATCGGTGGCGGCGTGTTCGTCGGCGTGCGCGGCGTGATGGTGCCCGTCGGCGTCTGCGTCGGCGTCTGCGTGACGGTGGGCGTCGCAGTCTGCGTCGGCGTCTGTGTCGGCGTACGGGTGCGCGTGGGCGTGGGCGTCGGCGGCATGGGGCCATCCGGGCGCACGATCACGCGGTGGACGATCTCGTTGCCATCGTTGTTGCAGTCCAGACGAAAGTCCATGCCCCCGGGGAGGCCGTTGTTCATGTATGCGTCGTTGACCTGAAAGGCATAGTCCACCCAGTTTCCCACTGGCCCCAGCCCTGCGCCCTTGATGACGCGGCGCTCGACCAGGCGGCCCGCGTAGTCCAGGTATTCCAGGGAGAAGGTGTCCGTGCCAGCATTAACCAGCGTAACGGTGATGGTCCAAGACACCTGGCCACCGGCTGCCTGTGGCACCTGGCCCGCATAGGGCAGGCCATTGTCAATGTCAAAGGACATGTACGGATTGCCCGTGGCCTGGTCGGTACGACGCGTGCTGTGCCAGCCGTAGACGTGGCTCTTGGCCTGTGGCGGCAACTCGGCCCACAGGTTCTCGGCCAACAGGGCAAAGGTGCGGCTGCCTGGTGCGCCGTCGCTGCGATACAGCCAATACGAGAAATCCCCGTGGTGCGGGCTATAGGTGCGATAGATGCCGTCGCTGCCGCGATAGCTCGTGTCCTGAACGTAGGTGTCACGCAGCACGATCCAGACATCCGGCGTGTTCAGCAGCGCCTTGCCCAGGTGCTCGCGTGTAAAGTTCAGAATCGGGAAGCCCGTGCGCTGTTCGGCCAGGTAGGTGTCACTGATGTTGGGCAGCTGCACGTCGAACATGTGTGGATGAACAGACAGGCCCTGCATGAAGAACCAGTAGGAGCCTTCGATGCCATTGCCGCGTTTGGGCTCAAAGCCCGTGGGAATCTGGTCGTGATAGAGCTCGGAAAAACCGGTCACGCCACCAACCAGGATGCCGTCATAACGGATCTCGGCGCTCGTGACGTCTGGCTCCAGCCCGTTGACCTTGACACCCGTCATCTGCGAGGGGTAGGTGGCCGCCTGCTGCGCAAAGTAGTGAATGCCGTGCAACATGGCCTGCATAAAGTGCACCGTGTTGGGGAAAGCCTGGTTGTACGTGTCGAGCAGATGGAAACACCAGTTGGTAAAGGCCGGGGTGTCGCCCGAGTAGTAGTCGCATCCGAACAGGTCTTTGCGCTCGACCGCCTCTCCGTCCACGCCCGTGGCGATGGAAAGAAAGGCCAGGTTGGAGAACCCGGGGTTATTGTCATAGTGTTGCCCGGCGGCCAGAATGAACTGGTCGAACCAATACTGCCAGACGGCGTTGGTGTACTTGGGCGTGCAGAACGACATGCAGGGACCGGCGCCGTCGGGATCGTAGCACGAACCGACGGCCCCTCCACCCTCGTTGGCCACCCAGGTCGGAATGTTGATAATGCCGATGTGGCCGTCGATTTGGTCTGCCGTCCAGGTCACCAAAGAAATGCCCACCGGCTTGGGGATGACCGTTCCATCCGGCAGGGTCACGCGCATGGCCTGCGCATCGCGAATGTACTGGTCGGTGCGGGTCCAGTCGTAGACACCCTTGCCGGGATTGAGATCGCTCCAGTGGAACTCGGCCCAACCGCCCAGCGCGCCGAACTCGGGGTGGCCGCGGTACTCCTGGCGATGGTTGTACCGGTCCACGAAGGAAAAGGAGTAGTTGGGGTTGCCCCAGTCGCCGTTCATCCAATCCAGCATGACAAACAGGACGGGTGGCAGCTTGGCTGGCACGGAGGCACTCTGCACGCCCGCCGGTTGAGGGGAGTCGGGCGCGGCCAAGGCCCGTGGCGTGCGCGCGAACAGTGCCAGCAGTGCGATTGTCAGGGCAACGCCAAGGGTCGCGGTGAGCGAGGCGTGCCAGTACCCGCGGTGGCAAGACAGGACTCCACGATTGCCCAGCCTCAAGGAAGCGCACCTCCATGCCCGAGTGCTCTCTGGGTGACTACGGTTGCGCGCCTGGCCAGGGTGGCAGTATGGGCCACGTGCAAGTCCCGTCTATGACGCGTGCAGGGTTTGCAGATGACGGCGACCGAGAAGCTACCAATTCGTCACCAGAAAGCAACCACAGTATAGCTGACTGTCGCCCTTGTGTCAACTCGAGCAGGCAGACATGGCAGGGGACTGCGCTCAGAAACACAAGAGGGCCAGGATTTGGATCCTGGCCCTCTTCTCTCTGGCAGGCGCAAGAGGCGCAGTAGGTGCGGCGTACGAGGCCGCCAGCCCCATATGGTTCTGCATCTGGTAGCAGCATCGGCTCATCCGGGACTGGAGCCGATTGCTACTGCCCACCAACACGGCAACGAACCATGCCTGGCTGGGCCAACGCGCTTCTGAGAGCCGTCGGCATTTTGAACGCTTTCTTCACGTTTTACGCATTACGGAGGTCACTCGGCGCGCAGGAGGGCTACATCTTCGCCGCTTCCTAGTCACCCTTCACGAACTTCTCGGGGGCCTTGTCGAACTCCTTCTTGCAGCCCGGAGCGCAAAAGTAGTAGGTCTTGCCCTTGTGCTCCGACTTGGCCGCCGCCTTGGCCGGATCAATCCACATCCCACACACCAAGTCCTTGACCTTTTCCATGCAAATCACCTCCTCTCTGTTGCGTGTTGCGTGTCACGTGGTGCCTGCAACGTGGCGAGTGAAACGCGACGAGCCCTTGTCCCGCACGTCACCCACCACCCATTAGCTCACTCCCTCATTACCGCACTACCCATTACCCACGACCCATGACTCCTAGCGTGGACACGGCCCCTTCACCACCTCGTTCTCCGCACGTTGGCTCCATTCTGTGAAGGATCCTTCGTACAACCGCACCCTGGGACAGCCCAGGCGGTGCTTGAAGAGCAGGTATTCGTTCGTGGCTTCGCGCCCCGTGCCGCAGGTGCAGATGACCAGTTTGTCCTGGGTCACGCCACGCGCGTCGATCAGCTTCTGGATCTCGTCCAGCGGCTTGAGCAGCGCCGGGTTGTCCGCGTCCATCAGCGTGCGCCAGGGCAGGTTAACCGCCCCGGGGATATGTCCGTTGCGGATCCAGGGCCCCTCGCCGGCATAGACGTTGGCCGGCCGTGCGTCCAGTACGATCACGTCCGAGTCGTCCTTGCTGCGCTTGAACTCCTCATACCCAATGTACATCTGCGGGCGCACCGTTGCCACGAAATCGGACTCCCGGGTGGCGGGAAAGAGCTGGCTGGTAGGCTTGCCTTCCTTCAACCACTTGTTCAGGCCGCCGTCCAGCAGGTAGACCTGGTTGTGGCCGAAGCGCACCTGGCTGTAGGCCAGCATGGTCTGCTCCAGGCCGTCGCCCCAGCCCTTGACCAGGCCCGTGCCAGTGTAGACCAGTGTCGGTTCGTCGGCTCGCAGCCCCAGGCTGCGAAACAGCGCCTGCGCGGCCTCGACCGGGATCCACTCGCCCGGCTGGCTGTGCCAGAAGATGCGCTGCGTCTTCTCGGGCAGGTAGACCGCCCCCGGTACGTGGGCTTTGATGTAGTCGTGGATGTCCGGCTGCGTGTCCACGATGTGGAGGCCGTGGTCCTGGTGGTGGTCCAGCAGCCAGCCGGTCGAAACCCACTGCACCGCACCCGTTCCCAGAGGCCTTTCTGTTGATCCCATGTTTCGCTCCTTGCTCAGTAGTGGGGCTCTGCTCGCCAACTCTCCGAATTGTACCATAGCCAGCAGGCGCTGTCTGTGACATAGGTCGCTAGATTCCGGTCCGCACCGGGCAACCTGCCGCGTTCCAGCCCGCCAGACCACCCAGGATCACGATCACGTCTGCATAACCCGCACGCTGCAGCAGGCTGGCAGCAGTGGTCGAACGCACGCCGCTGCCGCACAGGAGATAGATCGGGCGGTCGTGCGGCAGCTCGTCCATGCGCTGGGGGAGATGGCTGAGCGGAATGTGGTGCGTGCCCGGGACGTCCTGCTGCGCCACCTCCGCTTCATTGCGCACGTCCAGAATCCACAGCTCCTGCCATCCGGCCAGACGCTCGCACAATTGCCTGGCATTGAGCGTGAGGTAGCCTTCGGTCGGCAGGCCGGCCTTGTGCCAGGAGGTCATCCCGCCCGCCAGGAAACCCTCCAGCCGGTCGTAACCCAGGCGGCACAGCAGGCGCGCGATGGGGGCCACCTCATTGTTCTCACCCACCCACAGGATGGGTTTGTCGTAGGGCAGGAACCATCCGGCCCAACCGGGCAGGCCTTCTTCCCAGATCGAGATGGCGTCAGGCACGTGCGCGGCCCCGAAGGCTGTCTCTGGGCGCGTATCGAGCACCACCGCGTCGCGCGCCCTCGTCGCCAGGTCACTGGCCGAGAGCGGTCTGGGCAGAGGAACGGAGCTGAGCAGCGGGGCGCCGCGCAGGTTGAGCTCTTCCATCCGGCGAAAGTAGGGCGGGTATTCCAGCGTGCGCGCAGTCAGGCTCACAAACTCGGCCTTGTCGGCAACGTGCAGCCTGGGGTTGTGCTGGCGCTCCAGCCCGAGGCTGGTCCAGGGGCGCTCGGCGATGCCCGTGCCACAGGCCGAGCCTGAGCCGTGCGCCGGGCAGAGCAGGACGCCGTCGCCCAGGGGCAGCAGCTTGCCGAACAGGCTGTCGTAGAGCAAC
>Ga0315294_10005673_pt1 | contig 13689 bp, 10 predicted proteins | sample YL17G13_40_MG_FD_203626 | JGI IMG/M metagenome (GOLD analysis project Ga0315294, IMG submission 203626) | Sediment microbial communities from Yellowstone Lake, YNP, Wyoming, USA - YL17G13_40 | ecosystem: Environmental > Aquatic > Freshwater > Lake > Sediment | place: USA: Wyoming | collected... | reverse complement strand
GCTCTGGGCGCGGAGGCCGGCCGCGGCCAGCGCTCCGAATACGAGAGCCGCGATTATCCGTTTCCTGGATAAGTCTGCTCCGTCCCTCCGGAATTCTCTCCGCCGCATCGTGAGTCCCCCGGGTTCCAGGATCCGGACCGCCGGGTCAGACGTCGAAGGTCACCCTGCCCCGGAAGATGACGATACCGTTGCGGGAGAACGTCAGCCGGACCTCCCAGTCGCCGGGCATGACGACGTTGACCGGCAGGAGGTAGTCGCCGGCCTTGTTGAGCTTGAAGGCGACCTCGCCCGAGTCGTGGGCGCCGCGCATCGAAGGCATGTCGGACTGGCCGGTGATGGCGACGTCCGTGACCCTTTTACCGTCGCGGTCGTAGAGCTTAATGATGAGGATCGAGGTCCCCATCTTCGGCGTCTTGTCGAATTCCCAGGTGAAATAGTTGACCTCGCCGATCCAGCATTTCTTGCCCGACTTGGCCAGGTCCTGGAAGATGGGCTCCTGGTTCTGGGGGCCGCTCGGCGTGAGGCCCGGCGAGTTGCAGCAGGATGTCGCCGGCTGGGCGGCGGCCGAAGCCGCCAGGAAAACCGAGAACGCCGTCAAGGCGATGACGAGGGCGGCCGTTTTTCTCATGGCGAATTCTCCTTCCGGCCAGGAAGGCCGATAATCCTATCTATTATATCGGATTTAGCCCGGCCTCGCCAGCCGGGCTCACTTCATCCGCCCCAGGACGTAAAGGACGCCCATGATCACGGGTTGATGGACGATGTAGATCAGGAGCGAATGGCGCCCGGCGGTGTTGACGAAGGTCACCGGCAGGGGCCAAGGCAGCAGGCTGCGCTTGGCGGCGTAGGCAGACTTCCCCAAGGCCACACCCACCAGGAAGACTCCGAGCCAAGGAATCAGAGGGAAATAATCGAACGAGGAGAACGACGGGCTATGGATCCCGAACGGCAGAAGCCAATCGAAGCGAACCGCCAGCGCCCTTTTCAGCACCGGAAGCGCCGCGCCGAGAACGAGAACGAGCGCGCCCCACGCGGCGCAGAAGATCGGCCCGGCCTTCTCGAACGCCGCGCCATAGATCAGCATCGAGAACGCGAGACACTGCAGGATCCCGAAGTAGATGGCCGAAGAAGGATCGAAGACATAGGTGACCGCGCTGACGGCGAGCGACACGGCCAGGAGCCTCAAGCCCCGGCGCACGTTGCTCCGGCTCAGCGTGCTGCTTATCCCTGACAGGACGACGAAGAGTCCGGCGAAGAAATACTGGGCCGCCGACCAGGCGACGCTGGACAGATCGGTCGAGAATCCCAGGAATCTCTTGACGCCGCTGAACTCACCCAGGTCGAAGAGGAGATGGTAGCCGACCATCAGGATGATGGCCAGGCCTCGCAGGAAGTCGATCTCCCAGATGCGCTGCGCCCCGTTCGCTTCTCTCACGGCATGAGGATATTACGGGCCGCTGCCCGACGTCAAGGAACCGCGTGGCAATCCGTATTCGCGTCGAGCGACTCGATGGCTCGGCCTGGGACTCTATCCCGCCCAGCACCCGACGTTCACTCGATCGTAAAACCCTTTTCGTTCGTGGCCTTCTTCGCCGAATGCATGTCCGAGACCTGGGTGATGATCTTGTACTTTCCCTTCTCCAACCCGCTGAGGGTGTAGGTGAAGGTCAGGGACATCTCGGTGTTGACATTCCAGGATTTGAAAGGCAAGACGGCGAAATCGGTCTGCCCGCCGAGGACCGTGCCGCTGTCGTCGACAACCTGGAAGTCGACCTTGAACCCGAATTCGAAATACCCCGCCGGGTTCCTGGTCTCGGCGTATCCAGCCGGCTCCACGTAAAGATAGATGGGCTCGCCGGCGGTGAAGACGTCGTTTTCCTTGGGCTCATAAATGCCGTAACTGTTGTTGTCACCCTTGACGAACTTGGCATTCCCCAGGACGAGCGGCGATTCCGCCCAGAAAGATCCCAGGAGAGACCGCAGACCGGCCAGGGCCCGGCCGTAGTCTTTGGCCTCGAAGGCCGATTTGAACGCAGCGAAGGGCGCGTCGAACGGGCCGACCGCCTCGGCGTTCGCTCCTGCCGCCCCGGTTTTCGCGGGCTTGGTGCATCCGGCCAGTATCACGATCACAATGAGCCCTAAGAGAAAAACTTTTTTCATCGTCCCCTCCTTTAATTTCCTTTGACTATCCGCACGGACAAGCCGCCTCGCCCATCCGGCGCCGGACCTGGGGTCAGCCGCACGAACACGCGCTCGCCCTCTTTGAGGGTCACCGTGCCGCCCTTCGGGTCGTCGACTTCGACCGTTCCCCGGGCTACGCGGACGTAATAAAAGACGCCGGGCTTGTAGCCGATGAAGACGGCGGTTTTGCGGGCGGCCAACTCGGCGTCGCTAGGCCTCAGGTCGTTATATTCGCCCTCGATCGCCGCCTCGGTGACCGCCTCCTGGGGCGGCTCGCCCAGGGACGCGAGGAAGATCCTGTCGCCCGGGCCTTGAATGAGCCGGTTGAGGTCCCCGCGCACGCCGACGGCAGCGTTACCCGTCATGATAACAAAACTGCCACCAAACGGGGTCGGCAAGTAGAACAAGAAACCATCGTCCACGAGGGCCTTGAAGACAGCCTGGCGCGCCAGGCTGTCCTTCGCCTGTTGGCACAGGTCCTGGGGAAACGACATCTTGGAATTGCTTCCCATGCGGAGGGTCGAGCCGTCGGGGAGGGCGAGCTGGACTCGGCCCTTACGCCCCGTCGTGACATTCCCGCCCTCCAATTCCGAACCGGAAAACATCCGTTCCGTGGCCGGCTGGCCGTTGATCTTGACGTCGCCACTCATGTTGCCGATGATGGCCATGCAGCCGGGGTCCATCGGGCGGGCCGACTCGCCCAGCCTCTGCCGGGCCGTGTTTCCGGGCGTGGCCGCGTCGAATGAAGCCTCGGAGCCGCCCTGACCGCCGCCGGAATCCGCTTGGCTCGCATCGCCGATGATGGGGCCGGGCGACGGGCCGCGGACCGGCTTTTCGAACGTCAGGTCCGCCCCGAAGAACCGCGGCTCTTCGCCGGGCCATGGACGATACCCGGCGGGGCCGGCCGCAGCGGCCCCGGGACCGGCCATTCCGGTCATGGCCGACTGCCAGGCCCTCTTGACGAAAGCATAGGCGTCGCTTCCTGGACGCTTGTCCAGGGCGCCTCCGGCGGCCAGGACTTCCCTCAGCCCATCGCACAGACTTCCGATCTCCAGGCAGAGTGACTCACGGTCCGGAGGCAAAAACCTGGCCGGATCTCCCGACACCTTAGCTAAACTGTTCAGGCGATTTTTAAGTTCCCCGGCCCGGTCGAGACGGGCTTTGGAGTCCGGAAACGGGCTCGATACGTCGCCCGGGAAGGCCGCGCCGGCCTCAAAGCCCGCAAGGGTCCAGCCCGCTCCGGCCCAGCTTCCTTCGACCTTTTGATCCAGGCGCCAGGGGTGAATTCCGCTGAAAGTGATGGACTTGAAGGCGTGTGCCCTCAGAGAGCCGCTGTCGGAGGATGCCGCGGTTGCGCCGGCAGGGTTATAAACAAACGCGATCCGGCTCCCGCCGTCGTCCGAAATGGCCGTGATCCGGCCCGCGGCATCACGCTCGACCCTGAAGGGACCGGGCACGCTGACCTGGATGTCGGTCGAGGAGTAGCTATGGGGGAAATAGCGGATGAAATATCCGCCCGGATGAAAGGACCAGCGGCCGGAGGCGACATCCCGGCTGCGTTCTCCGGGGAGAGGCGTGCCGGTGAGGACGGCCACCCTCTCGAGGTCGGCATAGCTCGTGTCGGTCCGTGTCATCATGTTCCTGATCCTGGACTCGGCCCTCAGGACGTCTCGGAGAGGAGCCGGGAGACTGGCCTCGCCCATCGCCTTTTCCAGGACGGCGTCCGGAACGGCGTCGAGCGACGCGCCGCTGAGGGCGGCGATCTCGGCAGGGGTCAGGAGCTTGGCAGCGACAAGCTGGATCGATCGCGCCATTTTCGTGAACTTGGTCCGGGCCACGATGGCCCAGAGCAGATATTGAATATCCTTCTGGGGGACGTCCGGCCGGAAAACTGAGTTTTCCAGGATGTGCCGGACGATCTCGGCCCTTTTCCCTTTGAGCGGAGCGTAGAGGTAGCCGTTGCCCCGGGCCGGGGCGTACGTTCCCGCATGGAGGCAGTAGCTCGCGGCCGTGAGCGCAAAGATGCCCGGCCTGACAAGAATGAAATTGCCGTTCGAGGCCCGCGGGAGGAGAGTCATGGGAGAGGGCTCCGGCGGGTTGAAATCGTCGAGGAAAGGGACCTCCGTGACGGCGTCGTCCAGGCTGGTGCTGAGCGCCGGCTCTTCCTTAAGAAGGCGGCTGAGGCTGAACGTCTCGAACTTTTTCTTGACGGTGCCGAGGCCCGGGATCTTTTGAGCCCTGACGGCACCGAAGGCCAGGAAGGCCACGAGGGACGCGGATACCAAGAGCGTTATGAATGGCCGATTGCGCATCGTTGTTCCTTCCCTTCAGGATGATTAAGGCGCAAGAAACAGAATGATCACCTTTCCCTCCCCTGATGAGACGACTATAGACCCGTCAGGAGAGCGGTGTCAATATTAGAAATTTTCTTTTTTCGTGCCGGAAGCATATCGCCGGCCGGCCGGCTCAGCTTTCCCGGACCTTGGCGATGGCGATCACAAACGAGACAGGTATGCGCGGCGCGCTGACTGCGGGTTTCCAGCTTATGATCTCTCTGGATTCCCAATTATATTAGGCGCCCGCCCCCTAAAAAAAATTCGGATATTTTGACAAGGCAAATCCTCTTAGTGATAAAATGGGAGTGTCACCATGTCCGAATATCGCTATCCGCAGGGATCTGTCCTTTACCGAAACCTCCATCGGTCTTTCCCGTTGATCAGGGCCGGCCGAGGATCCTATCTCTATGATATCAACGGCAAGAAATACCTCGACGGGAGCGGCGGGGCGGCCGTCGTCAACATCGGACATGGCGTCAAAGAGGTGGCCGAGGCTTTGTCCCGACAGGCCGGAAAGGCGGCTTACCTGAGCGGCGTCCAGTTCACCCATGAACCCGTCGAGAAGCTGGCCGCCAAGGTGTCCTCATTCCTGCCATTTCGCGATGGAAAAATTTTCTTCCTGACGTCAGGGTCAGAAGCTATCGAGGCGTCCATCAAGCTGGCCCGGCAGTCTTGGCTCGAAAGCGGAAAGCCGGAAAAATACCGTGTCATTTCTCTCAGCCCGAGCTACCACGGAAACACCCTGGCGGCGCTGTCGCTCTCGGCGCGGAAACACTATCAAGAAGCATTCCGGCCGCTCCTCCTCAAGAGCGCTCGAATACCCGCGCCCTATTGCTACCGCTGCCCCTGGGATCTGGCGCCGTCTGACTGCGGTGTGAAATGCGCTCACGAGTTGGAAAGAACCATCGAGAAACTGGGCCGGGAGAGAGTCTCGGCGTTCATCGGTGAGGTCATCGGCGGCTCCTCTACCGGCGCCTCTGTTCCGCCCGAAGATTATTGGCGGACTGTCCGAAAGATCTGCGACCGGAACGAAGTCCTCCTCATCGCCGATGAAGTGATGACCGGAATCGGACGGACGGGGAAGTGGCTGGCCTGTCATCATTTTGGCCTCGTTCCAGATATCATCGTCATGGGCAAAGGGCTCACCTCCGGGTACTTCCCGCTGAGCGCCGTGGCCGCAAAAAAAGGCCTTCTCGAGCCGATCAGGAAGAAGGGGAAGAACTTTCTCCATGCCCAGACTTTTGCCCATCATCCCGTCGGCTGCGCGACGGCACTGGCCACCCTCGATTATCTCGAAGGCCACGACCTTATCAGCCGATGCAGCCAGATGGGCAGGAAGCTGCTGAGCAAGCTGAAAAGGCTTCTCAGCCACCCTCATGTCGGGGATGTCCGCGGAAAGGGCCTTCTTATCGGAGTCGAATTCGTCCGGGATAAAAAGAAAAAAACGCCCTTCCCGAGGGCGGAGAAATATGTCGAGTCCCTGATCGCCAAAGCCCTGGAGAGGGGGCTCGTTCTCTGGCCCAACATCGGCCATGCCGACGGCACGGATGGCGACCTGGTGATGGTCGCTCCGCCATTCGCTATCGAGGAAGACGAGATCTCCCTGATCCGGGATAAGCTCGAATCCACCCTGGCCGAAATGGAAAGGATGTTCGGATGAAAAATCTCCGGGAAAAGGTCGTCATTCTGAGCGCCGTGAGGACGCCGATCGGGAAGTATGGAGGCGCCTTCAAAGAAACAAGCGCCGTCTCCCTCGGAGTTTCCGCCTCGGTAGAAGCGATGAAAAGAGCGGGAGTCTCCCCGGACCAGGTCGATGAAGTGATCTTCGGGATGGCCCGGCAGGCCGGCAACCGGCCCAACCCCGCCCGCCAGGTCCTCTATCGTTCCGGAATTCCGGTGGAACGGACCGCTTTCACCGTGAACAAGGCCTGCGCCTCGGGGATGAAGGCCATCGCCCTGGGGCGCCAATCGCTCCTCCTCGGGGAGAACAAGATCGTCCTCGCCGGCGGCACCGAGAACATGTCGCAGATCCCTTATCTATTGGACGGAGCCCGCTGGGGCTATCGGCTCGGCGACGGAGTGCTCGTCGATGCCATGTACCGGGATGGGCTATTTTGTCCGCTGGGCGAGATGATCATGGGAGAGACGGTGGACCTTCTGGCGGAAAACTTCAACATCAGCCGCCGGGAACAGGATGAGTATGCCCTGGAGAGCCAGATGAAGGCGAAGAGGGCGGCCGGCCAGGGGAAATTCAAGGACGAAATCGTGCCTGTTGCGGTCAGGGGCAAAGGAGGCCAGGAGTCCGTGATTTCAGACGACGAACACCCGCGGCCGGATACGACCCTCGAGAACCTGGCCAAGCTTCCGCCGGTCTTTAGGAAAGAGGGCTCGGTCACGGCCGGCAACTCCTCCGGCCTTACCGACGGCGCTGCCGCCCTGGTCCTGACGACTCAGTCGGAAGCACAAAGGCTGGGCGCTAAGCCTTTGGCCGAGGTCTTGGCCGTGACCTCTGCGGGAGTCGAGCCGAAGGAGATGGGGCTCGGGCCCGTGCCGGCGACAAGAAAAATCTTAAAGTCGCTCAACCTCAGCATTAGCGATTTCGACCTTATCGAGATCAACGAGGCCTTTGCCGCTCAGGTCCTGGCCTGCGAGCGGGAGCTCAAATGGGACCCGGCCAAGAGGAATATCAAAGGCGGCGCTATCGCCCTCGGCCATCCCATCGGCTGCACGGGCGCAAGGATCACCGTCACGCTGCTTCATAACCTGATCCAGCAAAACAAGGAGCTCGGCTTGGCCACCCTCTGCGTCAGCGGAGGACAGGGAATGTCTCTGGTCCTTATGAGATTATAAGAAAGGTCGGAACATGGCCGCAAAAGTCCCGGACATCAAAACCCCACTACCCGGAAGGCGGGCCCGCAAGGTCGTCGCCAAAGACAGGCGCTACACCTCCAGCTCCTATATCAAAGAATACCCGCTGGTCATGGCCAAGGGCAAGGGCGCGGTGGTGGAGGATGTGGACGGCAACCGGTTCCTCGATTTCATGGCTGGGATCGCGGTCAACATCACGGGCTACAGCCACCCCAAGGTCGTCAGGGCGGTCAAAAAACAGGCCGAGAAATTCTTTCACATCTGTTCGACGGATTTTTATTACGAGTCCTTTTCCAACCTGGCGGAGCGCCTGGTCAAGATGTGGCCCGGGGAGGAGGAGAGGAGCGTCTTTTTCACCAATTCCGGCGCCGAGGCCATCGAAACGGCCATCAAGCTCGTCCGCTATCACACCAAGCGTCCCTACATGATCTCCTTTCTCGGCTCTTTTCACGGCCGGACGATGGGCGCCCTGAGCCTGACCGCCAGCAAGGCGAAACAGCGGCTTCATTTTTCTCCTTTCCTGCCCGGAGTGCACCACGTCCCCTACGGCTATTGCTACCGCTGCCCCTACAACCTGACCTATGATTCCTGCGGCATCTATTGCGCCGAGGCCATCGAGAAGGTCGTCTGCAAGACTCTGATGAGCCCGCGGGAGATCGCGGCCATCTTCGTCGAGCCCATCCAGGGAGAGGGCGGGTATATCCTGCCGCCGCCCGAGTTCCACCAGAAGCTCAAGGCCTTTGCCGAGAAGAACGGGATCATCTACGTCGTTGACGAAGTTCAGTCCGGGATGGGCCGGACGGGAAAGTTCCTGGCCATGCAGAATTTCGGAGTGGAGCCGGACGTCGTCGTCTTGGCCAAGGGCCTGGCCTCGGGGCTGCCGCTCGGCGCCGTCGTATCCAAGAAAAAATACATGACCTGGAAGGCAGGGACCCACGGCAGCACCTTCGGCGGGAACCCGCTGGCCTGCGAAGCGTCGCTCGTGACTCTCGACCTTCTCGAGAACGGGCTCATGGCCAACGCCGCCAGGATGGGCGGCCGCCTCTTGAACAAGCTCAAGAAGCTCAAAAAGGAGTTCCCGATGATCGGCGACGTCCGCGGGCTGGGCCTGATGATCGGCGTCGAACTCGTCAAAGACCCGGAGACAAAGGAGCCGGCCGCCAAAGAAGCCCACGAGATCGCCCAGCGGGCTTTCCGCAAAGGGCTCTTGCTCTTGCCCTGCGGCGACAGCGTCATCCGCTTCTGTCCACCCTTGGTTGTCAACGCCCGCGAGGTCGATACCGCCGTGGCCATCTTCGCCGAAGTTCTCGGGAAAGTGCAGAAGGCGGGCCGGTCGATATGAGCGGCAAGGTCATGACCATGGCCCAGGCGGTCGGCGAGTTTGTCCGGGACGGCGACACGGTCGTCATCGAGGGGTTCACCCATCTCATCTGCTTCGCGGCCGGACACGAGATCATCCGGCAGAAGAAACGCGACCTGGTCGCCTGCCGCTTGACGCCCGATCTTATCTATGACCAGATGGTCGCGGCTGGGTGCGTTCGCAAGCTCGTCTTCAGCTGGGCCGGGAATCCCGGTGTCGGGTCGCTCTTCGGGCTGAGGAGGGCGGTGGAGGAAGGGATTCCGAGGAATGTCGAGATCGAGGAATACAGCCATTTCGGGATGGTCGCCCGGTTCATGGCCGGTGCATCCAAGCTTCCCTTCATGCATCTCAAAACCTTCGAGGGAAGCGACCTGCCCAAGAAAAACAGAAACATCAAATTCATCCGCTGCCCGTATACTCGAAAGCGGTACGCGACGGTCCCAGCTCTCAACCCCGACGTCGCCGTCATCCACGTCCAGCGGGCCGATGAGGGGGGGAATGCCCAGATCTGGGGGCTGATGGGTGTCCAGAGAGAGGCCGCCTTCGCCTCGAAAAGGGTCGTCATCGTCGCCGAGGAGCTCGTCTCGGGAGATGTCGTTCGGGCCGACCCCAACCGGACTCTCATCCCGGGCCTGATCGTCGATGCCGTGGTCATCGAGCCTTTCGCCGCCCATCCGAGTTATGCGCTGGGATATTATGACCGGGACAACGACTTCTATGTTGAATGGGCGAAGGTGTCCAAAGACAAGGCCGGCCTGGACAGATATCTCGCGGAGTGGGTTACCGGCCTTTCGGGGCGCGGGGAATACAGAGAGAAGCTCGGGGCCGCGTGCTTGAAAAAACTCGAAGCGGACATCCGGCCCTCGGGTTCAGTGAACTATGGGTTTTGAAATGACCGGCTACACGCCTTCGGAAATGATGGTCGTCAGGGCCGCCAGGGAGCTCAAGAACGGCGAAGTGGTTTTTGTCGGGATCGGCCTGCCGAACGTCGCCTGCAACCTGGCCCGCCGATTCCATGCGCCCGAGCTGGTCTTGATCTACGAATCCGGCGCCGTCGGCGCCGCCCCGGACCGACTGCCGCTATCGATCGGCGACCCCTGCCTGGCCACGGACTCGATTTCGGTGTGCTCCATGGTCGAGGTGTTCAACTACTACCTCCAGGGCGGACTGATCGATGTCGGCTTTCTGGGCGGGGCCCAGGTCGACCGGTTCGGGAACATCAACTCGACGGTCATCGGCGACTACGACCGGCCCAAGGTGAGGCTCCCGGGGAGCGGCGGAGCCTGCGAAATCGCCATCCACGCCAAGAAGGTCATCATGGTCCTCAAGCAGTCCCCGAAATCATTTCCCGAGGAGATCGATTTTATCACCAGCCCGGGGTTTATCGATGAGGCGAATTCAAGAAGTCGATACGGGTTTCCAGGCAAAGGGCCTTCGCTCATCATCACCGATTTCGGCGTCTACGGGTTCACCAAGAACACGCACGAGATGATCCTTCGGGAGATCTATCCCGGAGTTGCCGTCAAAAATGTCAAGGCGAATATCGGCTGGGACGTGAAAGTCCGCCGGCGCCTGGAGACGACGGTCCCGCCGATTGCCGAGGAGCTCCAGATCATCCGCCGGGACCTCGACCCCGGCCGGATCCACCTGCGGTAAGCCGCCGCCCGCTCTTCGGCCGCCATCAGGGCGACCTCCTCAGCTTTCCCGGACCTTGGCGATGGAGCAGACGCGGTCCTTGTCGTCGAGGTTGATGATGCGGACGCCCTGGGTGGCCCGGCTGAGCGGCCTGACCTTGTCCGTCGGGATGCCGATGACCTTGCCCTCGACGGTGATGACCAGGAGGTCCTCCTCGTTGATGCCGACCATGCCCAGGGCGCTGCCGATCTTGGGCGTGATGCGGAGATTGAGGACGCCCTGCCCGCCCCGGCGCTTCAGGGGATATTGGTCGACGGCCGTCTTTTTGCCGTAGCCGCGCTCGCTGGCGGTGAATATGAACTTCTCGTCCGGGCCGGCGACGATCATGCCGATAACCTTGTCCTTGGGTTTCAGGCGGATGCCCCGCACGCCCGAGGCCGTGCGGCCCATCGGCCGGACGTCGCTCTCCTTGAAGCGGAGGGCCCGGCCGAGCTTCGTCCCGATGACGATGGCGCTCTTCCCCGTGGAAAGCTGGGCTGAGAAGAGGTCGCTCTTCGGACGCAGGTTGATGGCGTTGATGCCGCCCCGGCGGACGTTCTTGAACTCGCTCAGGCGGGTTTTCTTGATGATCCCGTCCGTCGTCAGCATGACGACGAACTGGTCCTCACGGAATTCCTTGACGGCCACGACGCTGCGGGGCTTCTCGTCCGGCTGGAGCTCGACCAGGTTGGCGATGGCCTTGCCTCGCCCCGAGACGCCCACGTCCGGCACCTCCAGGGCTTTGAGCCAGTAGAGGCGGCCCTGGTTGGTGAAGACGAGGAGATAGCTGTGGGTCGAGCAGATATAAAGGTCCTCGACGACGTCCTCGACCTTCATCTCGATGCCCTTGCGGCCCTTGCCGCCGCGGGCCTGGAACCTGTACGAGGTCAGGGACGTCCGCTTGATGTAGCCGCTCGAAGTGCAGACGATGGCGACGTCCTCCTCCTTGACGAGGTCCTCGGGCCGGAGCTCCGAGACCGCTTCATCGCGGATCTCGGTCCGGCGCTCGTCGGCATACTCCTCCTTGACCTCCTTGAGCTCCTTGACGATGATGGCGAACACGAGCTTCTCGTCCTTGAGGATGCGACGGAGCTCGATGATCTTCTTCTTGAGCTCGGCGTACTCCTCCTGGATCTTGAGCCGCTCGAGCTGGCTCAGCCGCTGGAGCTGGATCTCCAGGACGGCTTGGGCCTGGATCTGGGTCAGGCCGAACTTATCCATGAGGCCGCGCCGGGCCTCGTCCACGGTCTTCGACGCGCGGATGAGCTTGATGACAGCGTCGAGGTTGTCGAGGCAGATGACCAGGCCCTCTAGGATGTGGGCTCTCTCCTCGGCCTTCCGCAGATCGAAGCGCGTCCGCCGCAGGATGACCTCTTTGCGGTGGGCGATGAAGTACTTCATCATGTCGACGATGCCCAGGATCTTGGGCTGCTTGTCGACGATGGCCAGCATGATGATGCCGACGGAGACCTGGAGCTGGGTGTGCTTGTAGAGGTTGTTGAGGATGATCTCGGGAAGCTCGCCCTTCTTGACCTCGACGACGACCCGCATGCCCTCGCGGTCGGATTCGTCGCGGATGTCGGCGACGCCCTCGATTCTCTTCTCGTTGACGAGCGCGGCGATCGACTCGAGCAGGCGCGACTTGTTGACCTGGTAGGGGATCTCGGTGACGACGATCTTGTCCTTCTCGCCCTTGGCCGCCCGCTCGATGACGGTCTTGGCCCGGAGGTGGAGGATGCCCTTGCCCTCCTTGTAGGCGTCGAGGAAGCCCTGGCGGCCGTAGATGATGCCGCCCGTCGGGAAGTCCGGTCCCTGGACGTACTTGAGGATGTCCTTGAGGCCGGCGTTGGGGTGCTCGACGAGGTGGATGACGCCGTCGCAGATCTCCCCCAGGTTGTGGGGCGGGATGTTCGTGGCCATGCCGACGGCGATGCCGTTGCTGCCGTTGACGAGGAGGTTGGGGAACTTGGCCGGCAGGACCTCGGGCATGGTCAGGCTCTCGTCGTAGTTGGGGACGAAGTTGACCGTTTCCTTGTCGATGTCGGCCATGAGCTCGTGGGCGAGTTTCTTCAGCCGGACCTCGGTGTAGCGCATGGCCGCCGGAGGGTCGCCGTCGACGCTGCCGAAGTTCCCCTGCCCGTCGACGAGGAGGTAGCGGAGGCTGAAGTCCTGGGCCATGCGGACGAGCGTGTCGTAGGCGGCCTGGTCGCCGTGGGGATGGAATTTCCCGATGACGTCGCCGACGATGCGGGCCGATTTTTTGTGGGGCTTGTTGTAGTAGGTCCCGCTCTCGTACATGGCGTAGAGGACGCGCCGGTGGACCGGCTTGAGGCCGTCCTTGATGTCGGGGATGGCCCGGCCGATGATGACGCTCATGGCGTAGTCGAGGTACGACCGCCGCATCTCCTCCTCGAGGCTGACGACTGGGTGGTGTTCTTTCTGTTCGCTGTCCATGGGAACTCCTTCTCGGGCCCGCCCGCGGGCGGGGTCATCAGACGTCGAGGTTCAGGGCCTCCAGGGCGTTGGTTTCGATGAATTTCTTGCGCTCTTCGACTTCGTCGCCCATGAGGATGGTGAAAATCCGGTCGGCCTGGGCGGCGTCGACGATGGAGACCTTGAGGAGGATCCGCCGCTCCGGGTCCATCGTCGTTTCCCAGAGCTGGGTCGGGGTCATCTCGCCCAAGCCCTTGTAGCGCTGGATATTGATCCCCTTCTTCCCTTTCTCGAAGAGGTAGTCGAGGAGTTTGTTCTCGTTCTCCAGGGTCTGCTTTTCCGCGCCGTCGCCGTTCGTCAGGACGGCGTAGGGGCCCTTCATGTCCTCGAGCTCCTGGACGATCCGGTAGAGGTTCTTGTATTCGGCGGAAGTGACGAGGTCCATGCCGATCTTCCCGCCCACGGCCAGGCCGTTGAGCTGGTAGGCGAACTCGAACTCGTAGACGCCGTACTCCTCGTCGCGGCCGAGCTTGACGTTGAAGCCCTTCCCGGCGACGAGCTTCATGACCCTCTCGACGTTTTTCTTGGAGCTCAGGAATTCCTGGCCGTCGACGCCCGCGCGGACGAGGAGCTCGATGAGGAAGAGGGGGTAGTTCTTGCGCTCGAAGAAGTGGGCGTAGTTCTTCTTGGCCATGAGGTTGCGGAAGAACTTGCGGAACTTGTCGCCCTCGAGGATCTCCTTGCGGCCGCCGGCCCGGACCTTGAACTCCTCGGAGATCTTGCGGACCATGAATTTCTCGTAGTCGCGTTCGTCCTTGAGGTACTGGATGTCCCTGC
>Ga0315294_10005672_pt1 | contig 13690 bp, 14 predicted proteins | sample YL17G13_40_MG_FD_203626 | JGI IMG/M metagenome (GOLD analysis project Ga0315294, IMG submission 203626) | Sediment microbial communities from Yellowstone Lake, YNP, Wyoming, USA - YL17G13_40 | ecosystem: Environmental > Aquatic > Freshwater > Lake > Sediment | place: USA: Wyoming | collected... | reverse complement strand
GTGCTCAGCCGATGCGCGATCACAAAGCTCGTGCGGCCCGTCATCAGGGTGCGCAGCGCCTGCTGCAGTTGCACCTCGGTGCGTGTGTCAACGTTGCTGGTGGCCTCGTCCAGGATCAGGATGCGCGGGTCGGCCAGGATGGCGCGGGCGATGGCCAAGAGTTGCCGTTGCCCCTGGCTCAGGTTGCTGGCGCGTTCGGAGAGATGGGTCTGGTATCCTTCGGGCAAACGCCGGATGAACTGGTCGGCGTTGGCCAGACGCGCCGCCGCCACACACTCTTCATCCGTGGCATCCAGGCGGCCGTAACGGATGTTCTCCAATGCCGTGGCAGAGAACAAAAAGTTGTCCTGCAGCACAATGCCGAGTTGCCGACGCAGCGAGTCCTGTTGGACATCGCGGATCTCATGCCCGTCTATCCGGACGCTGCCCTCGTGGATGTCGTAGAAACGGGTGAGCAGGTTCACGATGGTCGTCTTGCCTGCACCCGTGGGCCCCACCAGGGCCACGACCTGCCCGGGCTGTAGCGTCAGGCTGACGTCTTTGAGCACCGGCACGTTCGGCTCGTACCCGAAACTAACGTGGTCGAACTCGACACGGCCTTGGATGGCATGCAGGGCCACGGCGTCGGGTTTGTCGCGCACCTGCGGTTGTTGGTCCAAAACGTCAAAGACGCGCTCGGCGCCGGCCAGCGCCGATTGAATTGAGTTGTACAGGTCGGCCAGAGTGAAGAGCGGCTCGAAGAAACGGCGCGCATAGAGCACAAAGGTGGCAATGACGCCCACACTCACCATGCCCCGCAGGGCCAGCCAACCTCCCAGGCCCGCGATGACCGCGATGTCCAGGTTGCTGAGCACCATCAACAGAGGACGCACGATCATCATCACGGATTGCGCGCCGATGGTGGCGTCGCGCGTGGCCGTGTTGGCCTGGTCGAACTCTGCCACGACCGCCGCCTGGCGTCGGAAGGCCTGCACGACGCGCGCCCCGCTGATGTTCTCCTCCATGACCGCATTCAGCTTGCCCAGGTTGACCTGTACCTGTTGAAAACCCCGGCGCGTGCCCTGGCCCAGGCGCGCGGTCAGCCAGAGCATGATAGGCAGGATGGCCAGCGCACCCAAACCCAGCCGCACGTTGAGGAGCAGCATGACCATGGCGATGCCAAACAGGGTCAGCAGGCTGGCAACCAGATCGACGATGCTCTGCGAGAGCACGCGGTTGATCGCGTCGATGTCGTTGGTCAGTCGGCTCATCAGTTCGCCAGACGGATGCCGGTCAAAGAAAGGCAGCGACAGCGTCTGCAGATGCTCGAACAGATCCCGTCGCAGGCTGCGCAGCACGTCCTGCGTAACCGCCGCCACCGTGTAGCTCTGGCCGAACTGCGCCAGCCAGCCCAGCGCAAAGGCGGCCAGCATGATCAGCGTGTTGCGCGCCAGGCCGGCCAGATCGCGCTGCGAGATGTAGCGGTCGATGGCCACGCCCAGCAAATAGGGTCCCAAGAGATCCAACCCGGTGTTCAGCACCACCAGGGAAATGACCACACCCAGGTTTAGGCCTTCAGGGCGCAGGTAGTCTGCCAGCCGGCGCAGGACTGCCTTCGGGTTGCGCGCCTTTTCCACGCGCCTGCCGGCCGATCGCATCATGGCCGGCCCCGGACTCATGCCGGGGGCTTGTGGCACGCCGGGCTGGCCGTCACCCGGCCGCCCCGTCTCCGCGCCGTTCGTCGCGAGCGCCGAAGGTGCTACGCGAGGGCGGTGCGGCCCCGTCGCGGACCCCGTGCTTGCCCCGCCCTGGCCAGCTTGGTTACGCGGACTTGCGGTCATTAGCTAACCCTCCTGCTTCATCGTTGGCGCCGTTGCCCAACTGCGACCGATAGATGTCCTGGTAGATCGGACTGGAAGCCATCAACTCGCGATGCGTGCCGCTGGCCACGATTCTGCCACGGTCGAGCACGACAATGCGATCAGCGTTCAGGATGCCACTGATGCGTTGCGCCACCACGAGCCTCGTGGTGCCGTCCATCAGGCGATCCAGCGCGCTGAGGATCCTGCCCTCCGTCTCCACGTCCACCGAACTGGTGCTGTCGTCCATGATGAGCACGGCTGGCCGCAGCAGCAACGCGCGCGCGATGGCGATGCGCTGCTTCTGCCCACCGGAGAGACTCGCCCCGCGTTGGCCCACCCATGTGTCATAGCCATCCGGGAAACCCATGACAAAGTCGTGCGCCTGGGCCGCCTGGGCCGCGGCCAGCACCTCCTCATCCGAAGCATCGGGGCGCCCATAGCGAATGTTGTCGCGAATCGTCCCGGAGAAGAGCACCGTCTCCTGAGGAACCACTCCCAGCCATGAGCGCAGGGTGTCCAGGGGCAGGTCGCGCACATCGACGCCGTCCAAGGTCACCCGACCTTCCGTCACGTCGTAGAAGCGCGGCACGAGGTTGATCAGAGTGCTCTTGCCCGAACCTGTCGCTCCCAGCAGGGCCACGGTCTCTCCCGGCTCCGCCACCAGGCTCACTCCCTGCAGCACCGGCTCTTGCTCCTGCTCTCCATACGCAAAGACCACATCCTCCAGAGCCACCCGCCTGCGTTCGGCGGTGGGCAGCTCCGCGCGGCCGTTGTCGGCCACAGCCGGGCGGCTATCCAGCACTTCAAAGATGCGCCGAGTCGACGCGTCCGCAGAAGAGATAAAGCCCGCGCTCGCGCTCAGGCCGACCAGCGGAAACACCATCCACCACACATAGTTGCTGAGGGCCACCACCTGGCCCAGGTTGAGCGTGCCTTGCACCACCTGTACCCCGCCGAACCACACCACGGCGACCAGGCCCAGGTTGACCAGCAGGCGCAGTGTGGGTGAGAGGAAGGCCAGCATGCGCTCCACGCGAACGGCGCGCTCCCTGAGCTCGACGCTGGCGCTATCGAAACGTTCGTTCTCGTGCCCGGCGCGCACAAACGCCTTGACCACGCGCACCCCGCTCAGATTCTCCTGCAAGATGGTGTTCAGCCGGTCCAGCCTGCGCTGCAGTTCCATGAACAGTGGCTGCGCCCGCTTGGCATATAGCAGGAAGAGGAGCACTGTGGCGGGCAGAAGCGCCAGCATCAGCAGGCCGAGCTGCCAGTTCGTCAGCAGCAGCAGGATCGAACTCCCCACGACCATCAGCGGCGCACGCACAAACACGCGCATGGTCATCCACAGGAATTGCGCCACCTGAGTGATGTCGCTGGTGAGACGCGTGAGCAGCTCGCCGGTCTGAAGCTGGTCATAGTTGGCGAAGGAGAACGACTGGATGTGGACGAAAAGCTCGTGGCGCATGTCCGCGCTGGCCCTCTGCGACATGCGCACGGCAAAGAGCATGCTGCCGACCGTGGCAGCGGCGCTCACCAGCGTGAGGCCCATCATGATCAGTGCGCCATTCAGGACCGCACTCAGGTTACGCTGCCGGATGCCCGTGTTGATGATGCTCTGCAAGAGACGCGGCAGCGCCAGGTCGACCGCCGCGACGATCGCGATCAACAACAGACCTACCACGACCATGCGGCGATACGGTCTTACGAAACGCCACAGACGAGTGATGGATGTCACTTTCCCTCCTGATCGCTATGGTTTCGAGGCCAACGCACGTTGATGCGCCCCCTCGTTCCCGCGCTCCTCCCGGAGCGCGACTAGCAAGTCCGGCCATTCCGTCGCCACTGCCTGCCGAAAGTGCTCCCTGCCCAGAAACAAGCGCTGCCGCTCGGCCGGGGCGGTCAAGATGGGCGATGCCCCCGCTTGCGTGCGATGACAGGCGATGGCGGCCAGCTTCTGCTCCCAGACCGAGCTCACGTCCACGGTCACGGTCACTTGCTCGTCCGGGACGGCGTGCAGGTGGGGCATCTGTAGGGCTTGGGCCACGGACTGCGGCACAACCAGGTGATACAGCGCCACGCGCCCACTCCGAAGCGTCGCATGCTCCAGGGCCAGCCCAGTCCAACGACTGACGGCCACGTGGTCCGGATGGCCCGAAAGCCCGTCCGGCGGCCACGTCAGCAGCACCTGGGGCTGTAGCCGCTGCATCACTCTCTCAATCTCGGCCACCGCCTGCTCGTCGTGGACCTGTGATAGGCCCCCATCGCGATGATCGAGGAACAGCGGGGGCGCGATGCCCAGCGTCCGGCAGGCGCACTCCAACTCGGCCTGGCGGAGCAAGCCGGCTTGCTGCAGGTCCAGGCCGGGCACTCCGGCCTCGCCGCGCGTCGCGCACAGCACCTGCACGCGCACGCCGCGCCTGGCCAGCAGGGCCAGCGTCCCGCCGCAGCGAAACGTCTCGTCGTCGGGGTGCGCGAAGACGGCCAGTAGCGCGCCCACTTCCAGCGCGCCGCGGCTGCTACCACCACTCAGAACAAAAGCGATCATGTCCCCTTCTGTGTCTCTGCGAATCGTGCCTTGTACCGGCGAATCTGTCTTGCCACCGGTTCATCTCCCCATGCTATCTACAAACGAGGGTGTCGAAAAACAGGCCAGAATGTCATGCTGAGCGAAGCGAAGCATCTGGCCTCCGTAGGGCAGAGACCCTTCGCTACGCTCAGGGTGACATCGCGAGGGGTTTCTCAACACTCTCATACGAACAGGCTTTGACTTTCGGCGGCGGGGAAGATGCCGAACCATCTTATCCCAGCGCCACCGCCAGAACTATCAATGTAACGGATGCGCCCACCATGCCGCCAACAGCCACCTGTGCCCAGGTGTGTCGCCTCCGAAACACGCGCGCCCAGCCGACTAACGGTATCGCCAGAAAGGTCAGTGCCCAGGCTAGACCGAAGAGCCAGGTCAGGGCAGCCGCAAAGCCTGCCACGCCGCCAGCGTGCAGGCTGATCTTCCAGAAGGTAGAGATGGTTAACGTCGTGACACCCATCGCCACGTAAACCAGCAACAACGCCGCAAGCGATGCGGGGGCATTCAATGCGCGCAGCAAAAGGTAGCCCAGCCCGTTGCCGATCAGGTTGACGGCAATGAACGGGGCGCGCTCCTGACGGCGGCGCAGGTCAGATCCGCTGACCCAGCCCAATCTCCGCCCCAGGGTCAGATAAACCAGCGGCACGCCATCTGCAAAGGCCAGCGCCAAAGCCGCCCAGCCCAGGGCAGGCAGGAGCGCGCTGGTCTCAGCCCAGGCCACGCCCACGAAGACAGGCACGGCGATAACCGAACTATCCAGCAAAATCGAGAGCCAGCGCGCCAAAGCCTGCCACAAATGGGCTGAACGACAATCCTTGAACTTTGTGGACATGCCGTTTCTTCCTTTCCTTTCCACGGTACAGTTACTGCGTCTGAATCGCCAACACGCGCATCGGCTCAGCAGCGGAAATGACGCGCACGGCCTTGGCGGGCACGAGGACCAAGGAGCCGGTGTGAAGTTCGGCCTGCTCACCCTCGACACGCAGGTGTCCTTGTCCTTCGATCACATAGTACAACACGGTGGTGGGCATCCGGCACGGCGCGACCGACTGGCCGGCCGCCAGGTTCAACAGCAGTGCGCGCACCGTGTCGGTGTCCATCAGCAGCGTTGGCGCTACGCTCGCGCCGCCGGGCCGCAAGGCTTTCACTTCCTCAATCTCAACGATCTGGATAGTCATCCATCCCTCCTTCTGAGACACGTCGCACGTCGTCGCGTCCTCATCCCGCTGCTTTCATCTCAGCAACGCGCTCTTCCAGCCTTGGTCTCGGCCTGCAGCTCTGCCAGGTACCCCTCCAGCCAGACGATGCGCTCCTCACGCGTCCGGAAACGCCGCTGGAAATCCATTCGACGCTCTCTTCCGCCCTCTCCACAGCAACAGCCGTGCTGCGGATGGCCCCCGCCGCAGTCGCAGTCGTGACTCAAGTAATGTTCACCCTGTCCACACATCGGTTTCACCTCCCTTCTTCCTCCTGAAAACAAGCTCCATATTCGGCCAGAAAGCGATCCAGCCCCTTGCGGGCTTGGCGGATGTTTGCCGCCCAGGCATGAAGGTACTCTTCCCCTTCTGGTGTCACCTCATACAGCCGTCGGGCAGGTCCAGGACGTTCCGTATCCCACGTCGAACGCAGCAGCCCATCTTCCTCGAACTGGCGCAGGGTGCGGTACAAAAGGCCCGGGTCTGCCTCGGGGGCCTCCTCATCTTGTCCCAGCCGCTCCATCAGCTCGTAGCCGTGGCTCGGCTTCTGCACCAGGAGCAACAGCAGGCGGGCCTGGATCCAGCCGCGCATCCCACCTCTCGGCGGACAACAGCGTCCTCCGCGCGCGTGCCCGTGATGTTGTTCGCACATTGCAGACCTCCACCAGTAAGCAAACCATATCATCTATATGTGTTAGTCAGATATTATACAATGAAAAGCTGGGATGTCAAATCGCGACTCGCTTGCAGACTCTGTTGGTAGCTTGTGAGCCGTGTTGGCGGGGTTCGGGTGGTGGCGGTAGATAGACCAGGCCTGCCAACAGGAAAGCCGGGGCGATGCCCGTGTCGCTGCCCATGCCACTCGCCACCTCCATCACGTCCGCGCCCACGGCCTCGCGGATGCTGGCTACTCCGTTGGTGAATGAGATCTTGGTGGCCCAAAAGGCGACGGAGACGTGCTTGATTTTCTAGTCCGTGTGCAGGTCGGTGATCTGGATGTGTTCGTTCGAGGGGTCTACCATGATGTCAACGTCGCAAATCGTCCGGGTGACGCCATACACCGTGCCAGCAAAGGCGTCAATGCTGGCGCAGCGATGGTCTCCAGAGTGCACAAGATGCCGATGAACAGGCCAAGGTCGGTCCCAGCGATGGCTGGGACGCTCGATCTCCTGCAGAAGCAGGAGCGGCAGTTCGCGTTCCGTGGCCTCTGGATGCTGTCAGCGCAAGCGCCCGCGGACCAGACCGGGTGCCAGCTCCTGGGCATCCAGCATCACGCGCATGTGTTGTCCCGGCGTTAGCCGGGCCAGCAGTCTCAACTGCACGCTGTCTACCGGATCAAACCATCTGGATGCCACGTCTCCACCACCGCCGGATAGTTCATCCACAGATTTCACAGATGGATGGATTTAGTCTGCGGAATCTGCGTAGTCGGTGGTTCATCCCTTCTCTTGCACCATGCGGGCCAACTCCTGACCCATCTCGACGGCATAGTTGGAGCCGCGGTCCCAGGGGTAGACGTGGCTCATGCTGGCAAAGTACAGGCCATGCACGGGTGTCTGGATGGGCGGGATGTGCTGCGAGTGATTCAGCCCGACGATGGGCTGGGCGTATTCCTCGCGGAACAGCCAGCTCTTGCGCACCCACGACGGGTCAAAGCCGGGATTGAACTTGACCAGGCTGGGCAGGAACTCTTGCAGCAACTCTTCCTTGCTCATCTTCATGTGTTGCGCGTCGGCCTCGGGATAGTCGCCCAGGTAGACGATGTGGTCGCCGCCATAGTGCTCGGGCGACTGGTAATTGGTGTGCTGGACAAAGGCCAGGAAGGGGAACTGGCCCTGCGGCAGATTGATCCAGTAGAAACCCTTGGTCAGCGGCCGGTCGAGCGCCAGAACCAGCGCAATCGCCCCCAACGAGCGCAGCCCGCCCACCTGGTCCAGATAGCCCCGTGGTAGAGTGGGCGCGATGCGCAGCATAGCCTGTGGCGACGTGGTGACTAGCACAGCATCGAACGTCAGATCTTGATCGGCTGTGCGCAGCCCCACCCTGGGCGCAGCGTCCTTGACCTCTAGCACGGGCGTGTTCAGGCGAAAGCTGGCTCCCTGGACCTGCACCTTGTCTACCAGCGTGTCGGTGAGGGTCTGGTAGCCGCCGACGTAGTAGCCCAGGCGCTGGGTGCGTTTGTGGATGCGGGCCCAGAACCAAGCCATGTTGACCTGCCGGTAGTGCTGGCCCATCTTGTTGGACAGCAACGGCTCCCATAGCGAATGGTAGGCGTGTTCTCCGATGTAGCGCGGCAACCATTCGTGCGCCGTCACCCTTTCCATGGGCTGCCAGTTGTTGGTGATGCGCAGGTACAGCGTCACCAACCCCACGCGCATTTTGTCGATGAAGGAGAGGTAGGGGTAGCGCAGCACGGCGAATGGGCTGTCAAAGGCGTTGATGGCGCCGTTCTGCCAGATGGCCGTGATGGGTAGAGGGAAAAAAACCTTGTCGCCTAGGCCGAGCTCGCGGCTAAAGTTGAGCACCACGTCGTCGGAAGCAAAGAGGTGATGGTAGAACTTCTCCAGCGGCCAGTCCCAGCGCTCGTCCTTGAACGTCCCGCACAGGCCGCCGGCTTGGGGCGCTTGCTCAAAGACGGTCACCTTGTGGCCGGCCTTGCTCAACTCATAGGTCGCCGTCAGGCCCGTGATGCCTGCACCGACAACACCGATCTCCATGTTTGGCTCCAATCGCTTGCGAGAATCTCACTGAGCGCGCTGGGCCCACCAACGACTGCACGCTCGGCGGCCCGCTTCTACTGCGGGCCTGAGGCCGCCGCTTACGCGGACGCGCTTGCGTCGGGCAACATGCCGGCCAGGATGCGCTCCATGGCCATCGTGTGGCTACACACGCCGCGCTGTGCGAAAAAGCGGCAGCCACACTGCCAGGTCCCATGGTCGAAGCTCACGGTATGCGTGTTGTTGTCGCCCTTGAAGGTCACTGCAAACTGCGCGAAGCGCACACGGCCCCTTTCTTCGGCGTAGCGGCGTGCCTTCTCGATCTTGCTCACCATACCCGAATCCATTTGCACCTCCTCGTGCCAGCGGAAATGGAGATCAAGCCATCCTGGGTCGCCCGAATTCAGGTGGCTTGAGCGTTCCAGGCTTGTTGGAGACGTTCCTTGACGAACTGGATGCTCGCGATGGTCCACGGATCGACGTCGTAGAGCACCGACAGATAGTAGCTGACATAGTCACCAAAGTGCACGGTCGAGAGCATCTGCGCCAGGGGGCTGTGGCCGCGCGCCTCTACTGTGTCGCAGGCAAAGCCGTGCTGGGCCAGCAGGTCGCGCGTAATGTCAAAGCGCACGCGTACGCGCGGGTGGTGCAGCGCTGAGGTCAGCATGACCACGTGCGCCAGTTTGCCCAGCTCCCGGGGGAAGGCGTAGCCCGCCACCGTGTTGTGGTTGAGTTCCGGCAGCACGTCATAGATGCCCCACGACTTGGCATTCTCGTTGAACTGCCCCTTCCAGCGCCGGGCCACCTCGCTCAGGTGCTCTGCGCCGTATACCACTGGCAGCTTCTGGTAGAGCTTGAGGGCCAACTGCTTGGCCGCGTTCGTGGCGCTGGGGACAGACTCCTTGATCTCTGCCTGCCAAGCGCGCATCACGGCCACAGCCTCGGCCACGTCGGCCGACCTGTCTCCGACAAAACCCAGGCGCTGCACAAACTCGAGCAGGGGGATCAGCGAGTAGCCCAGTGCGGCGCGGGGCTGCGCCGGATAGTCGTACCGATAGAGCGGCACCCCATGCAATTGCGCCTGGCGGGCCAGCTCGCCGCCTGTCGTCACGGCGACCAGCTTGGCGCGGCGCTGCAGGGCGCTCTCGAATCCGATCAGGGTTTCTTCGGTGTTGCCCGAGTAGCTGCAGGCCATGACCAGACTGTGGCGATCCACAAACGCGGGCAGGCCATAATTGCGGTGCACGCTGATGGGGACCGTGCACTCCCGCTCCACCACGGTTCGGAGAAGGTCCGCCCCGATGGCCGAACCACCCATGCCCAAGATGACAATCTGATTCGCCTGCCTGTACTCATCCGGCAGGTCTACTCCCCGCACCGCCTGCCAGGCTATCTCGCACTGTTGTGGCAACTCGGCCACACGCTTCAGCATCCCCTGCGGGTCCCTGGCAGACCAGCTCGCAGGGGCGTCCAGATCAGGCATTCTGTCCTCCATGCGTGGCATTGTCACCGGCTGCTTGCACAGCCAGGCTGTATACATCGCGTTTGGGCCAGTGCGAGCTCTTGGCGACCTGCGCTGAGGCGTCCCGACGACTGACCCCGCTGGCCAGCAGCTCCTGCAGCGCCTGGCGCACACGCTGCTCGTCCCATCTCGTCTCGCCGCGTTCGGGCGCGCCTGCCAGCACCAGCGTGAACTCGCCACGTGGCGGCGTCTGCTGATAGTGTGCCCATCCAGCACTGACGGGGCCGCGCCAGACCTCCTCGAACATCTTGGTCATGTCCGACGCCAGCACAATCTGCCGGTCGCCCAGGACCTGCCGGATGTCGGCCAGCGCGTCCACCAGGCGATGCGGGGCTTCGAAGCACACAATGGTACGCGGTTCAGCCTCCAGGGAGGCCAACAGTTGCTGCCTGGCCACGCGTCGTCGCGGCAGAAAACCAAGGAAGACAAAGCTGTCGGTGGGCAATCCCGAGACGGCCAGAGCCGCCAAAATGGCAGAGGGGCCCGGCACCACGACGACCGGCACATTCGCAGCGATGGCGGCCTGCACCAAACGGTAGCCCGGGTCGGAAATGGCCGGCATACCAGCCTCTGAGACCAAGGCCACGTCCTTTGTCTCCAGGTCTCGCAGGATTTCGCCCTGCTTGACGAGCTCGTTGTGCTCAAAGAAACTGACCATTGAGGTGTGAATATCGTAGCGCGCCAGGAGCTTGGCCGTGGTTCGCGTATCTTCGGCGGCAATGAGCTGCACCTCGCGCAGCACGCGCAACGCGCGCAAGGTGATGTCTTCCAGGTTTCCAATCGGTGTCGCCACTACGAATAGCACGCCCATCTCGGCCCATTATAGCGGAGAATGCGCCACGTGTCCAACCAGATGCGCAGGGGTGTCGAAAAACGTCGCCCGACTCTCACCCTGAGCCGCCCTTCAGGGCAGGCGAAGGGTCTCTGCCGTACGGGAGTCTTCGTCGACAACCTCGAGCGCAGATGTTTGCGCCCAGCATCAAGTGACTGTATAATGTGCCATCCGGGCGCAACGCTGGCAGGCCCAGACGGCCTGCGGCAGTCGTCTGCCACAAGGAGAGGTAACCAGACGCCATGCAGGAACTTCAGGACCGCATCGCACGCGAAGGCCGCAACCTGGGCCGGGGTATCCTCAAGGTCGACAGCTTTATCAATCACCAGGTGGATGCTAACCTGATGATGAACGTGGGGCGCGAGTTGGCCCGCCGCTTTGTCCAGGCGCAGGTCAGCAAGGTGCTTACGGCCGAGATTTCTGGCATCGCACCGGCCCTGACTACCGCACTATCCCTCAACGTGCCCGTCATCTATGCTCGCAAGAGCAAACCCATCACCATGCCCGAGCACGTCTACCGCGATACCGCGCCCTCACACACCAAGGGCCACATGGTAGAGCTGCTCGTATCGCCAGAGGTACTCGATCCCCAGGACCGCGTGCTGATCGTGGACGATTTCTTGGCCACCGGGCAGACCATCGCCGCGCTGGCGCGCGTGATCCAGCAAAGCGGCGCGACCCTGGTGGGCATCGGCACAGTCATTGAGAAGACGTTTGAGGGAGGGCGCGCGTTCCTGGGAACGCAGTACAGCGTGCCGATTGAATCGCTGGTCGTCATCACCGACATGAATGATGGCCGCATTATCTTTGGCGCGTAGTGTGAGGTGAGACAGGTGAGCGCCAGACCTCGGCCCCTCCAGGACGAAACCATCGTCATTCTGGACTTTGGCTCGCAGTACAGTCAGCTCATTGCGCGCCGCGTGCGCGAGTGTGGGGTCTACTGCCAGCTCCTGGCACACAACGCCGATCCAGAGGTGGTGGAAAGTCTGGCACCGGTAGGGTTCATCCTGTCGGGCGGGCCGGCCAGCGTGTACTCTGACGGCGCGCCGCTCCTGTCGCCCTATCTGCTGCAGCAGAACAGACCGATCCTAGGCATCTGCTATGGTATGCAGGCGCTGGCACACGCACTGGGCGGGCGGGTCAAGGCGGCGCAGCAGCGCGAGTACGGGCCGGCCGACCTGACCGTCGCCGAACCGTCCGACCCGCTGTTTCAGGGCCTGCCCACCACGCTACGCGTGTGGATGAGTCACGGGGACCAGGTGCAGACGTTGCCGGCGGGGTTTCGCGCGTTGGCCAGCACCGACAATGCCCCTGTCGCGGCCATGGGTGACGAGCAGCGTCACATCTACGGCCTGCAGTTTCACCCTGAAGTGATCCACACTCCGCGCGGCACCGAGATCCTGCGCAACTTTCTCTACCGCATCTGTGGCTGTCACGGAATTTGGCAGCCCGCTGCCTTCATTTCTCACAGCGTCGCGGCCATCCGCAAGCAGGTGGGTGCGGGACAGGCCGTCTGTGGCCTCTCGGGTGGCGTGGACTCGACCGTGGCCGCCAGCCTGGTGCACAGGGCCATCGGCGAGCGCTTGACGTGCATCTTTGTCGATCACGGTCTGCTGCGCCTCGGCGAGGCCGAGCGCTGTCTGGAAGTATTCCGTCGCGACCTGGGGTTACGCGTGGTGCACGTCGATGCGTCCGAGCGCTTTCTCAGCGCGCTGCGCGGCGTCACTGACCCGGAGCACAAAAGGCACATCATCGGACGTGAGTTCATTCGCGTCTTTGAGGCCGAGGCCCGCAGGTTGGGGCAGGTCAATTTCCTGGTGCAGGGCACGCTCTACCCAGACGTGATCGAGAGCAGCGCCGCCGACACCCAAACCGCCGCCAAGATCAAGACGCACCACAATGTGGGCGGTCTGCCAGCCGACATGCAACTGACCCTGATCGAACCGCTGCGTTACCTGTTCAAGGACGAGGTGCGGCGCATCGGCAGCGAGTTAGGCCTGCCAGACCACATCGTGTACCGGCAACCCTTCCCGGGCCCCGGACTGGCGGTGCGCATCATCGGCGAGGTCACACCGGAGGGGTTAGCCGTGCTGCGCACGGCAGACGACATTGTCACCCACGAGATCGCAGCGGCGGGCCTGGGCCGCGAGATTTGGCAGTACTTTGCCGTGCTCACGCCCGCGCGAACCGTGGGCGTGATGGGCGATGGGCGCACCTACGGCTACGCCGTGGCGGTGCGCGCTGTGGTGAGCGAGGATGGCATGACCGCCGACTGGGCGCGCCTGCCGTCCGACGTGCTGGGGCACATCTCTAGCCGCATCGTCAACGAGGTGGCCGGGGTCAACCGCGTCGTCTACGACGTGACCAGCAAGCCGCCGTCGACCATCGAATGGGAGTAGGCGATGGTCAAGATCCTACACTTTGCCGACGTGCACCTGGGAGTCGAAAACTATGGACGGCCGGACCCGGCGACAGGGCTGCACAGCCGTCTGGCCGACTTCTGCCATTCGTTCGACGAGCTGGTCGAGTATGCCCTGCAGGAGCCAGTGGACCTGGTGCTGTTTGCCGGAGATGCCTACAAGAGCCGCGACCCCAGCCCCACGCACCAGCGCGAGTTTGCGCGACGCATCCAGCGGCTGGCGTCATCCGGCATTCCGGTATTCCTGCTGACGGGCAACCACGATCTGCCTGGCAGCGCCGCGCGAGCCAACACACTGGACATCTTTGCCATACTCGATGTGCCCAACGTCACCGTCGGCAGAACGTTGGCCACGCACCGCATCGAGACGCGCAGCGGCCCCGTCCAGATCGTAGCGCTGCCCTGGATCGTGCGCAGCCACCTGCTCAGCCGCGAAGAGCACAAGGACCGCTCACTGTCCGAGCTGCAGGACCTGACCCTGGAGAGAATTGAGCGCGTGTTGGACGAGCGGCGGTCCGCTCTGGAGCCCAACGTACCGACCATTCTGGCCGTCCACGGCGCCGTGCAGGGCGCCACGTA
>Ga0315294_10005671_pt1 | contig 13690 bp, 10 predicted proteins | sample YL17G13_40_MG_FD_203626 | JGI IMG/M metagenome (GOLD analysis project Ga0315294, IMG submission 203626) | Sediment microbial communities from Yellowstone Lake, YNP, Wyoming, USA - YL17G13_40 | ecosystem: Environmental > Aquatic > Freshwater > Lake > Sediment | place: USA: Wyoming | collected... | reverse complement strand
TTGAGGCTTTCGATAAGTATCTTATCATACATGCTTGTTTCGGGGAGATTGTGAACCGCACGTTGGGCGGGGTTTTTGACACGTTGCTGTCTGACAGGGAGGTTATTATTGGCTGGTGGACTGATGGTTATCGCATTTTGATTGAGGCTGGACACAAGCTTTCTCCGAAGGAGCTTGAGAGTCTGAGCAAGGCTTTGTTTGGTTTGTCGGATGACGAGGTTGAGAAGGCTTTTGACGAGTATTTGGATAGCAAGTTTCCGTTTAGTTATAAGATGAAGTTTGTGGCGGACAGGTTTGGAGCGTTGCCGCGTGGGAAGACAATGAGTTACGAGAGGCTGGCGGGGCTGCCCAGCCGGTTCAGGGACACGCCTATCTATGATGAGACTTTGCGTGAGGCTTTGGTTGAGAAGGTGGACGTTGGCAAGGTTAAAGAGGTTATGCGTGACGTCCGAGATGGCAAGGTGAAGGTGAGCACGGTTTATCGTGTGGAGAAGCCTACGCCTTTGGCTTATCATATTCTTGAGAAGTTCAGTGACGTTTCAGAGTTGATGGCGCCTGAAAAGGTTTTGCTAAACAACATTGAAAAGATGAAGAAGACCATAGAAGCGAGGACGGCGAGGCTCCTGTGCATGCAGTGCGGAGAATGGACTACAGAAGAGAAGGTCAGAGCTTTGCCCGAGCAGCCTGAATGCGGAAAGTGTGGTTCTAGGCTTTTGGCGCTCATGTATTTCAGTCAGGATGCGAGGCGTTTGGCTGAGGTTTTGAAGAAGAGGCGCGAAGGAAAGGAGCTAAGTGAGGAGGAGCTTAAGGAGTTGACTCAGGCTAGGCGGAAGGCGGATTTGATTTTGAGTTATGGGAAGAAGGCGGTGACTGCTTTGGAGGTTAAGGGTGTGGGTCCAGAAACAGCGTCTAGGGTTCTTGGAAAAATGCACAGTAAGGAAGAGGAGTTCTACATGGACCTACTCAAAGCAAAAATACAGTACCTAAAAACAAGACAATACTGGGAAAACAAAGAAAATCAAAGAAGTGTTTCCACATAATAGGTTTTTTCACACGGAAATCATAATCAGCCTATCGACAAAAATCGGGTGAATCCTCGGTTCATCAACTGCTCATTTAGCGCATACATTTTTTACGTAGATCATGTTTTATTCAACAATATGTTTCATATTCTCCTCAATTGTGCTCTTCTGATCTTCTGGATAGGAATAATGTTTCTTTATCTGAGATTCAAGCTGACCAAATCTCGACTGGGTGCAGGCTTAATTGGATTAGTGGTTGGCGTTCTTGCTTTGTTTTCAGATGGATTAGTGTATTTCTTTTTGCTCACTCCCATGGGATTCAAGTCAACAGATTGGAGCTACAAGGTTATTGCGGCACCCGTACTCGAAGAATCCTTAAAATTCTTGTTCATATTTTTGATAGCTTGGAAATGCAAGACAATATCGCCTGAGATCATGGTTTTCGGTGGGTCTACTGGTATAGGTTTTGCATTTTTGGAGAATTTTCTCGGTGCGTCAAACACCAGAGCTATGTTGTTTAGAGGGTTTGTTCCAATGCCATTTCATATAGCTACAACACTGTTCTATTCTTTTGTGATTAGCAACTTTCTAACGCAAAAGAGAAGCATTGCATGGATGATTGCCCTCTTTCTGATGACTATAGTCATTCATGGAATGCTAAACTACATACTCCTCTTAGTGGGAGTCGGGTAAGAATGAGCAGTCTTTTGCTCTGTGAGGAATACACATGAGTGGAAAGGAAAATCAAGAATCTAACCTGAAGCCTTCTTTGGGTTTGTTCGACGCTGTCTCTGTCAGTGTCGGTGCCATTATCGGCGGCGGGATCTTCGTTGTTACAGGCATTGCTGCAGGTTTGGCTGGTTCAGCCCTCATAGTCTCCATGCTCATAGCCGCACTCATATCCTTACTAACAGCGTTAAGCTTCGCCGAACTCACATCGTGGCAGCCAAAGGAAGGAAGCATATACGAGTACTCTTACCAGCTAGTCTCGCCATTCGCAGGCTTCCTCGTAGGCTGGATGTGGATACTAAGCAACACCTTCGCCGGAGCGGCCGTCTCGTTAGGCTTCGCCTACTACCTAACAGCACTGGTGCCAAGCCTCTACCCAAACTACGTTGCAGCAGTCGTCTGCCTAGCCTTCACCGCAATAAACTACTACAGCGTCAAACAATCAGCCCGACTGAACAACATCCTCGTTACAGCGAAACTGCTCATCCTAGCCTTCTTCATCACATACGGCATGCTCTTCATGAACCCAACAAACTTCACACCGTTCAAACCTCTAGACGTAGGAGTACTCAGCGGCGCAGTCTTCTTTTTCTTCGCCTACGGAGGCTTCGCAAGAGCAGCCGTAATCGCCGAAGAAGTCAAAGACGCAAAGCGCAACGTTCCAAAAGCCATGCTCATAGCACTTGCCATATCAGCGATATTCTACATACTCGTTGGCACCGTAGCCGTCGGACTCGTTGGTCCTAACAAACTCGCAAGTTCAAACTCGCCATTGGAAGAAGCCATGAAGGCAACAGGAAATTCAGCGGCAACCTTCACCATCGCTCTAGGCGGTATGCTGGCAACCGCAAGTGTCTTACTCACGTCCGTTCTCGGCGTTTCGCGCATGGCCTACGCAATGGCAAGAAGAAAGGACCTCCCACAAGCCCTAGCCAAACTGGACCCAAAAAGAAACACTCCAATATACTCAACGTGGATAATAGGCTTAATCATGATCCTACTCGTCCTGCTCATCGACCTATCAAAAGTCGTGGCCATAAGCAGCTTCGCCATGCTCTTCTTCTACACCCTAGCCAACGTGTCAGCCCTACGCCTGAAAACAGAAAAACGGGCCTACCCAAGAATTCTCCCAGCAATCGGAGCCGCCTCCTGTCTTGCGCTGTTGACTTTCGAGCTGTTTGCTTCGTTGCAATCGTGGATAATTGGCACCGTATGCTTATTAGTCGGAGCAGTTTACTACGTCGCCAAACAAAAACCCAGAAAGCAGTGACAAACCATGCTGGACTGGTGGCTGCTCCCAGTATTCGGCTTCCTCATCGGCATAATCGCCAGCATGACAGGCGTCGGCGGCGGCATATTCATCGTCCCCATCCTCACATTCTTCTACGGCTTCATTATGAGCAGCGCCACAGGCACAAGCCTCACAAGCATAATCTTCACCGCGATAGCCTCAACCCTGAACTATGCCAAGCAGAAAAGAATCTACTTCAAGACAGGAGCCACCCTAATCATCACGACAGCCCCAGGAGCCTACATTGGCGCGTGGCTTGCCACAATCATGGAAGAACGCATGCTCGGACTGGTCTTCGGAGCCTTCCTAATCCTCGTCGCCATCCGCATGATAATTAGTGCACTTAGAAAGAAAGAACAAACCAAAGCAGCACACGTAATAACTGACACCCAACTCATACATTCAAGGAAAACAATCATAATAGGCGCTGGACTCAGCTTCTGGGGCGGCGTGGCTTCAGGACTTCTCGGAATAGGCGGCGGAACACTCGTCGTCCCCATATTGATCGTTGCCATGGGAATACCCATACACTATGCAACAGCCACCAGCATGTTCACCATGATATTCACAAGCATATCAGGCGTCGCAAGATACGCCCAATCAGACCTCATAAACTTCCCAGTCGCACTGCTCCTCGCAGCTGGCACAGTCGTGGGCGCACAAGTAGGAGCGTACACTTCTAAGAAGATTTCAGGCAGAAACCTAGGCCTGATCTTCGGCATAATGCTCGTAGTCGCCGGCGCAAACATGATCCAGAAATTCATGTAGCCCAGCTTTTCTCAGGTCATTAGGCGAGACTGATTTTCTCTACTGCTGTTGCTGTTTCCGCTTCAGCATGTTCTCCAACACAGGCTTCAGCTTAGCATTTTCCGCCTTAATCTTCTCCTTGCCCAAAGCATTCATCTGCGCCGACATTTCTCGCACGATCTCGGCAAATTTCACTCCTTCAGCCGCAGAAACATACTCCACCCTGAACCTTTCAGGACTCATCCCAAGCTTCTGCAGCATAGGCGCCAACGCATCCATCCTCGCCTTCATCTTATAGTTCCCGCTAATGTAGTGACAGTCGTACGGCAAGTGGCAAGCGCCAACCATGACCATGCCAGCGCCCAATCTTAAGGCTTCGAGAACAAAGTCTCTGTCAACCCTTCCTGAACACATGACCCTTATCGACCTCATCGTAGGCGGATACTCAAACCTGCTTGTCCCAGCCAGATCCGCACCAGCATAACTACACCAGTTGCACAGAAAAGCCAGAATCTTGTCCTCAGGATTCGTTTCCAACGCGCTTCCTATCTGAGCAAGGATTTGAGCATCTGTAAAATGATGCTGGGTAATCGCGTCTGCAGGACACTCTGCAACACATGTTCCGCACCCGTGACACATGACTCTTGTGACTTCTGCAACCTGTCCTTCAGGCGCCTTTACCGCTCCATACGGGCAAGCCTTGGCACAAACGCCGCATTTGACCTTGGTGTTGCGGCAGAGAGCGGGATTAACCACCGCCACTATCGGCTCAATCTTCCATTTGGGCTTAGACAATATTGTGGCCGCTCGAGACGCCGCACCCATTCCTTGGGAGACGCTGTAGGGCACGTCTTTGGGTCCTTGACAGCCGCCCGCTACGAACACGCCGTCCACAGGCGTGTCTATAGGCTTGAGCTTGGGGTGGCTTTCCATGAAGAAGCCGTCAGTGCCACGACTGATGTTGAAGATTCTCGCCACGTCTGCTGAACCTTCAGCTTGAACTGCCGCAGTGGCCAGTACGACCATGTCGCTTCTGACCTCCACTGGTCCACCGTTTTCCTTCTCAGCGTAGACCGTCAGGCCCTTAGTCGCTGGGTCTTCGATAATCTTCTTGTTTGTCAGTTTCACGCGGACGAAGTTTATGCCCAAGTCCTGAGCTTTCCTGTAGAGCTCTTCGTCACCCTTCTTGTTGGAACGCATGTCCGTGTATAGGACGTTGATGTTCAGTTTGTCGCCGTACTTCTCTTTCAGAAAAACCGCGCTTTTCAGTGTGAGCATGCAGCAGAAGCCTGAACAGTACTCGTACTTGTTAATGTCTCTGGAACCCACACACTGAATGTAGGTTATACTACGTGGCTGCGTTCCGTCAGATGGCCTTTTGACTTCGCCTACAATCTGGGTTCCAGTGTCAATCAGACGCTCAAGCTGCAACGCTGTGACGACGTTCTTGTACTTGCCGAAACCATAGTTTTCCAAATCGTAAGGCTCGTAAATGTCGAAGCCTGTCGCGACGGTTATAGTGCCCACTTCGAAGCTCGTTTCCTCAGGTTTCTGGTCAAAATTCACTGCTTTCGCCGGGCACACTTCCTCGCACGCACTGCAGCTCCCGTCCTTGAAGTGCAGGCAATTTTCCTTGTCAATCACGTAGGTCGACGGCGTAGCGTTCGGGAATGGCGTGTAGATGGCTTTCCGCATCCGCGTGCCTGCATCAAACTTGTTAGGAACACTTACTGGACATTTTTCAGCACAGACGCCACAGCTCAAACACTTGTTTTCGTCCACGAAACGCGGTTTCTTGACAGCTTTGACTCTGTAGTTGCCGATCACACCTTCAACTTCCTTGACTTCCGAGTAAGCAAGCAAGTCAATGTTCGGATGCACGGCAACAGCGCCTACTCTAGTTGCTACGCAGGAAAATCTTGGGCAGTGAATCTGCTGTGGACAGTTCGAGCACTCAAAGACGGGGAAGGTCTTGCCTAGCTGAGCCATGTGTCCGCCTATGGCTTCTGCCCTGTCAACCAAGTAGACGTGATAGCCCATCTCGGCAAGGTCCAAGGCAGCACTTGACCCTGCAACGCCTGCACCCACCACTAATGCCTTGTTGGTGACAGGAACCTCTATCACGTCCAGGGGTTCAAGCAGCCTCACCTTCGCAACCGCCATCCTGACTATCTCTTTCGCTTTTTCCGTCGCCTCCTTAGGCGTGCTTGGGTGGCACCAAGACGAGAACTCTCGAATATTTGCCATCTCGAACAAGAAACGGTTCAGACCAGCTTCAGAGACGGTTCTGCGGAAAGTAGGTTCATGCATCCTCGGCGAGCATGCAGCCACAACCACACGGTTCAGCCTATACTCTCTCACACCTTTTCTAATCTCTTCCTGGCCTGGGTCGGCACACGTGTAGCGGTTGGTCTTCACGTAAACCACGTTTGGCAAAGTACGCGCATAGTTGGCCACATCCTCAACGTCCACAACGCCGCCGATGTTGAGACCGCAGTAACAAATGAAAATACCGATTCGCAGTTCTTCCTGGCTAACGGTTACTTGTTGTGCCATGATTTTTCACCTCTCCCTAGAACTGCTCTGACCTGAGCCACGACCTGAGTGTCTGTATAATTGGGCATTGATATGGCATCCATAGGACAAGCAGAACTGCATATTCCGCATCCGCGACAGAGCCCCTCAGTCACCTTCGCCAGCTCCTTGTCGCCCATCTTCTCAACGTTTATGGCGTGATATCCGCAGACAGATTCGCAGACCCTGCATCCGCTGCACAGGTCTTCATTCACACGTGCCACTATAGGCTCGACAGCCCACGATTCCCGACCTAAGACTGAAGCGGCTTGGGCTGCTGCAGCACTTCCTTGCGATACGCTGTAGGGAATGTCCTTCAACCCTCCACAGGCGCCTGCCAAGAATATTCCTGGTATTTCAGTGTCGGTGGGGCGGATTTTGGGTTGACATTCCTTGAAGAAACCGTCCTTACCCACAGGTATGCCGAGCATTTCTGCCAGCTCAGGTGCGGTGTTACGCGGAATCGCCGCGTTTGCCAACACAACCATGTCAGCTTCTACTTCGACAGGCTTACCGTCTTCTGTTTCGCCGTACACTGTGAGATTCTTAGTTTCAGGGTCCTCGGTCACTCGGCGATTTTCAAGTTTGACTCGCACGAAGTTGATGCCGGCCTTTTGGGCTCGGTTGAAGAATTCCTCGTATCCCTTGAAGCCGCTTCGCATGTCCGTGTAAAGAACGTAGATTTGTATTGCGTCCTTATACTTCTCTTTGAGCATGACTGCATGTTTCAGGGTGTACATGCAGCAGAAACCCGAACAGTACTCGTACTTGTTAACATCACGAGAACCCACACACTGGATAAACGCAACAGAATGTGGTTTCTGGCCGTCTGACGCCCGAATTACCTTTCCACCTGTGGGTCCAGCCGCCAACAGAAGCCTCTCAAGCTCCAGCGCAGTGAACACGTTCGAGTATTTGCCGTACCCGTAGTTCTCCATGTCCTCTGGGTTGTACATGTCATAGCCCACGGATACCACGATGGCGCCAACGTTGACCTCAATCTCTTCAGGTTTCTGGTCGAAATTTATGGCCTCCCTCGCGCCGCAAGCATCCACGCATTTGTAGCATTCAATACAGTAGTCCCTGTTTATCGTGTAAATAAGCGGAACCGCCTGGTCAAAGGGCACGGAAATAGCCTTTCTCACGCCCATGTTCATGTCCGAAGGGTTTGGATACTCAATCGGACAGGCGTCTCGACATTCGCCGCAACCGGTGCAGTTCTTGGCGATGACGTAACGCGGGTTTTTCCTGATCTTCACTTTGAAATTGCCCACATAGCCTTCGACTTTCAGAATGTCAGCAAAAGAGAGTATCTCGATGTTCGGATGCCTGCCAACATCCACCATTTTCGGACCCTCGATGCATATGCTGCAGTCAAGAGTTGGGAATGTCTTGTCCAGCAACGCCATGTAGCCGCCGATGCTCTCAGTCTTCTCCACGACGTAAACCTTGTACCCCATGTCAGCCAAATCCAGCGCAGCGTTTATGCCGGCGATTCCGCCGCCGATGATCATTACCTTTTTTGTCATCGGTAGCTCAATGGGCTGTAAAGGTTCGAGAAGCTTTGCCTTGGCTACGGCCATCCTGACAGTTTCTTTCGCCTTTTCCGTTGCCTCCTTAGGCGTGCTTGGGTGGCACCAAGACGAGAACTCGCGAATGTTCGCCATCTCAAAGAGCCACGGGTTCAAGTCTGCCTGAGAAACACACCGCTGAAAAGTCGGCTCATAAAGCCTAGGTGAGCATCCAGCGACGACTACACGGGTGAGGTTCTTCTTCTTTATCGCATCTTTGATTTCTTCTTGACCTTGGCGACTGCAGGGATAGTTCATGTTCTCAGCGTGAACAACGTTCGGCAACGTCTTCGCGTAGGTCGTCAAGTCTTCAACGTCAATCACAGAAGAGATGTTTGAACCGCATTGGCACACGAAGACGCCTATTCGAACCTTCCTAGGTTCTCTCTTCTTCCTTTCTTTCCTCACCATCTCACATCGCCTTCCATCCCAGCCGTTTCTCCACAGAGTCCCGTGCCCGTTGAGAACCTTTAGCCTTCAACTCCTTCGTAACTTCCACTGGCGATGTCAGCCTTTCCAAAGCCTTATTCCAAGCTCCTGAACGAAGCGACGCATGGGTTATGCTGGTTCGCTTAAGCTCCAAGGCGTCGTCAACAGGACAAACAGCCTTACATGCTCCGCAATAAACGCAAAACACCTCATTCGGATACACTTTCTTAGCATCATCTGAAAGGTACAGAGCACCCGTTATCGGGCAAACGTCCAAACAGTCCGTGCAGCCTTTGGGACACTTTTCTGGGTGAATGAGGATTTTTCCGTTGATGAACTTTCGCACCTGTATGACGCCGTCAGGGCACTTGAATTCGCAGATTCTGCAGCACGGGCAGCGGTCCTTTTCAATGTCAATCTTGACCTTAAGTCCTTTCCTCTCCTCATCAGTCAGTAGATCACTGTCTTCTACAGGTTTCCCGTCAGCCGTCTGCCAGGTCACTTTGATCAGATCCAGAGGACATATTTCCCGGCATTCCACACCGCGCGGAAGCTTGCTTGCATCTGCCTGGATGTCTCGGATCAACTGGGGGAAGCTTTCTTTTTCGACCACCGAGAGCGCATGCTTGCCGTTCACGGTCACTTTCATTGCTCCGTACGGGCAGAGCACGTCGCAGATTCCGCAGAAATTGCATTTCGCCAAATCCATGTCCACTTTGGCCTTTTTGGCCTTTTCCCCGTCGGTTTTTGGCTGTTTCTCGAGTTTGATGGCTTCTTTCGGACAGGCGAGGGTGCAGATTTGGCATCCCACACAATGATTTTTGTCAAGAGTGAGCCTGTAATTCTTTACGTGTAAAACCCATTCTAACGTTAGGGCGTCAGCTTTATCGGTTTTCAGTTTCTTTAGAGGCATTCACTGACCCACCAAGTCACATCTTTGCGACGTGAAACCATGGTCAAAAGGTAGGCTACACTTACTTTCATATATAGTTTGGTTTGAAGTCCATTGTTTTTTAATGAGCAAGTTTAATGCAAATTGCCACATGGCATTGCAAGCCCTCGTCTTCCAACGCAACAATGCTTAGATTTGCAGCCTGTAGCAGTTCTCCAAAATTATTTAGCGTGAAAGACTTCTTCAAACCGGTGACAACTATGACAGCCTCTTTTTTTGCGACTCGATTAAGCTCGTTAAGTGTCGTGGCGGGATTCGGCGTGTTTTGTACGAGCGTAAGGGCAAAGACATTGCTGAATGTGTTTCTCCTTAGAGGCATGTAGTCCGCATCGGCCAAGATCAAGTGCACATTCGAGTAATCTTTGGCGCGCGTTTTGGCTTGCTGCAAAGTCTTCCTAGAAATGTCCAGTCCGACAGTTGCCCTTGCTCGGTTAGCAACATGTTTGAACAGCAGTCCAGTCCCGCAGCCAACATCCAGAGCCATGCCACTTCTGACGATTTTCGCAGTTTTCAAGGCTGCATCGATCTTTGCAGACTGCTCTTCAGCATATCGCATATCATACAGGTGCGCCGTCGTGTCGTAGCGCCGCATTATCGCACGTTTCTTGTTCCAGCTGCTCATGGTACGCCTTCAGAAATCTTATGTATGCACAAGTCCTCATAAACTATTGGCGGACAACACCGTGCCTGATTCCAAACCTTTAACAGTTCTAGTCAATCCGAACGTTGCAGAAGCGGAAAAGACAGCTAGAGAGGCTGTTTCTCAACATAAGACGCTGATTGTCATCGGCAATTGCTGGGTGCATTATCAGGGCAGGGCAAGGTCGGAACTTGAACCTGGAGAGCGCATCTTGGTAATCAAGCAGGACGGTTCTCTCCTTGTCCATCGTTCAGTCGGCTATGAGCCGGTTAACTGGCAGCCTCCAGGCTGTGTTTTTCACACTCAAATGCGGGGCAACTTTCTGGAAGTTCACGCTGTAAGACGGAGGCCGGCTGAATCTGTTAAGGTGTCTTTTGACCGAATCCTGATGGTTTCTGCTCTAAGCCTCCAAGACTCGGGTGAGTTCTCCCTTTACGCGAGTGAGGAGGACATGCAGAAAGCCATTTTGTGCAGGCCTTCACTGTTGGAAGAGGGATTCAAGCCTATCAGTTATGAGAAAAGGGTTCAGCCGGGTTTTGTGGACGTCTACGGCGTGGACAAGGATGGGAAACTCGTAGTTGTGGAGATTAAGCGGAAGAAGGCTGGAAAGGAGGCGGCGATACAACTTGCAAAGTACGTTGACGCGGTAAAGAGCAGGGCAGATCGTGAAGTGCGAGGGATCCTTGCAGCTCCGAGCATTGCGAAGGAAGTTCAGAGAACATTAGAGACGCTTGGCCTAGAGTTCAAATCCTTAGACCCGAAAAAATGCGCGGAAACGCTTCGTCGCTCGGAGACTGCAAAGCTGACTGAGTTTTTTGTGGAAAAATAAATTAGTAGGTTTGGAGTTGGCTTTGAAGGGTTGAAAATTACGAATGTTTGGAAGGACATTCCAGCAGGCGACAAGCCGCCTCAATTGTTGAATGTGGTCATTGAAGTCATAAGCGGTTCCAGAGACAAGTACGAGCATCATTCCGAATGGGAAGCCTTCGTTCTAGACCGTGTGATCCCTTCGTCAGTGGTTTTTCCAGTCGAGTACGGTTTTGTTCCGCAGACCTGGTTTGACGATGGCGACCCCCTTGACATAATGGTGATGAGCTACGAACCGCTTGAGGTCGGCTGCATAGTGAAAGCCCGAGTTATTGGAGCGCTGATTGTTGAGGATGAGGCTGGGGAGGACGCGAAGATACTATCCGTGCCCGTGAATGATGCGAGATTCGACGGTTACCATGACATGACAGATGTGCACCCGCACGAGATTAAGGAGATACAAGAGTTTTTCGAAACGTACAAGCGGCTTGAGCCCCACAAGTGGGTGAGATTCAAAGAATGGAAAAACGCTGAGGACGCTTGGAAGATAGTCACCTACTCCATGGACAAGTACAAGGAATTGATGAAACAGAAAAAGTAAGCCGCGGTTCTTGCTTGCAGTTGGCTAGGGCAGTATCTTCGAGAAAGCTTCGTATTCCTTGTCCGAGAACCAGCCTTCAGCCCTAAGTTGCCTCAGTCCGCTCTCAATCTGCTCACGAGCGACACTGGCTTTCAACAGGTCCGTCTTTTCGCCTGCCTCGTTTGTCTCTCTCTCAAACACGGCGTTCTTCTCCATTAGGGATGGAAACTTGCTCAGAAATGAGCCTATTGCAGGCGAGCGAGGATTGAACAACTGTTTTATTCTTGCCTTGCCTAAGGCGCCTTTGAGTTTTACGAGAAGCTTGACGCTGTTCACGGTTGACGGCGGAATGACCATGTAGCGTTTTCTCGAAGCGGACTGGAAGCACACCAGATAGAATGGCATGTAGATGATTGACAGTTTCTTTTGTTTCGGTTGTATGCCTAGCTTGTCAAGCACTGTTATCGATGTTTCTCTGAGTTTTGCCGTGTTGTCCACCTGTTTGATTATTGTCGAGGTCAGTTCTTCCATCTTGTCGATTTCCTGTTTGAGGATTTGGGTTTTCGCGTCTCTTGAAGATTCGATTTCAACCAGTTCTCTGTTTGCTTCTTGGGCTTTGGAGTCGCAATTCGACTTGATTGTGAGGATTTCCCCTGTTTTCTTGTCCTCAGTCTCCTTCAGATCCTTCTCGAATCTCTTGATCTCAGATTCGACGATGGAAAGCTCTTTTTTCAGCTTTTCCCGCTCTTCTTTCCATTTTCTTTCGCCAACGGCGTTCTTGCTTTTCGCACTTGTCTTTATTTCCGCCTCGCAGTGTTCAACCCGTCTGTTCAGCTGGTCTTTCGTTTTTTCTCGTTTGACCTTTTCCTTTTGCAGGCGAAGAAGCTCTTTCTCAAACTTCTTGGAAATCACAGTTATTTCTGCATCGTATTTGCTGCGTATTTCTTTGACCTTTTCTTCGACTGGACCTCGGTGTTTCTTCAGTTCTTCGTTGAATGAGTCTCTTGTCTCCCTGATTTGGTCGAGTAAGTTTTTTGCAAACTCTTTGGTAGTCGCATTCAGAAGCTTCATGCCTTTGCCTAGGTCTCGGACTTCCTCTGCAAACTTGGCTTTCAAGCTTTCCAGTTCGTTTATTGCTGACGAGATCACCGTTCCATCTATTGTCGAGGGAAGAACCGTCACGTTGCGCGATGCTTCAAAAAGCCCTGCTTCAGCAACATAAGTGTCAAATTCTTGGAGAAAAACAGGTTCAGCCAACAGTCCGTCTAGGACGGTTTTCTCTTGTCGGTCTGACACCTGAAAATAGTTTTGGTTGTCTGAGAGGAAAGCAGCGTAAGCTTGTCTGGAGCTGGAGCTTCTTTCGGCGCTGCCGATGAAAGTTGGGATTTCTTGGATTTCCGGGTGCAGTAGCGCATGAGAGTGTGCCTTCAATCCGTCGAAGATTAAGTTTGCTTCGTGGAACGGAGCGACCCATAAAGGGTAGTACGTTTTTGCTATGAAGCTGATTTTTTCTGGGGGCTGTTTTATGACGATTCCGCCGCCTTTTCTTTTTTCCATTTGAGCCAAACAGAAGACTGCGGCTTTTTCCGTTTCTTCTGGGAACTGTTCGCGGCGGTTCTGCGATAAGACGGAAAACGGGAGAACCAGTTCGGGTGTTTCTTGAGGCAAGTATTCACCGTTTTTGATACTATTGATAGACTCAGTTTAAATGCGTTATGAAAGCTGCAGTTTCTCCATCTGCGAAACCTGTTTTTCCGGAGCAAAGAAATCGGTTATTCTCTTCTGGAATAGCGCGCTTTTTAACAGGTCACTTCTCCTTATCCATTGTTCCAGCGGAATTTGGAGTCGGGCTGCAATCCATTTCAACGCCATTTCCAAGGTGTTGAAGATGTACGGCTTCTGCCTCATGGCGTTTCTCACGTTCTCCCTCACTTGCCACACTCCGACAGGCATTATGTAGCCTGGGCGAGCCTCGCGCAGCACAATCACGGTGGCCTGTCTTCTTTCCTTCACAAGCTGGTCGCAGACGGCCAAACGTGCGGCATAGTAACAGCCGCCTATTTCTGCGTAGGTTGTTCTTCCATCGTGGCCTTCCCAGTCCGAATACATGACGGCTTCACTGCCGCCAGGATTCCAGACGGTGCCCGGGTACCATGCTTCCATGGCTTCGTAGCTCCAAGCGCTTGGGATCATTAGAATTTCGAAGATGTTGTCCAAGTACCGAGATTCGTACACGCGGTGTTCGTTTATTTCGGGGAATTGTTTTACTTGGGCCATGAGGTTCTTTGAGACGATGTCGTCCACTGCGGTTATGCTCCAGCGTGTTGGCACGAGGCGCCTGTTGTCTT
>Ga0315294_10005669_pt1 | contig 13691 bp, 10 predicted proteins | sample YL17G13_40_MG_FD_203626 | JGI IMG/M metagenome (GOLD analysis project Ga0315294, IMG submission 203626) | Sediment microbial communities from Yellowstone Lake, YNP, Wyoming, USA - YL17G13_40 | ecosystem: Environmental > Aquatic > Freshwater > Lake > Sediment | place: USA: Wyoming | collected... | reverse complement strand
GAAAATCATTGTGTTCCTTAATAAGGTAGATTTGGTCGATGACCCTGAACTGCTGGACCTTGTAGAGATGGAAGTCCGCGACCTGCTGAATAAATATGAGTTTCCTGGCGATAAGACACCGATTATTCGCGGCTGTGCGATAAAGGCGATGAGGGCAACCAGCCTTGACGACCCGGAGTGCAAGCCGATAGTCGAACTGCTAAAGGCGATGGATGAGTATATCCCAATTCCGCTGCGTGAAACGGACAAGCCATTCCTTATGCCGGTAGAAGACGTTTTCAGCATTAAAGGCAGAGGAACGGTAGGAACGGGCAGGGTTGAGCGCGGCAAGGTTCGCGTCGGGGAAGAAATAGAAATCATAGGTCTTTCCAAGGACATACGAAAGACCGTTGTTACCGGCGTAGAAATGTTCAATAAGACACTCAATGAAGGAATGGCCGGTGATAATATTGGTGTGCTTTTACGCGGCATTGAAAAGAAGGACCTCGAGCGCGGACAGGTTATAGCGGCGCCGAAGAGTATTACGCCTCATACAAAATTTATGTCGGAAGTTTACGTTCTGACGAAAGAGGAAGGCGGACGTCATACGCCATTCTTCGCGAATTATAAGCCGCAGTTCTATTTCAGGACAACGGATGTAACCGGAGCGGTCAAGGCGTTGATAAGCCGAGACGGTAAACCGGCAGAGATGTGTATGCCTGGCGACCATATAGCGATGGAAGTAGAGATTATTTCGCCTATTGCTATGGAGGATGGCCTTCGATTCGCCATCCGCGAAGGCGGCAAGACCGTCGGTGCAGGCGTAGTAACGAAAATCCTCGAATAAAAACAGCGTATAGCCCCTCGACAAGGCTCGGGACGGGCATATAGCGGATAGTTTTAGCTGACCGCAACTAAGAGTGTGATTTTGTTTTCCGACGAACCAGGCTAATATGGCTAAAAAGAGCAAAAGAGAATATGTTTGGCTTGAGTGCAAGGAGTGCAACAGCAGGAATTACCGCACGAATATAAGCGTGTTGGAGGGAGTTCCCAAGTTAGAGCTAAAGAAGTTTTGCAGAAATGAACGTAAGCACACCGTTCACAAAATACGTCGCAAGTAAGGCGAGAAGATAAAATTAGGCCAGTAGCTCAATTGGCAGAGCGGCGGTCTCCAAAACCGCAGGTTAGGGGTTCGAGACCTCTCTGGCCTGCTGGTATTAGGCACAAGTGCATAAGAGCATAAGTGCATAAGATTATGGCGTTTGAGATTTATAAAACAGGACAGGGTAAATATACAAGGCTTATCACCGCACTTAGTACGGCGTCGGTATGCGGGTTGGGCTGCCTGCAGCTATATATGCTGCTGGATGCCAATGATTTCGGGCTGTGGGTGTCAACAATGGTTCCGACTGCGATATTCAGCGGATTAAGTTTTCTGGCATTTTGGCTGGTAAACAAGCCGGTAATTGCAGATTTTATGATTGCAGCCGAGGGTGAAATAAAAAAAGTTAGCTGGTCAACCAGAAAGGAGATAGCTGTATCAACATTTGTTGTTGTGGTGGTGGTAGTAGCCATCTCATCTATTCTCGGAGTTACGGATTTCGGCTTTCAACTGTTCTTTATGTGGCTGTTGGGCTGATGCCTTATCCTGCAAATTATGAATGTATCCCGTATTTCGATTAAGAAATAGAACGAAAAGCGTTTAATTACGTAATAAATTAAGGTAACGATATGCAGTGGTATGTTCTGCGAGTCGCATCCAACCAGGAAGAAAGAGTAAAAGAGCTCATACAGCAGAAGGTGCGCACAGAGAGCCTGGAAAGCGTTATAGGGAGAGTGGAAGTTCCGGTCGAAAAGATTAAGCGTATTCGGGGCAACAAGCAGACCGTTCACAAACGAAAGCTGTATCCTGGTTATGTATTTATGGAAATGGAGCCTGGTGAAAACGGGCGGGTGCAGGACAATGCGTGGTTTATGATTAAAGATATCTCCGGCACGGGGGACTTTATAGGCACAGAGGGAACCCCAACGCCAATGCGAGATACCGATGTGGCGAAAATGCTTCTGGAGGCGGAAAAGCCGGAAGAAGCACCGAGCATTAAGGTGGAGTTCAAGAAAGGCGACCAGATTAAAATCAGAGATGGCGCTTTTCAGAACTTCGAAGGTGCGGTTGATTCAATCGACCCTGAACGCGGAATTGTAAGAGTAATCGTTACGATATTCGGGCGAAGCACGCCGCTGGATATAGAATACTGGCAAATCGAGAAGATATAAAAAATTCAAGGTAAACGATGGCAAAAGAAATAGTAGTAAAGATAAAATTGCAGGCGCCGAGCGGGCAGGCAACCCCCGCCCCGCCAATAGGACCTGCACTCGGTCAGCACGGAGTTAATATAGGTCAGTTTATTTCTCAGTTTAACGAGCGGACGAAAGACCTTAAGGGAATAATTGTGCCGATCATAATATCAGTATATAAAGACAAGAGCTTCACATTCGAGGTAAAAAGCCCCCCTGCCGCTGTTCTGTTGAAGCAGGTTGCAGGAGTCGCCAAGGGAAGCGGCACACCAAACAAGGAAAAGGTCGGGAAGGTTACTGCTGAACAGGTGCGAAAGATTGCGGAAACAAAAATCAAAGACCTGAATGCACACAGTCTGGAAAAGGCGGAAAAGATTATAAGAGGCACCGCCCGGAGTATGGGCATTGAGGTGACAGATTAAAGGCAATTGATTATTTTGAATCGGTTTTTCCCCAATAGCCAATTAATAACAGGAGTGATTGATGGGATTTATAGGTAAGAGATATAAAAAAGAATCAGAGCAGGCGGGCGAAAAGCCGGTAAGTCTGGCTGATGCGGTTGCAAAAATCAAGTCATTCAATACCGTCAAGTTCGACCAGAGCGTAGAGTGTGTGCTGCATTTAGGTATCGATACAAAACGCTCAGACCAGTTGATTCGCGGTTCGATATCACTGCCTTATGGGATAGGCAAGAAGAAGAAAGTTGTCGCTTTCTGTGAAGATGCAGATGTTGAGGCCGCCAAGAGCGCCGGCGCTATCGAGGCCGGATGTGACGAACTGGTAAAAAAGGTAACGGACGGATGGATGGATTTTGACGTAGCGATAGCCTCGCCGAAAGTTATGGGCAAGGTTGGGAAACTCGGTCGAATTCTCGGCCCGCAGGGCAAGATGCCTTCGCCCAAGAACGGGACGGTAACGGCAAACGTTGCAGCGGCGGTAGCCGAGTTTGCGGCGGGAAAAATCGAATTTAAGAATGACGCCGGCGGCAATGTGCAGGTGGTAATCGGCAAGCAGAGCTTCGAGACCGAAAAGCTAATCGGCAACATCGAGGCGTTTGTGGCGCATATAAAGAAAATCAAGCCGCAAACAACAAAGGGAACATATATAAAGAAGATGTGCATATCGGCAACGATGAGTCCGAGCGTTACGGTTATTGTTTAAGACAGATAATCGACAAAAAATTAAAACAACCAGGGTGAAAAAATGAGCAAATACGTAAAAGAATTAATACAGGCGGAATTAGAGAAGAAGATTGCCGGCGAGAACGTCAGGAATTTTCTGGTTGTCAGCACCAAGGGCATCGACGGAATCGACGGCAACCAGATGCGAGCCGAGTTAAAAAAGAAAGGTATCACGCTGCTGGTGGTAAAGAATTCTTTATTCAAGAATGCGTTGTCCAAAAGCAAGATGGAAATGGCGGCGACACTGTTCAGCGGCCCCTGCACCATCGTTTACGGCGGCGACAGCATAGTGGATGTCGCAAAAGAGATGTCAGGATGGTTCAAGAAGAAGCCTGTGATGGAGATGAAGGGCGCCTTCCTCGAAGGGACGGTTTTAGACGCCAAGGCAGCGACTGGGATTTCCAAGATGCCGACAAGAGCGGAACTGCAAAGTCGAATTTCGGGTATGGTGAAATCACCGGCGGCGAAACTGGCTGCTGTGCTTATATCGCCCGCGAGGAATATTGCGGGTTGTATAAAGACCATTGCGGAAAAGGCTGAGACGAAACAAGCAGCATAGTTGGTCGATAGTGACTGGTAAAAAGATAAAAGTTGCTCGTGTGGTTGTCCCCTGAAGGGGTAAAATGAGACGGTGGAGTTTCAGCTACTGCCGGGCGTTAGAAACAGGAGTAAAGAAATGTCAGAAAAGAACTGGAACAGCGACATAAAGGCTATCGGCGACAAGATAGTCGGCCTGACACTGATGCAGGCCAAGGAGCTTTGTGATTATCTCAAGGATGAATATGGAATCGAGCCTGCTGCCGGCGGCGCGGTGATGATGGCGGGCCCTGCTGCCGGAGGCGGCGAGGCTGCTGAGAAGCCAGAGGAAAAGACCACGTTTAACGTGATTCTGAAAGGATTCGGGGACAAGAAAATCCAGGTCATCAAGGAAATAAGAGCAATGACAGGACTGGGATTGAAAGAGGCCAAGGACCTTGTGGAAGGCGTACCGAAGTCGGCCAAAGAAGGCGTAAGCAAGGAAGAGGCTGAGGCCGCCAAGAAACAACTCGAAGATGCAGGCGGAACGGTTGAAATAACATAGTTCTAAGTTTTGAGTTTTTAATTTTGAGTTAATTTAAGACGCAAAATTTACTAATAAATGGGAGTGTGAAATGGCTGCACGACCTGTACGCTATTTTGGCAAAGTTCGCGACGATATTGAAGTGCCTGACCTTGTAGTCTTACAGAAGAAAAGCTACGAGAAGTTTCTCCAGAAAGACGTTTTGCCGACCCAGAGAAAATGCACCGGTCTGGAAGGACTGCTGCGGGAGATATTCCCTATCGAGAGCTACGACAAGAGTATGACGCTGGAGTATCTCTATTACGAGCTGGAGAAACCGCGTTATACGCCTAACGAGTGTCGGCAGTTGCGGCTGAGCTATGCGTATCCTCTAAAAGTTTGCTGCAGGCTGCGGAAGAAAGAAGGCGAAGACCTTTCCGAACAGTCGATATATCTGGGCGAAATACCGGTTATGATAGGCGGTGGCGAGTTCATTATTCACGGCGCCGAGCGGGTGATTGTAAATCAGCTTCATCGAAGCCCCGGCATCGACTTTCTCATCGAAAGCAAGGAAGGTGACAGGGTATTGCACGGCGGCAGAATCATACCTGAGAGGGGAAGCTGGATAGAAATAAGCGTTACGCGGAAAGACGTTCTGGTGGTAAAAATAGACCAGTCGAGCAAGATACCGGCGACCATTTTTCTGCGTGCAATAGGCCCCAATCACAGCGATACTGAAAGTATTCTGCGTGAATTCTATCCGACAAAGGTCATTTCGCCAACCAAGGTTACGCCTACTATGTGGGCGGCAGGTCCGATTGTCGATACTGAAAGCGGCGAGGTAGTGGTGGCAGCCGGCGCACAAATCGGTGACAAGGCATCCTTAATCCAGCAAAGCAACATTAAAAAGGTCGAAGTCATCGAGCAGGTGCGTGATGTTCTCCTGCTGAACACCCTTGCAGAAGACGACTGCCAAAATCAGGAGCAGGCCCTGCTGAAATTTTATATAAAGCTTCGGCCCGGCAATCCGCCAAACAAGGAAAAGGCCAAAACGTTTTTCGAAGAGAAATTTTTCGATATGAACCGGTATCGCCTGGGCAGGGTCGGACGTTTCAGATTAAATCGCAAATTCGGACAGAACGTCGATGAAAACGAAATGACCCTTCACGCGGAGGATTTTCTCAACGCAATGAAATATATTATTGCCCTGCGAAACGGCGAGGGTGAGATAGACGACATTGACCATCTCGGCAACCGAAGATTACGCACGATTGATGAGCTTGCATCCGCTGAGATAAGAAAAGGTCTGCTGAAGCTGCGTAAGACGGTTCAGGAGCGGATGGCTATAAGAAGAGAGAGCACTGAGCCGCTGCATATAGCGGACCTGGTAAATTCCAAAAGCGTGTCGAGCAGTATAAACTATTTCTTCGGTCGTGGGGAACTAAGCCAGATTGTCGACCAGACCAATGCTTTGAGTCAATTGACGCACGAAAGGCGGCTATCCGCCCTTGGCCCCGGCGGCTTGAACAGGAAACGGGCGGGATTTGAGGTCCGCGATGTGCATATCAGTCATTATGGGAGAATCTGTCCGATTGAAACGCCTGAAGGGACAAATATCGGCCTAATTGCATCGCTGGCCATACTGGCGACGGTCGACGAATATGGTTTCCTGCTCACTCCCTATCGCAAGGTCAAGAACGGCAAGGTTACCAACGAAATAGCTTACCTTCGCGCCGATGAAGATATGAAATCGGTCATTGCGGCACCCGGGACTGTCAACCAAGAGACGGGCAAAATAACTGAGGGCATGGTGCTGGTAATGAAAAATGGTATGCTGGCACAGGTATTGAGCGACGAGGTCAATTATGTTGATGTTTCACCCAAGCAGACTGTGGGCGTATCAGCGGCGCTTATCCCATTTCTGGAACACGATGATGCAAACAGGGCGCTGATGGGTTCGAATATGCAGCGACAGGCAGTTCCACTGCTAAAGACGGAGGAGCCGCTGGTTACCACCGGTATGGAAAAGATAGTCGGACAAAATTCGAGTATGGTTGTGCATGCGCAAAAAGCGGGCGTGGTTACGGCGGTGGACGCCACGAAAATAGTTATCAACCAGACCGAGGAATACATACTGGAAAAGTTTTTCGGGCTGAATGAGAGGACGTGCCTTAACCAAAAGCCCATAGTGAAACTGGGCGAAAAGGTTGAGAAAAACCAGATTATAGCAGACGGCGGCGGGACCGCGAACGGGGTGCTGGCACTTGGCAAGAATTTGCTTGTGGGATTTGTTTCCTTTGACGGGTTCAATTTTGAGGACGCAATGATTGTCAGCGAAAAATTAGTCAAAAATGACAGCTTTACAAGCATTCATATAGACGAATTCACCGCAGAGGTGCGTGAAACCCGGCTGGGAAAAGAAGAATTCACAAACGATATACCTAATGTGAGCGAGAAATCCCTCAAGAGCCTTGACGAGCATGGGGTAATTCGTGAAGGAACAAGAGTATATCACGGCGATATTCTGGTCGGCAAAGTTGTACCGAAGAGCAAGACTGAACTGACGCCTGAAGAAAAACTGCTGCATGCAATATTCGGCAGAGCGGGCGAAGATGTTAAGAATGACTCGCTCGAGCTGCCGAGCGGATACGAAGGTGTGGTAATAAGAACGGAGCGATTTACAAGGCGCGGCGTGGGCGGTGAAGAGGCAAAGAAGGCGCTTGCGGCGCAAACAAAGCAATATGAAAAAGAGATGAGCGGCAAAGAATGTGCAATTTTCAGGCAAATGATAGAAGCCATTCATAAGAAATTCAATGTTACCATAATCGACCCATCAACGCGTCAGAAGGTCGGGGCAAGCGAAGATGATGAAGTCCTCTACGAGCAGATAGAAAACTTCGACATAAAATGGGTCAAGCCCGCCCAGGACAGAGACGATGTTCAGAAGATTGTGGATAAATTCTGGGTGAAGATTGCGGAATTACAGAAGGAAAAGGAGCGCAGAATCGAGCGATTGAAACACGGCGATGAGCTGCCGAGCGGCGTTATGGAAATGGTGAAAATTTATGTTGCCACCAAAAGAACGCTGTCGATAGGAGACAAAATGGCCGGCAGGCACGGGAACAAAGGTGTGATAGCGAAGATTATGCCTGAAGAAGATATGCCGTTTCTGAAAGACGGGACAAGTCTGGACATACTGCTTAATCCGCTGGGTGTTCCGAGCAGAATGAACGTGGGCCAGATATTAGAGACGCATCTTGGTTGGGTGGCGAAGGTGCTGGGATTTGAGGCCATTACGCCGGTGTTTGACGGAGTGAGGGAGGAAGACATCCGCAAGTTAATAGAAGAGGCAAACGAGTGTATGAGGAAGCGTGAGAAGGAACTGGAGGCGAAGGGAGAAGTGCCGGGTGACAACGAATCCTTTGTAAACGTTCCAAAAGCGCTGAAGACACAATTATACGATGGCAGAACAGGCGAGCCGTTCGACCAGACAGCAACTATCGGATATATTTATATGATGAAACTGCATCATCTTGTTGACGACAAGATACATGCAAGAGCGACTGGGCCTTACAGTCTGATTACGCAACAGCCGCTCGGAGGCAAGGCGCGAACAGGCGGACAGAGGTTCGGGGAGATGGAGGTTTGGGCGCTGGAGGGGTATGGAGCAGCGTATACGCTACAGGAGATGCTGACGGTGAAGAGCGATGACGTTGAGGGGCGGACGAAGATATACGAATCAATGGTGAAGGGTCAGAATTCGCTGGAGGCCGGCACACCGTTGTCGTTCGATGTTCTGTGTAATGAACTAAGAGGATTGGGATTGAATATACAGCTTGAAAAGAGGCGACTCGGAAGTGCTGTTTTATAATGTGAGATTGCTTCGTCCCGATAAACAACATCGGGACTCGCAATGACAGAGGAACAAATCTGCACAGTGAACCACGTGGGGTTTACTGTAGACTTGGGAATAAGGAGTTAGCGGAAGATGCTGGAAAACATATACGACCGGGTAAATGATTATGGTTCGGTAAAAATATCTTTGGCGAGTCCGAACGATATACGGAGTTGGTCGTTCGGGGAGGTTCATAAGCCAGAGACAATAAACTACCGGACATACAGGCCGGAGAAGGACGGTTTGTTCTGTGAACGTATTTTCGGTCCTGAGCGGGACTGGGAATGCGCCTGCGGGAAATATAAAGGGACGAAATTCAAAGGTATAATCTGCGACCGGTGCGGGGTAAAGGTGACGCACAGCCGGGTTCGTCGAAAACGAATGGGCCATATAAATCTTGCGGCGCCGGTAGCGCATATATGGTTTTTCAAGGCGATACCGAACCATTTAGGGACGCTTTTGGGGATGAAGACGAACGCACTGGAGAAGATAATATATTTCCAGGACTACGCTGTGACGGACGCGGGTCAGAGCCCGCTGAAACCGGGGCAATTACTAAGTGAAGAAGAGTTGCGTGAGGCGACGGAAAAATACGGCAATTCGTTCAAGGCCTCAATAGGCGCAGAAGCCATAAAAGTGATGCTTTCCAATCTGAACCTTGACGTTCTTGGGAGCAGAATAAAGGCTGAAATAGATGAAACCAGCAGCGTACAGCGGATTAAGGACCTGACGAAACGGTTCAAGATAATCAGCGCCATCAAGAGCAGCCGAAACAAACCTGAATGGATGGTTCTTGATGTGATACCTGTAATTCCGCCCGATTTGCGTCCTTTGGTTCTTCTGGAGTCGGGTAATTTTGCCACCAGCGACCTAAACGACCTTTACAGGCGAATAATCAACCGCAACAACCGGTTGAAAAAACTCATCGACCTTAATGCGCCCGAAGTAATTATCCGGAATGAAAAGAGGATGCTTCAGCAGGCGGTGGATGCCTTGTTTGACAATGGCCGCTGCCGAAGACCAGTTCTGGGCAGCAATAACAGACCGCTGAAGAGTCTGTCTGATATGATAAAAGGCAAACAGGGACGCTTCCGTGAGAACCTGCTGGGCAAGCGAGTGGATTACTCGGCACGTTCGGTGATTGTGGTGGGTCCGACTCTAAAGCTAAATCAGTGCGGGCTTCCCAAGAAGATAGCAATGGAGCTTTATCAGCCTTTCATTATTCGCAAGCTGAAACAACATGGTCTGGCCGATACAATCAAGAGCGCCAAAAAGATGATTGAACGACGAGACGAGCAAATATGGGACATTCTGGAAGAGGTGATACATCAGCATCCGGTTCTGCTGAACCGCGCTCCGACGCTGCACCGAATGGGTGTCCAGGCATTTGAGCCGATTCTTGTGGAAGGCAACGCCATTATGCTTCATCCGCTGGCGTGCAAGGGGTTCAATGCGGACTTCGACGGCGACCAGATGGCGGTTCATCTGCCATTAAGCATTGAGGCACAGGCCGAGGCACATACGCTGATGATGACCACCGCCAATATTTTCTCGCCTTCCAACGGCTCTCCGATGGTCGGGCCATCGCAGGATATGGTGATGGGTAACTATTATCTCACGTATATGTATCCGAGCGAAAAGGAAGGTGCCCCCAAAGAGGAGTCGGCGTTTAAGGACACTTTCGAGGCTATGATGGCTTACTCGTTAGGCAAAATCGGCTTTCATACAAGGATTAAAGTGCGAATTTACAAGCCGGTCGTGGAACCAGAGACAACCGAGGCGAGAAGTCTAAAATATTCCGGCAAACCGGCGTTAATTACAACAACGGTCGGCAGATGTATGTTCAACGATATACTCCCTGAGTCAATGCCGTTTTATAATACAACAATGTCTCAGAAGAAGATAAGCCAGGTAATCAGCGACTGCTTTAATATTGCCGGCAATGCCGCAACGGTAAACCTGCTCGATAAAATAAAAGAATCAGGCTTCAAGTATGCCACGCTTTCAGGGCTGAGCATCGGCCTTACGGACCTGAAGATACCGGCCAAAAAGCAGGACATTATCGATGAGACAGAAAAGAAGGTCAAAAAAATCTACAAGAATTATCAGGCAGGCGTTCTGACGGAAGGTGAAAGGTACAATCAGGTCATCGATGCGTGGACACATGCCCGCGTGGCCGTTACCAATGAAATGATGCGAGGACTCAAGAACGACACTAAAGAGGACGGCTCGCCGTATATCAACCCGATATTTGTTATGAGCGATTCCGGCGCCAGAGGCAGTGTGGACCAGATTCAGCAGCTTGCGGGAATGCGTGCATTGATGGCCAAGCCGAGCGGCGAAATCATCGAAACGCCTATTAAGTCGAATTTCCGCGAGGGTATGACGGTTCTGGAATATTTCAGTTCCACTCACGGCGCCCGCAAGGGACTGGCGGACACAGCGCTGAAAACAGCAAATTCCGGCTATCTTACCCGCAAGCTTGTCGATGTGTCGCAGAACGTAATTATAACGGAGCATGACTGCGGGACGCTGCAGGGAATCACCAAAAGCGCTATAAGCAGAGGCGAGCAGGTTGATATACCGCTTTCTCAGCTAATCGTCGGCAGAACCGCGAGAGACAATATTCGCAACCCAATCACGGATGAGATGATTGCCCGCGAGAATGAGGTTATAACTCCTCATGCGGCGGCAAAGATAGAGGCGCTGGGGCTGGACGCAATCAGAATCAGAAGCCCCCTGACCTGCGACAGTTCATTCGGAATTTGTGCGAAGTGTTATGGGTGGGACCTCAGCACATTCCGCCTTGCAGAAGAAGGCATGGCAGTTGGTATAATAGCGGCACAATCAATAGGAGAACCCGGCACCCAGTTGACGCTGCGAACGTTCCACACAGGCGGTATTGCTTCAAGAACAATACTTGAACGTGAACAGAGAGCGACACAGACGGGGAAAATTCAATACCGTGACATAAATGCCGTTACTTTAAAGCGGAGCGACGGCAGCACACAGACAATAGCGCTAAAGCGAAACGGAGAAATCACAATCCTTGACGCCAAGATGCGAGAGCTTGACAGATTCAAGGTGCCTTACGGCACAACCGTTGCGGTCAAGGATGGTCAGGAGGTAAAAAAGGGAGCGTTGTTATTCGAGTGGGACCCGCACCGCACACCCATTCTGGCGGAGGTTCCGGGCCTTATCAGGTTCGTAGATATTGCGGAAGGCGAGACAATCAGGGTGGAGGAGGAGCGTAAGGGACAGCCCGGCAAGCCGATAGTTATCGAGCATAAAGGCGACAAGCACCCGCAGATTATTATAGAAGACAGTAACGGCAAAATACTTGACGTTCACTATCTGCCGGCAGGAGCGAGAATCGAGGTTATCGAAGGTCAGCAGGTGCAGGCGGGCGAATTGCTCGCTCATCAGCCCAGAGCAACCACAGGAACGCAGGACATTACAGGAGGTCTGCCCAGAGTTACGGAGGTTTTCGAGGCGCGCAAGCCAAAAGACCCTGCGGCAATGGCGGAAATCAGCGGCAGAATTGAGCTGCGAGGCGACAAACGCAAGGGGAAAATGACAATCATAATTCGCAGCGAAAGCGGAATGGAAAAAGAGCATCATGTTCCGAGGGACAGGCACCTGAACGTTCACGCCGGCGACAGAGTGGAGGCGGGAGATGCGCTTACGGACGGCCCGCTGGTGCCGCACGATATCCTGCGAGTCAAAGGCGAAGAGGCGCTGCAAAGATATTTAATAGCGGAAATTCAAAATGTTTACCGCTCACAAAACGTCGGCATAGACGACAAGCATATCGAGATTATTTGCTCTCAAATGATGCGCAAGATAGAAATTGACTCTGTCGGAGACAGCACATTTTTGCCGAGCGAGGTTGTGGATAAATTCGTTTTCAGGAGAGAAAATGAAAGACTGGCCAACAGCCTTAAAATTATTTCGCTTGGAGATGCGGAAAAAATGACTATTGATAACGTTCAACTGGCGGTGGGAGACGTTATCAGCAAAGAAAGGTTTAACAGCTTCAATGAAAAGATTGAATCTATCGGCGGAACGCCGGTAAAGGGCAAAAAGCCGAAACCCGCCACCGCCAAAACACTTCTTCTGGGAATAACGAAGGCGTCGCTGCGGTCGGAAAGCTTTATCGCTGCTGCCAGCTTCCAGCAAACAACAAAGGTCTTGACGGAGGCGGCGCTGGCTGGTAAAATGGATAGATTGTGCGGTTTGAAGGAAAATGTGATACTGGGACATCTGATACCGGCCGGCACGGCTTTCAAGCCCTATCTGGAAATGAAGGTCAAACACCTTGCAGAGGCGCCGCTGCCAAAGCAGCTTGAAGAAATAGAAGAACTCAAGGAGGCCAAAACAGCAGAGGCAAGAGCAGAGGCTGCCGTCAAGGAAGCACTGGGAATTGAGTAAAAATTGTTAGTTTTTAGAACCAAAACAGGAAATAAGTTATGCCAACAATAAATCAGTTAGTCAAACGTCCGAGACTAAAATCAAAGGGCAAAAAGCGAATGTCCGAAATCAGCGGCTCACCGCAAAGAAGAGGCGTATGCCTGATTGTGAGAACGCAAACACCTAAGAAACCCAACTCCGCCCTGCGGAAAATTGCGCGTGTGAGGCTGACGAACGGAACAGAGATTACCGCTTACATACCCGGCATTGACCATAATCTTCAGGAACACAGCACTGTTCTTGTTCGGGGCGGACGAGTCAGAGACCTGCCGGGCGTGAGGTATCATATCGTTCGCGGCGTTCTTGACTCCGCCGGCGTGGCTAACCGCAAACAAGGCAGAAGTAAATATGGTGCGAAAAGGGCAAAATAATGGCTATTAAGAAACGAACCGCTTCGGCGGAGCAATTAAAACCTGACCCAAAATATAATAGTAAGCTTGTTTCAAAGTTTATTAACTGCCTGATGTGGCAGGGCAAGAAAAGCGTTGCAGAGAAAATCTTTTACGATGCTCTAAATATCATAGCACAAAAAACAAAGGACATCGACCCTGTCGAATTATTCGAGAAGGCGGTAAGCAATGCAAAACCGCTGATAGAAGTTCGCAGCAAACGGGTCGGCGGGGCCAGCTATCAGGTGCCGATGCAGGTAAATTCCAAGCGGCAGCAGTCACTGGCGATTCGGTGGATATTAGAATCCGCCAGGAGTCAAAAAGGCAAACCTATGTGCGAGAGGCTGGCGGCTGAACTGACAGAGGCGTATAACGGGCGCGGCGGTGCAATGACCACGAGGGAAAATATTCACAAAATGGCTGATGCCAACAAGGCATTCGCA
>Ga0315294_10005668_pt1 | contig 13692 bp, 9 predicted proteins | sample YL17G13_40_MG_FD_203626 | JGI IMG/M metagenome (GOLD analysis project Ga0315294, IMG submission 203626) | Sediment microbial communities from Yellowstone Lake, YNP, Wyoming, USA - YL17G13_40 | ecosystem: Environmental > Aquatic > Freshwater > Lake > Sediment | place: USA: Wyoming | collected... | reverse complement strand
CTGGCCCCAGGCGCCGCTGGCACCCGACCTGCCCTCGGGGGAGGTGCACTTGTGGCGGGTAGAGCTGGAGCGAGCGGGGGACCAGCAGCGGCTCTGGGAGGTGCTGTCGGACCGGGAGCGGGCGCAGGCAGGGCGGCTGCGCTTCGCCCTGCACCGGGGAAGATATGTGGTGTCCCGGGGCTTGCTGCGAGTGGTGCTGGGGCGCTACCTGGGGCTGGCACCGGAAAAGGTGCACTACCGCTACGGCCCCCGGGGCAAGCCCACCATCGAGGCAGCCGGCACGCCGCCCTTGCACTTCAACGCTTCCGACTCCGGCCGCCTGGCCGTGTTTGCCGTGGCCCGGGCAGGGGAATGCGGCGTGGACCTGGAGCGGGCGCGGGCAGACTTTCCGGCCCTGGAGGTGGCCCGCCGCTTCTTCTCGCCGGCGGAGGTGACGGGGCTGGAGGCTTTGGGCACGCGGCGGCAACGGGAGGCGTTTTTCGCCTGCTGGACCTGCAAGGAGGCCTACCTGAAGGCCACGGGCGAGGGGATCTCGGGCCGCCTGCGCGAGGCCGCCTTCTGGCCCCTGGCCTCCCTGGGCGCTCCCCTGGCCTGTCACTGCGACCCCGCCTGGTCCCTGTACCGGTTCGTGCCTGCGCCCGGCTACCTGGGGGCGCTGGTGGTAAAGGGGCAGGGCTGGCAGGTGCGGACCTGGGAGCTACCCCAGGCAAGCGCCCTTGACCGTTAAGGCCGCGGGGCCAGCCCCAGCACACATACCGGGGTCTCGCCCGAGCGCAGGCGAATGGTGAGCGGTAGCGGCGTAATCAGGTCGCCGGAGGAGGTGGCGGTCACCTGGTATTCACCGGGCGCCAGGTCATAGAGCTCGGCATTGCCTCCCACCGTGTAGCGCTCGCCCACCAGGGTGGCGCCCTGGCGCACCACCACCCGGCCGTCCAGGCGGCGGCCCCGGTCGTCGGCGAGCCGGATGCGGGCGCAAGCCCGGGAGCCGGAGGAGAGGTCCCTCCCCTCCCGGGGGCGCACCCCCACGTCGTCCGAATAGACCAGGTGAGAGTACTTGACCACGGCCACGTAGAAGGTGGCGGAGCCGTCCTCGGGCATGGACACCAGCTCGGAGAAGCTGGCACCCACCGGCACCGAAATGGTCTTGCTTACCAGGTACTGCTCGCCCCGGCGGAAGCCCATCTCCACGCGGGCCACGCCGGGGACCGGGCCGGTGCCCTCCACCCGCCCCTGCGCCCTTACCAGGGCCACCTCGGTGCGGGCGTGGCTACGGGGGCCCAGCAGGGCCACCCGCAGGTCGGACACCATGGGCTGCATGGTCACCGGCGCCCGCCTCACCTGGACGTCCGCCGCCCACAGGGCCACCGCCCCTGCCGCCAGGCCTGCAACCAGCAGCCAGCGCAGCCGCATGCTCATCAGCGATCTCCTCTCATCTCCGGGGGAGGGGCAGGCGGGGCCGGCCCCTCCCCGCAAGCAGGTCAATCCCGATCCGGGACCCCGGCGGGGGCGGCGGCGGGCCGCGCCATGGTCTTCACTACCGGCGGCGACACATGCAGGGGCTCAAGCAGGCGGTCTCCGGCCGGGATGATGGACACGTGCGCCACCTGGAGCAGCTTCTCCGACTTCACCTCGAAGTGCACGGCATAGGCCGGCTGCAGGAAGCGCTGTGCCTGATGTTTACCGTCGGCAAAGTAGCCCGCCTCCACCCGGCGGATCTGCAAGGCCTGCACGCTCGGCAGCCGCCGCCCATAGAGCTGGGCCAGATCCTTCATCACCTGGTCGGCAGCAAAGTCTATCCCCCGCACCTTCACGCTATCCACAGGGGCGGCCTCCACCTCTCGCCAGTTGCGCTGGAAGCCGGCCACCTCGCCCGCACCGCTGAGGAAGATCACCAGGCGGCCGCCGGGACCGATCACCGGCCTGCCACCCAGCTCCCGGCCCATGATCACCACCACGTTGTTGAGCAGGGCCTCGCTGCGCCGGCCGGTCTTATCCACCGCCTGGGTGTGCACGTGCTTGACCTCGGCCAGCGTGAGCTTCTCATTGGCAAGCAGGGAAACCAGCCTACCGTCCGCGGCAAACTTGCGGGCGATATCGGCCGCCTGCGCGTTGGAGAGGGGAGCGCACTTGCCCCGGAACACCCGCTCCTGGTTGGCCAGGGAGACGAAGCCGGAGCGGGTGTAGACCTGCAGCTTGAGGTTGCGGTCGTTACGGGCGGCCAGATAGTCGTCATCAGCCGCCAGGTCGGCAGCGGCAAAGCTCTTGCCGCCGCCCAGGCCGGCCAGGGTGCGGTTGGCCAGCTCCAGCGCCTGGTCGCGCGCCTTGTCAGGCAGCACCGCTTGCAGCTTGTAGACGGGCAGCACCTCGCCGTCGGCGAAATGCGGGCCCTTGGTCAGGGCTTCCTTGATCTTGGCCCGCAGCGGGTCCGGCGCCTGAGTCACCTGGATAACGGGCGGCCGGGTGATCACCGGGGGCCTGGCGGCGGTGGGCGCCTGGCGCACCACCTGGGCGGCAGACGCCAGCGCCGCAGCCACGAGCAGGCAGAGCAACGCCACCGCGCCGAGAAATACCAGCTTTTTCATCTCATTACCTCCTGGGGCCGACACTAATCAATCCACCGGTAGGAGAACCAGTAGATCTGGGAATTGGGAGTATCTCCGCAGACCGTGCCTCGGCCGTGGTAGTGGTCGCGCTCCATGACGGTGCGCGGCCAGTCGAAGTCGCCGCTGCGGTAGGTCTCGTAGCGCTCGGCGGAGGCCACCAGGGCATTCTGGTCGCACCACCAATCGCTGATGCCGTCCAGCCAGGCGTCAGAGACCAGGTCGCCGTCCCGCAGGTTCTGGGCGAAGTCGCGGCCGCACTCCTCGGTAGTCCAGGAGTCATAGAGGCTGTCATGCGACCCCAGCACCATGTGCAGGCCATAGAAGAACCTGATGCAGGTGTCCCAGATCGCGGGGAAGGGCAAGGTGCGGCAGGCATACAGGGCCAGCCACTCCAGGTCTCGGTCGCCCAGCTTCCAGCGGCGGGAATCGGAATGCCAGTCCGTCTGCGCGGCGTCATAGGCCAGGTAAATGCGGTCTCCCGTGTTATTGCCGTGCGTGCACAGGAAGAAGAGGTCCACATTGTCGGCCAGGCTGGAGTCCAGGCCGCCCTGGGCAACATCCCGCAGGTCCACTTCCCAGCAGTCGGTGCGGCCGAAGTAGAAGTTGAGCGAGGTGCCGCTGTTGAGCTTGTTCCAGACGCCGTTGCAGATGTTGAAGGTGTAGCTGAGCGTGCCCAGGTGCTCGCCCAGGGCAGCGTTGTGGTTGGAGAAGGACTTGACCCCCTCCACTCCCACGTCCGCCCCCTGGGCCAGGGCAGGCAGCAGCAAGCACAAGACACAGATCAAGACTGGTAACCGGTGCACTTTCATCGCCTGGTTCCCTCCTTTGCCTAACAACATGTGATGCCTCTTAGCGCCAATCCATGCCCATATCCAGCAGTCTTTCCTCACCAACCAGCCGGCCGTCGGCAGCCAGCCGGCCCTTGACGTACCACAGCTTGCGATCGCTCGTTCCCTCATAAAGGATGATGGCGCTGCCGGGGGCAGCAAAGGCGACCGTAGGGTGGTAGCCCCGGCGCGAGTCGCCCTCGGTCAGGCAGAACTCCCGGCCCACGATGCGGCCCTCCCCATCCAGGCGGCCGGAGAGGTACCAGAGGCGGTGATCGGCCGTGCCCTCATAGACCACGACTACCCGGCCCTGGGGATCAATGGCAATGCTGGGGGTGCTGCCCCGGCGGGCACTGCCCTGGGAGAGGCAGTACTCCCGCCCCACGATCTCGCCCCGCTCATTGAGGCGGCCGGAGACATACCAGAGGCGGTGGTCGGCCGTGCCCTCATAGACCACGACTACCCGGCCCTGGGGGTCAATGGCGATGCTGGGGGTGCTGCCCCGGCGGGCATCGCCCTGGCTCAGGCAGTGCTCCTGGCCCCCGATCTCGCCGCTGGCATCCAGGCGGCCGGTGACATACCACAGCCGCTGGGCATAGGTGCCCTGGTAGATCACCACCACCCGGCCGTCCGGGGCCACCGCCACGTTGGGATCGCTGCCCCGCCGTTCCTCGTCGGGGAGGGTGAGGCGCTGCTCCCGGCCGTCGAAGGTGACGAAGCGGTCGGCGTGGGTAAAGCGGCCGCAGACATACCATAGGCGCTGGTTGAAGGTGCCTTCATAGGCCAGCAGCAAGCGGCCATCGGGCAGCAGGGTCCCGGCGGGCGCCACGGCCTGGGGGGTGTCGGCCAGCAGGAAGGTCATCAGCACCTGGCGGGGAAAGCGCATTGCCCGCGGCCCCACCGTGCCCACGGCGAGATAGAGGTGATTGGAGTCGGCTCCCCGCCAGGTGAGCAGCACCTGCGACCCGCGCACCGCCAGGGTGGGGTACCTGCCCCTGGGCTCCTGGCTGCCGAGCAGCCGGGTGAAGGGGGCCAGCTCGTCGCGGTCGCAGTTGATGGCGTCGGCACCGGAGGCCAGCGCCAGCCGCAGGTTATTGCGGCGCTGGTCCGCGGTGATGGCCCGGTCGAAGTACACGCGCAGGTGATATTGGCCCCGGCGCTCGGGCGCCTGGCCGGCATGCAGGCGGTTCACCAGGCCGCGCTGGCCGTCGTGCCTGGTGGCCCCCCACCACTGGAAGGGGGTGGGGGAGAGGTTGGTGATCTGGCCGGTGTAGTCCTCGCCCTCCACGGTGCAGAGCCGGTTCACCGCCTCCCGGGAGAAGCGCCCGGAGAGGTGCTCGAGGAAGCGATCGCGATAGGAGCCGGTGATCACCGCGGTGACGCCCCGGGGGGGATCGCCGGGCGAGACCGCCGTGCTCAGGTAGGCACGGTGCCGGTCCAGCACCTGGTAGATGATTTCGAACAGCCGGCTGTCCTCCATCTTGGGCTCCAGCACCAGGAAGAACTGCCGGCCGTCGCCATACATGCTGCCGCCGGAGAGGCGGGCCATGATGGCCGCCACCACCTGCTCCAGGGTGGGGCTGTCGGGGGTGGGGCCGTCATGGTTGCAGACCGCCTGGCCGTCGCTCGCCCGGTAATGCAGGTCGAGCTCGATGGCGTGCGCGCGCTGCTCCAGGGCATAGAGGGCGTGGGCCAGGCGGAAGCTGCCATCAACCGCCGGCCGGGGGTGGAAATGGACCACCACCGCCGGATGGGGATACTCGTGAATGCAGGTCGCGGGAGCCGCGAGCACGCCACTCGGCCCGGCGCCCAGCATGAGGATTGAGCAAGCCAGGGCAGCCAGGCGCAGAGTGGGCCTGAGGTGCATGTGCCTGCGGCCTCCGCTTCCAGTGCAAGTTACCGGTTGCCCAGGGGAAAAGAGCGCCTGTATTCTATCACAATCCTGGCAGCCATGAAACCTCCCCACCGCTGGAGGAAGGGACCAACGGCGGCAGAAGTCTGCAGGAAGCGGGCCGCCTTGCCGGCCCGGGACAGGGCCACCATGATCCCCAGCCTCACGGGTATCCATTTCCTGGTCACCTACGGCTGCTCCGCCGAGTGTGACCACTGCTTCATCTGGGGCTCGCCCCTGCGGACCGCCAGCATGACCCCGAGCCAGGTTGACGAGTTTCTGGCGGAGGTGAGCTCCCTGGGCACCGTCACCAGCGTCTGCGCGGAGGGCGGGGAGCCGTTCACCCGGTGGGAGGTGCTGCTCCACTTCGTGCGCTCGGCCCAGGCCCAGGGGCTGGGGCCCTCGGCCCTGACCAACGCGTCCTGGGCTATCTCCCGGCCGGCGGCAGAGGCGGGAGTGCGGGAGCTGATGGCGGCCGGGCTGACCCGCCTGGGGGTGAGCACCGACCAGTGGCACCGCCGACGCGTGCCTGGGGAGCGGGCGGACCTGCTGCTGGAGGTATGCGCTGCCCTCGGCCTGCCAGCCAGCCGTATGGAAACCACCCTGGGGGGAGTGATGTTCCGGGGGCGGGCGGCGGAGCGGCTGGCGCCGGGCATCACCACCCGGCCCGCCGAGGAGCTGACCGCCTGCCCACACGAGCACCTGGACGCCCCCTCCCGGGTGCACCTGGACTGCTACGGCCAGCTGCACCTGTGCCAGGGGCTCAACGTGGGGCCGGGCGGGCCGGCGCAGGCGGTGCGGGAATACGATCCAGCGGCCCATCCCATCGTGCGCGTGCTCTTGGAGGAGGGCCCTTACGGCCTGGGGCGCTATGCGGCCGGGCGGGGCTTTGCGCTGGCCAGCGGCTACGTGGACGCCTGCCAGCTCTGCTACCGGGCGCGGGAGTTCCTGCGGCCGGCGTTCCCGGAGCTCCTGGGGCCGGACGAGATGTATGGCGGCGGTTTCAGGTAGCGGTCGAGCCACCTGAAGGCCGCCTGCTGCATCTCGCGGTTGAAGAGGTGCGGCACGTCCCAGATGCGGGTCTCCAGCCGGTCTCCCGCGCCCTGCGACTCCCAGACCCGGCGCATCTTGGCATAGGCCTCCTGCACGCTGGGGATGGGGAAAAGCAGGTCCTGGCTGCCGTTGTAGAAGAGCATGGGCTTGGGGCAGGCGAGGCTGGCCACGTCCGGGTAGTCCAGGTAGTTGAACAGCCCGGGGTGGGTCATGGTGAAGGCGGACTGACCCTCGGTCTGGTTGTTGCCAGGCACCATCAACCCCTGGTCGGTGGCCATCCAGCCGATGCAGACGCCAGCGGCGATGCGGTCAGAGAGGGCGGCCACCTGCCAGGTGCGGAAGCAGCCCATGGAGAGGCCCATGGCGCCCACTCGCCGGGGGTCCACCTCGGGCCGGGCAGCCAGGAACTCAGCCGCCCGCAGGTCCTCGTGGGCGATCAGGCCGGCGAAGGATAGCCCCAGGTGCAGCAGGTTGCTGGCCAGCGCCTGCTGGCCCTCATACCCGGCGCCGCCCCGGTCTGACCAGTTGGGGGCGTCAGTCGAGAAGCAGACGTAGCCGCGCTTCGCCAGCTCGTCGCCGATGAACCGTCCCCCGTAGCATTCCTCGCTCCACTGCCGGGCGGAGGCGAGCTTCTCCGGGGGGACGTCGAAGGGCTCGATCACCTTCTCTTTGCCGATGTCCAGGCGGGCGCCGTGGTCGTGCAGCAGCAGTACGGCCGGGAAGGGGCCCTGGCCCTTGGGCACCAGGAGGTAGCCCAGCACCCGGCTGTCGCCGGTGAGGTTGAAGACCACCTTGCGCGCCAGGTAGGACCCGCGGTCCTGCTCCGCCAGCACCGCCGGATCAAAGGGGGCGGCGGGGGGCGCATCGAGCATGCACTCCCGCACCTTGGCCCGGGCCGCCCGGCGCCAGGCACCGAAATCCCGGTACTTGCCAGAGAGCCAGGAGAAGGGGAAGGCCAGCCGCTGGGACAGCCGCCGGTAGTACACCGGGAGCACAGCCCTGATCCCCGGCGCCTGGTAGCAGTAGCGCAGGGCCGCCGGGAAATCGCGCCCCACCCGCTCCAGCAGCTCCTGGGGATCGTTCTCCAGGGCGTAGATCTTCAGCCGCCAGCGCCGCTGGGCGGGCGGGGCCTCGGCGGGGAGCCACTGCGGGTTATTGTGCATGCAATCGTGCCAGGCCTGGGCCAGCAGGGGGGCGGAGTCATTGGCCAGGGCGGCCAGGTACTGCCCGTCCCGGGAGACCGCGCCGATCACGGTGGTGGTGTAGCGATCCGGGTTGTAGTCGGCCCAGGACTGGGGGGTGGCCGAGGGCACCTGCTGCCACTCCCCGACGTACATCTGCACCCAGGGCGGCTGGTTGTAAGGGTCATCAGCGGGGCGGCAAGGAATGGGGCGGCGGGTGGTCTGGTGGAGAAAGGTCATGCCCCGGCCGGTGAAGATGAAGCAGCGCTTGACGAACTCCGGGTAGGGGTCGGGCGCGCTGCAGAAGCTGGGGGCCCGGCGCAGCTGCCAGCACAGGTTGAGCGCCAGCAGGCTGTCCGGCAGCTTGCCCCCGATCGCCGGGTCCACCTCCGCCCGCGCCGAGAACTCCACCGCCCCCGGCTCGGGCGTGACCGTGGTCACCATCACCACCTGCGGCTGCGCCTGCACCCGGTGGCGCAGCTCCAGCCGCCCCCCCGGCCGCGCCCAGGCGCCCAGGAAGTCCACCTCGCTCTCGTAGCACCAGGAATCGCAGACCAGCCCCGGCACCTGGGGGAAGCTGGCGGACACCAGGATCAGCTTGTCCTGCTGCCAGACCCCCAGGGTGGGGAGGTGCTTGGGGTCGGGGTTATCGGCGGTGACCATCACCTTTGTCTCCTCCGGCCCTGCCTGCCCGGCCGAGGCAAGTAGGCAAGCGGTCAGCAATAGGGCGGTGCGGCTCATGGGCGTGCTCCCGGTACCCGGGCCAACACTTGCGGCGCCAACAGCCGCGCCCGCAGCAGGGGACCCTGGCGGTAGGCGATGGTCACCTGGTCGCCGGTCACCCTGACTTCAACCGGGAAGGCGCCGGCAGCGGGCGCGGCCGCCCCGGGACGCAGCTGAAAACGCACCGGCGAGCAGTCCGCAAACTGGTAGGGGAAAGTGACCAGGCCCCGGCGCAGGGAGCGCCCGTCCCGGCCTGCCGGGTGCCAACTGAGGGGGCGCAGGGCGGCGGCCACCTGCCGGCAACCGTCCCAGGCTGCCAGGGACTGGCCCGGGGCCACCATGCCCGGCGGGAAGGGGATCGAGAGGCGCACCAGCTGCTGCCCGGCGGCCGCCGGCGTCACGGTGGCAACCAGCTCTCCGCCCGCAGCGCCTGCTCCTGCCAGATTGGCCACCATCAGTGCCTGCAATAGGAGAACGATAACCGGCCGGCTGCCCATGACCCCTCGCAGGCCGCCCCCGGGGCTGGCCCTGCGCGTTGTTTTCGGCAGCAGGGGGCCAGCACCTCCAGGGGAGGCAGCCGGTCAGTCGGGGTACATGTGATTGATCAGGTCCCGGCAGCGCTCGTTGATCACCTTGCGCTTGAGCTTCATGGTGGGCGTGAGCTCGCCCTCGGCGATGGTGAACTCCCGGTCCATGAGCACAAAGCGGCGCACGTGCTCATACTCGGCGAAATCGGCCATGCGCTCGGCGATGTAATGCTCGATGAAGTCATTGACCGCCGGCAGCTTGACCAGCTCGGAACGGGAGGCAAATCTCAGCCCTTGGTCCTGCGCCCAGGCCTCGAGCTGATCGAAGTTGGGCACCAGCAGGGCGGAGATGAACTTGCGCTTGTCCCCGATTACCAGGGCCTGGGAGATGTAGGGGCCGGTAAGGGCGTTCTCGATGGGCTGGGGGGCGACGTTCTTGCCCCCGGCGGTGACGATCAGGTCCTTCTTGCGGTCGGTGATGGCCAGGTAGCCGTCCTCATCCAGGCAGCCCACGTCACCGGTATGGAGCCAGCCGTCCACGATGGTTTCGGCAGTGTCCTGCTCCATGCCGTAGTAGCCCTTCATCACGTGTGGCCCCCGGGTGAGCACCTCGCCGTCTTCGGCGATCTTGACCTCGACCCCGGGAATGGGCGGTCCCACGGTGCCAAACTTGACCCTTTCTACCGGGTTGACGGAGATGATGGGGGAGCTTTCGGTCAAGCCGTAACCCTCGCAGATCACGATTCCTATGCCCCCGAAAAACTCGGCAATCTCCCGGGGCAGGGGGGCGCCGCCAGACACAAAGAAGCGCAGGCGGCCGCCCAGGCGCTCCTGCAGCCGCCGGTAAACCAGCCGCCCGGCCAGACCGTAGCGCAGCCGGAAGCCCGCCGACCCCCTGGCGCCCGCTCGGTGCAAGCGGACGCGGTCGCTGCCCAGCCTCATCGCCCATTTCATTACCACCCGCGACAAGGGCTTGGCGCGGGTGATGGTGTCCATCACCTGGGCATAAAGCTTCTCATAGAAGCGGGGCACCGCCATCATCAAGCTGGGGCGCACTTCCAGCATGTTGGCCGGCACCTTGTCCGGGCTCTCAGCAAAGGCCACGGTGCCGCCGGCACCCAGCATGGTGTAGTGATCACAGGTGCGGGCGAAAACATGACTCAGGGGCAGGAAATTGAGCGACAGGTCCCGATCGTCAATAGGCAGCACCTGCAAGCAGGCCCGCACGTTGGAGACGAAGTTGTCGTGGCTCAGCATCACCCCCTTGGGCTCGCCGGTGGTACCGGAGGTGTAGATGATGCTGGCCATCCCGTCGGGCTGGAGGGCAGCCATGCGCTTGTCGAGCTCGCCGGTGCCGTGCTCGGTGACCCAGCGGGCGCCCCGGGCCATCACTTCCGGGAAGGAGACGAGAGCAGGGTCGGAGGGGAGCTCGGGGCAGGCCAGGGCGATGATATGGCGCACCTGCGGCAGGCGGTCGCGGATCTGCAGCAGCTTGGCAAGCTGGTCGGGCTGGCCAACGATGATCACCTGGCACTGGGAGTCGAGCAGGATATACTCGATTTGCTTGGGAGTGAGCGTGGTGTGCACCGGGACGTTCACCCCGCCCGCGGCGAGGATAGCCAGGTCGGAAATCATCCATTCCGGGCAGTTGAGGGAGAGCAGGGCCACGTTCTGGCCGGGCTCCACCCCCAGCGAAATCAGCCCCAGCGCCAGGTTGCGCACTTGCCGGCCGTACTCAGCCCAGGAGATGGGGTGGTAGGCTCCCTGGCGCTTGCACAGCAGGGCCGCGCGATCTCCGTACTTCTCCACCCTGCCGAAAAACAGCAGGGGAATGGTGGTCGCCTCTTCCTGCATTACGGGTCTCCTCTCTCCGGATGACGCGCTTCAGGCAGCGGGCAGGTGGGCGGCGATGATCTCCGCAATGTCCTGCACGGCTACCTTCTCGGCGCCGGCATCCTTGACGCCGTCGGCCAGCATGGTCAGGCAGAAGGGACAGGCCACCGCAATGGTCTCCGCCCCTGTCTTGAGTGCCTCCGCCGTACGCTCGGCATTGATGCGGCGGCCCAGGTTCTCTTCCATCCACATGCGGCCGCCGCCGGCACCGCAGCAGAAGCTGATGCGACCGTGCCGAGGCATCTCCGCCACCTGGGCACCCGCCCGGCGCAGCGCCTCGCGCGGCTGCCAGTACATCTGGTTGTAGCGCCCCAGGTAGCAGGAATCGTGGAACACCACCTGCAGTCCCTTCGCCGCCTGTTCAGGCAGCCGCCCGCTGGCCAGCAGCCCGCACAGGACCTCCGTGTGGTGGAACACCTGGTAATGGCCGCCGAAGGCCGGATACTCGTGCTTGAGCGTGTTGTAGCCGTGCGGGCAGGTGGTGAGGATCTTTTTCACCCCGCAGCCGTTGAGCAGCTCCACATTGGCCCGCGCCATCTCCTCGAAGAGGTACTCATTGCCCAGGCGGCGGGCGGAATCGCCGCAGCAGCGCTCCTCCGGCCCCAGGATGGCGAAGGAGACCCCGGCCGCCTGCAGGCAGCGCACCAGGGCCTGGCTGGTGCGGCGGTTGCGGTCGTCAAACGAGCCTGCGCACCCCACCCAGTAGAGGTATTCTGCCTCCGGCTGCTCGCTGAGCAAGGGCACCTTGAGCCCTTCCGCCCAGCGGCCGCGGGTGGTGGCGGCCAGGGCGTAGGGATTGCCGTTGGTTTCCAGGTCCTTGAACAGCTTGTTCAGCTCGGCCGGGAACTGCGATTCCATAAGCACCAGTGACCGGCGCAGGTCCACCAGCTTGGGCACATGCTCGATGAACACCGGGCACTGCTCCATGCAGGCGCCGCAAGTGGTGCAGGACCAGATGGCGTCGGGGGTGATCTGCTGGAACCCCACCAGGCCCTCGATCCGGGCATCGGCGGGGGCAGGGGAGAGGTCGCGCCAGCGCCGGCCAGCCAGGAGCTGGTGGGCATGCAGCTTCAGGTTGTCCTTGGCGTCGTTGATAATGTGCTTGGGCGAGAGCGGCTTGTCGGTCTTCCAGGCCGGGCAGTTGTTGTCACAGCGGCCGCACTGGGTGCAGGCGTAGCCGTCCAAGAGCTGCTTCCAGGTGAAGTCGGTGACCTTGGTGACGCCAAACTGCTCGCTGCCCTCAAAATCCACCCGGGAGAGATCGGTTACAAACCCCAGGCGGCGCAGGTAGACGTTGGGCAGGGCGGTGATGATGTGAAAGTGCTTGGAGAAGGGGAGATAGTTGAGGAAAACCAGCAGCACCAGGGCGTGCAGCCACCACAGCACCTCGTGCCAGGCAAACAGCGTCCCCTGCTGGCCGCCCTGTATCCAGCCCGCGATCAAGACGGCGCCGGGGGTCCAGGACGAGGCCGGGAGCTCGCCCCGGGCAATCTCGATCCCGGTGGCGGTGAGCATGGCGAACATGAGCACTGCGATCAGGCCCAGGATGACGAAGGCATCCGGGCTCAGGGGGTCCATGTGGCGGGGACGAAGCACCAGGCGCCGGCAGCTGGCCACCGCCAGGGCCGCCAGCACCAGCAGGGCCATCAGGTCCTGGCTGGCGTGCAGGATGCCAGCCAGGGTCGCTCCCAGCAGCTCAAAGCGCAAGGCGGGATAGACGCCCCCGGCCATGAAGGCCAGGTTGCCGATCATGAGCACCAGGAAGCCCCAGAAGATCACCAGGTGGTGGATGCTGCCGCCGGCCGCCGCCACCCGCCGCTGCAGGAAGCCGTAGTAGATGAGATGGCCGAGGCGGGCCCCCACATCACCGCGGCGGGACTCCGGCCGGCCCAGCATCATCGCCCGCAAGCGCAGCCAGCAGACATAGGCAAAGAGCGCCAGGGCGCCGATGAGGAGCACGGTGAAAATCAGCGACTTGGCCACCAGGTACATGCGGGGCAACCTCCCTCGGTCACTCGCCGACGCCGGCGCGCTTGAGCTCCTCGATGAGGGAGGGCACCACCTCAAAGCAGTCGCCGAGTATACCGTAGTCGCACTTGGTGAAAATGGGAGCCTCGGGGTCCTTGTTGATGGCTACGATCACCTGGGAAGAGCTCATCCCCACCAGGTGCTGAATGGCGCCGGAGATACCCACGGCGACGTAGAGACGGGGCGAGACCGTTTTGCCGGTCTGGCCCACCTGGCGAGCGTGGGGCATCCAGCCGGCGTCCACGGCGGCCCGCGAGGCGCCCACCGCCCCGCCCAGCAGCCGGGCCAGGTCCCGCAGCATGGCGAACGGCTCCGGCCCACCCAGGCCGCGGCCGCCGGACACGATCACCTCCGCCTCGGCGATGTCCAGCTCTGCCCGCTCTGCCTTGATCACCTGCAGCAGCTCCACCGCCGCCTCGTGGGCGGTCGGGGTAGGCGTGGGCCGGGCCACCACCTGGGCGGCGCGCCCCTGCTGGGGGACGCCCAGGGAGAAGACGCGGGGGCGGGCGGTGAGCAGCACCGGGGTGGTCTTGGTGGTCACGGTGGCGATCACCTTGCCCGCGTACATGGGGCGGGTGGGTACGAGCGTATCCCCGGCAGCTTCCAGGGACAGGCAGTTGGTGGCCAGGCCGGCGCCCAGGCGCACCGCCAGGGCGGCGGCGACATCGCTGCCAAAGGCACTGGCCGGCAGCAGGATGGCACGGGGGGCCACCTCCCGCGCCAGCGCCTCCAGGGCCGATACCTCGGCCCGCGCCGCTCCGGGGAGGGCATAGACGCAGTCCGCGCCGTAGGCAGCCAGGTCGGGGGCATGCTTCTCGGCGTCCTCCAGCACCGCCACACCCACCGTGCCCCCGGTGGCGTCCGCCAGGCGGCGCGCCTCGCTCACCAGCTCCAGGCTGACCGGGCGCAGGCCGCCATCCAGGATCTCGGCTACAACCAGCAGTTCACCAGCCACTTTCCGTCCCT